>Ga0160427_10001924_pt1 | contig 12681 bp, 11 predicted proteins | sample SolpanmetagenomL_FD_108194 | JGI IMG/M metagenome (GOLD analysis project Ga0160427, IMG submission 108194) | Solar panel surface microbial communities from Lawrence Berkeley National Laboratory, California, USA - L | ecosystem: Engineered > Built environment > Solar panel > Unclassified ...
AACTATAGAATATATCAATCTTCCGCTCTCTTTCTTGTAATTATTCAAGGGCTCGGGTAGACTTACTATTCTTCCCAACTATACCCTACAACTAAAACAAATGTTGCGCCGCCCATGATTGTAGCTTGCATGTATTGAAGTGGTGCAAAGAGACGAAAGTACATGACAAATGTGATCATAACAGCACAAGCTGCCATATATCCGTACGGTTGTCCGTGACCATCACCATCTCCTATATACCATGTGACAAGGCCTAATGCACCGCCGACGACAGTTGCTCCAGCTCTGAGAGCGAATGATATTACAAAATCTCCCATAAACTCCATAAGACCCAATTGTATCATGATAAGTGCCCTGTACCGTGCTTGTCAGCGGATGTAGTTGAAACCTCGTCAAAGTATTTACCATAAACCTAAGTGGTGTCAGCCTAACAGCAAAAGAGCGATGGAAAAAATGAAAGGTTGGCAGAACTCACCTTTCTCCCTATAGTAAAACCCAACAGAATTAGGTAACATTGCTGGAATTGCGAAAGCAAATGTTGCTATTGCTGTCCGGAAAGCCCATGCTCCTTGTGTATTTGTAAACCAATGCAGCGTTTTCACTAACCACCTTGCCTTCCTCTTTTTGCCCGGTCGTCTCTCTAATTGAACCTTTCCTTCAGCATATTTCTTCTGATCCATTTCTAATTTTTCATTCTTTTGTCTCTCCAACTCCTCATATCCTGATTGTTCATCATTTGGCGGCGCAGAAGAACTAAATGCCCAATGTGCGAATCTATGTAGACCGACCGGGCCCCAGAGTCGAGTTTTCTTACGAGTACTCTCAAGTTTAGATACGTACTCCAACATCTCGTAAAGAGAATCAGATAAGATGAGCATTCGTTCCTTGAAATTGAGCGCGAGGTAGATACCGCGTAATGGCGCGAACCTCTCCTTTCCTTCTTCAGGAAGTCGAAGCCTTCCATCTTGGTCGAATAAATGGGCATGAGGCTCGAGCAGAATATCAACAGCGGATTTATCGAACGTAATCCGGGCTTTCCGGAGGGTTTCGAGAACTTCTTCGTGAGCTGCGACCGACTGACTGATTTCAGCCTCCTTGGGACGGCTCCACCAACGTCTATGGTTCACTGTGTTGATTATTTCCTCGCATGCCTTTACAGCATCACGACAAGATTGCATTAATTCTTGCGAACTCGTCTCAAGATTCTGTATAGCAGCGTTGGCGATTTTCGTTTCTTCCTCATCGTGTTGCCAGTATTTCATAGCAGCCAATGTCTTGTTTAGGTGATTAGTATGACGTGTGATCTGTATATATCTATATGTGTGGATTCACTTACAGCAAGATTTTGAAATTTTCCTAGGTCTCCAAACTTTTCCTCTTGCTCTCTAGTCTTTGCTTCTAAACTTCCATAATTATCATCGCGGGTCTCAAATGCTCTCCTTTCCACTCTCAACACATGAAAATTCACCAGACCAATCAGGCGGATGATAAACATCCTCAGATGAGGTTTCATGCCTTTAATATCATTCGCGTTCCATCTACTCACACTTGGTTCCAATGGCAAAAAACCAAAGCTTTGTCCGAGCGCTTCATATCGCATAATCAATAATCTTTTCTGTCCTGATAGCCTATCTTCATTCAAGTTTGCACCGAAGCACTTTAATGATTCTTGCGTAGTCTCCAGTACTTGTAGACAAGGTCCCAAAAGATCGGCCACTTGGTCAAGAGCTTGTGATGAACATGACTTGGGAAAAACCAGTATAGATAGTACTATACCAATTGCAACCCCGGCTAGAGCAGGTTTGATAAGAATAAGTGGAAGAGTACCGTTGAACTTTCCAAGCCATGGTCCTGTACTCAAATAGACATCCATGACAATAGTGCCAAAGATACCTGTCAAGGTGAACTTTCGATATGCTGCTCGTAGTCGTGTCTACTAATTGTTAGTGTATTTGAGCATGGATCATGACGATATTGCTGTTCTTACCATCAAATAAACAAACAGGATGCCAAAAGCCATGTATACCGCAGAAACGCCAGTATCCAAGAAAGCTCCATTGTACACAGCATCTTGAGCCCACACCTGTGGATTTGGATGGGTTTTTGCCTGAGATTGCAAGTTTTTCAATGCAGCATGATATGCAGATTTGTCCTGCACCGCAACAGCGATAATCATGACGACTGTTCCCCACGCCCAAGCAAGGAACATACCCAGAAGCAGTGTCATGCCAGCAAGTATATACACACCTAGCACACCAGCCGGCGGCGAGAAGAATGAGACCAAACTATGAATTTGGTCGTTAGTCTTTGGTCTACAACTGCACTATATCAAAATCTTATGGAACGCAAATCACATACACTGCGAAAAACGCGGCTTGACCAAAGTTATGCAGAACCGGGTTGATGACAAGGAAGAAGAGCGCGGCCCATCCTGCTAATGCGCATCGGAAAAGGGTCTTCATATCTTTTGCGTTGAAGTGACCAAACAGCCATGGTGGAAGCTTGCTTTTGAGTCCTCCAGCCGGCTTTGCTGCTGTAGTAGGCTTCTTCTGCTCATGATTCGACTCGTTCGAAGATGTTGTCGATTTGTGTACGGAATCTGATGTAGTTGTGTTGGCAGGAACAATCGGTACTTCCTTGTCGTTGACCTCCCTGTTGGGTTTTGTGTTCAAGCCGTTGTGCTCGCCATGTTTTGCAACTTTAATTGTCGAATTGTCTGTCGCACCAGCCTTGTCCTTTAGGGAAGATGACATGGTAACAGACCCGGATAGCTACAGACGTTGTGCTAGTCTTGCGCTTTCCTCACTCTTTTTCAATTGGGCGATTGTGAATTATCGGCTTTTCGATTATGAATAAACTTAGTCAAAGAAAGAGTGTCGACACTTGATGAGCATATAGCATTTATGCGCCTACACGATGATCGTTGCAATTGCTGATCAGGTAATACGAGCGGTGCAGTTTGTTGCCTGGCGAAGATGTAATCCAATGCAATAATGTTGCAGCTGCAGTTAGGCACATGTAAAACTATAAAAGATACAATCAATCAGCACCGCGCCTGAATTCATGAATCTTCCACACGGCTACTTCTGCTTGGACATGATAAAGATGGAAAAAATCTGCTGGATGCAATTAGAGTTCAGGATTATACTTCGTATTTACTCTTTTCTCAAGGCTTGCCCCAAATAGATTGATGATAGCTCATGTCACCTTAATGGGTCGAAAACAAATCCGCACGAGCAGTTTCCCAGCTGATAAAGTTCTTGTCAACTGCCGAATGGACAGCTGGAACATCGGTCTCGGGGGGGATGCCTGCCGCATGTGTACATTTTGGCTCCAGAAAAGGTACACATTTTGAAGGGCCCCCTTTGCTTGCGATTGGCTGGCTGGTATTAGGAAATTGGTATCATGTTGCTTTTTCTCTAAAAGTCGCATCATGTCATATCACCGGAAAGTCCCTTTTGTCTTCGGATCCATGGAGGTGTCATTCTCCGCACTCACATACAATTGACTTGAACATCTTTCAATCGATAAGATAAAAAGACTGTCCCTGTAAACATATCGCATAAACGTAACATTCCATACATCAGCTCTAAACTCCGTTGCCATATTATTGTGCCCGAGGATAAAATTCAATATCCAAGTACGTAGCTTGTTTGCACCCAACCTTAATCCTTATCACCAATTGCAACTCAAAAAACTAGGTTTCGTTGAAGTTGACGTCACAGATACATCATCCACGCATGTCAATCACAATCGACACATAACGGAGAGAGTAATACCGACAAGAAATATTATCTTAGAGGCATGTCATCCTAATTTGTAGTTCATTTCATGTATAATTGAGCCATCATATGATAACATTTATATAGAATCTTAAATCAGGAGATCTGTGCTAATAAAAGCCCAACAGCCCGGAATTTCTAGAGACCCAAAACGCGTTTCTTGTCATATAACTAATCAATGAAAAACAAGCATCCGACATGATTATAGTTATTAAACAATAAGATGACGCCTTAAACTTCGTTAATCTTTTCGCTATCTTGGCTGGAAATGTTCTCAAGATGATTTGCGTTACTGGTATTGAGCCCATGTTCCATTGTCACGTCTTCCTTTTCTTGTTCTGCTGCTTCTTGTCGAGAAGAAAACCCTTCTGGTACCCAACCTAGACCGACATGTTAGTCTCTTTATTCCATCTACAATATATTACGACTTCAACAAGGAGAAAATCACAAAGTGATATTGTGACTAAGGATTAACTTACTGCTTGAAGTCCATGGCTTCGAGTGTGGATCCAAGTACATGCGGTCAACTTGCTCTAATGTCAAATTACTACTCTCATAGTAAAAGAAGAACACGATCAACACGCCGACTAAATTGCAGCCAGCAAAGACGTAACCATAGTTATAGTTGATCGATGAGACGATGAATGGAGTAAAGAATGTAAGGAGGAAATTCCAGCTCCAGTTTCCAACTGTGGCGAATGAGGCGCTGTGTGAACGGACACGAATAGGAAAAATTTCACCAATGGCAACCTGTGCAGTTATGAGTCGGTGTATAAACATAAAAGCGATGAAACATGTACATACCCAGACACCCGGTCCCCATGTTGACGCAAATCCAGCAATAAACATACAGGCGGATAGAATAAGAATGGATCCAACAGTTGATGATTTGTCGTTACCTCGAGATCCGACTGTTGCAAAGACGATAAGCCAAGCACATTGCCATAGTCCGCCGAAAATGAGAGGCTTGCGTCGACCGTATTTCTCTATGAACCATAAACCCTAATTTGATATCAACATGTAGTTCCTCGAATTCCAGAATAGGAAGCACTTACTGGAAAGGTACACACAACGTTGACGGCTCCCAAAATGATTTGTGTTACGTATGAATTCGAAATGCCGACAGATTTAAAAATGGATGCGCCATACTATACGTTAAGAATTCATTAGTAACGCTTAGGATAATGCTGATGTAATGCCCTTTTATCAGGACTTACGTAGAAAAAATAGTTAGCTCCTGTAAGTTGCTGAAACATTTGCAATGAGAATCCTAGCAGTGTTCTATACAACGTCTTCTGCTTTGGTTTAAAGATTGCAAAAAATGTTGTATTGGCTTCCATAGCTTCTTGTTTTAATGCAATGGACATTTCTTGATACTGTTGTTCAATCAAGGCTTTGTTGTTTTTGTTCTTCTTTCCAGCAATCCAGTAGAGTGCCTTGAGACAGTCGTCCTTTCTACCTTTTGACAGCAAGAAACGTGGAGATTCGGGTAGAACCATCATTCCAACCATCAGGAAAGCAGACCAGAAGTACATGATACCAATGGGTATTCGCCATCCTGCAGGCTTGTTTCCTACTTTAGAGGTTCCAAGATTGATTGCATACGATACCAAGATTCCCAATGTCACGAACAACTGATAGGTTGCTACGAGCGCGCCTCTGACCTGTTTTGGCACAGTCTCTGATACGTACACAGGCACTAATACAGATAATGAACCAACGGCGAGACCACATATGAACCGTCCAATCATCATTTGATACCATGCGTGAAATGTGGCGATTTGAATCGTATTTCCGACGTAGAAAACGCAGCAGAAGATGATCATGGTCATTCGACGACCCATACGGTTGGAAATTGGCGCAGCAATCATGGCACCAAAAAGGGCACCAATAGACAAAAGACCGACAATGAGACCTTCGCGTACATTGGAGAATTTGTAACCTGTTGGATCGGAGGAGTCACGTTGGGCAAATCTACGTAAATAGTCCTGCAGCGTAAAGCATTAGACCTTATTTCATATTTTTTTCGCATACAAGACTTCTTTGCAAATCTAGTACTTAGCTGTTGTGGCTATGATATTGGTACGTACCTGCATGATTAAAAATCCTGAGATTTGCCCAGTGTCGGCACCAAAGAGGAATCCGCCCATGGATGCAGTCAAGCCTGTTAAATTTCCGTAAATTTAGTAATATATTTGTCGCATCGTGTTTTGATTGATGGTACCAATTGCAATGACTGGCCCGCTGGCCGCCATCTTTATATCACTCCAACTCTGAGGCATAGTGTGTTAGGTTGAATATCTGAAATTTGTGATGTTTTGACCATCAGCTGGATGTTGAAGGAATTATCCTCAACAGGAAAGACGAATCAAGAGTACAAAAAAACTTCGACTTTGTGTCGATGGGTACTGGACGTTTGTTACAATGGGAGGGGAAGATGGCACTGGAAAGGATTATAAAGCCTCGAGCCTTGAGTTATGAAGTAATCTGCAACATCTGCAACGGTGACGTTACCCCAGATTTTGATGGATTTTTCCTCTAGCGATCGCCAAACGGCACATGAGTCTAAAGCCTTCACAAGGGTTGCATTAGGGTACACGAGAATCAGCTGCGCTATGCTGCAAAGTAGTAACTTTATACTTTGAAATTTTACGCCTCGAAAGCATCAAAACATGTTTCAAATACCTACGCGTAGTGTTGGTACCCAAAAGTCTTCCACCACAAAGACCCACGAAGGCGCTTTAGAACCCCTCAAATAACTGGATGTTCTGTGCTTTAGATAGAGTCATTTCTAATGTATTCTCTATTCATAGTTCTGACCATGTTGCTCGGATCTCAGAATTGATGACAATCAGGGATCTATGAGGCATCGTATTCTTGCTCTCTGTCGTCATAGCGCGTTTCGAGATCCAACTGTCATTTTCCTTTCTTGTGTTTACAAAAAGGGCAATAATAATATTTGAGGTTGCACCAGCACTATTGAGTTTTGATTGGTTGACGTCCACATGTACGGCTTGGAGACTAGCTCGGATGAAAAACATCTCAAGTATGACGTCGTCGATGGTTTCTGCTAAATTTTATCAAGTTTAGTGCTCGCGTGTCTGCTATGAATCCTAGGATCCTCCATTGATATCATTTCTGTGACGATATCCTCAAGATGATTGATTATTCGTTTCCAAAAGAGTTCTCAATATTGAATACATATATATATGATCATCTTGAATAGTCTCATAACTTATTTATGATTGTGAATTACAACAACCATAGATTCTTCTGATTTGTTCCGCTGTAGATGTAGTAAAGCTTAAGGAGAATGACTTAAAAAGAAGCAGTATATTGAGGGAAATTTTCAGATTTTCATCTTACTTTTAATGCTTTGTTTTTCCTAAAGAAACCCTAATTTACATTAAAAGCACTACAAAAAAATAGTGTGCTGCATTTCAACATAGGTGGTGACTTGACATGTAAGAAGATGTTTATTTTAAGTATTGTGACTTCCTTACTGATCATCTTCATTCACAAGAAGGTGGAAGAGGATTCGATATAGAGCTCTGGCCGTGGGTTGACATGGTACCACTCACCCATCTCACTGATACAAATGGCCGATAACGTCCCGCCAAATTTGGTATTTATGTATTGAAATCCATTTGAAGAATATCAGATTTGACAGTACGCTCGCTACCCGTCATGTGTGAGGCGGGTGTGTATGCTGGCATGGCGATTTCAGCCACCGGTTGGATATTCATAAGCTTTAGGCTTGTTGTTTAAACTTCTTTCAACGTCATCCATCTTCAGAGTCTAAGTTTGAAATATTTCTCCATTCCAAAGATTGACACAAGCATAACATTTACAGCAATTACTTCTTACAATTATCAGCATGTGTATCAGACCTACTCTTACAATTGTACTAGTGACTATCTGTGTGATTAAAATGAAGAAGTATACATAAACTCGCCTTGTGAGTCTTGGGTCTTAACTGCACAAATACTCGGGTTGATAATCTCCCCAGTTTATGGGATTAGAAATGGATTCCAAACAAGGCTTGTCTACGAAAAGGTGTATTGTGTGAATGTTTAACACAAATTAGGCAGCTTCAACCTGCTTTGAATCCCTATGTTATGTTTAAACGTTTCTGTGCTAACGCTTGTAGCATACACACACCTGTTAATCGCCAAACTTATGCAAGATTTAACAGCACTTTTTATATGAGGGACAGTTGTACTACAACTAACTAGTTCTATGCTCTTAAATGAGTGATAGATCCTGCCGATATGAATGTGCAGCCGTGACAGTATACTAGTATGTGTGTAGTACCAATATAATGGGTTTCCTCAACACATTATAGTACATGTTCACAGCATAATGCGGAATTAAATTCATGTTGCAGTATCATTACGATTGAGCTGTACCATCATTCTACTGCTGGATGCATGAGTAACATTAAAGTTATTATGCCCCTCTGATGCTAAAGCCCTTTGTATCTAATATGCGGTAAGCGTTGTATCCATATAACTGACCTTATTGAGAGCAAGGAAAAGGCTTGGTGGTGAATATTTCTAGAAGAAATAATTTTCTATAAAGGTACGATAACACTAAGTGATAAAATCAGTCACACAATTTTATTATTACATCTTTTTATCCTCAGAACACTCAAATATATTGACTGTCTTTTAATAGACGAGTAGAATATGCGAATTTGGTAAATATAACAAGCGGTCGATAACCACATTTTCAACCAAGTAAGCTGATCCAAAAAAAGAATTACGATAATTTTAGAAGTTGGTATATATACATTTTAGAAACCAGGCTCTTCGAAATGAGATTTTTAAGCATAAGTATGACAACTGCAATTGAAATATAATGGTGAAGAAGATGTTTTCACGCTTCTGCAACTGCTTGAACCTCTATATTTTACTCCAATAACTCCAACAATCAATGAATGTCCAAGCAAGCACCATAACGCCCGCTTTCCACATGCACATCTAGTAAGAAAAAAAAGATACCTTTATGATATTACAATGAGGAGCCTTCATGAACTAAGCAAACCAAAAGCATGGATAAGCAAGCTTGTACTATTGTATGATCCACAATAGCCGGTCAGGACCTCGGAATCTATATGAAGCCGATGAAGCACACAGCTAACAAACTTCACTGTCAACAGACTTTCGTCTGGTGACATCTGAGATTAAAACCTTCTCAGGATATTCGATGATGGCTGACTTATCACCCTCAAGGTCGCTGTTAGTATCTATGGTTTTCTCATCAGAAGTGTAACACACTTGGGACGAGGCTCTTTTGTTATCTAGAGTGTTGGCAAGCCCACAACTCATATTTGGCGATGTTCTGATATTGCTTCCAACATCGGCAAAACAATCACTATTGGGTCGAGCGAAGGGTTGATGGTCATTGGTTGTGACGAAGTGGAGTACGAGGGTGCTAAAAAGCACATCTGCATTGCAGATCATTAAGCAAATCCAGCCTGGTTCTCCTTGTATCAACATAGCGCTGACAAGATTTCTGATGAAATGTTAGTCTTGTCTACAATCGATGTTTCGATGGCTTTTAGAGAGTAATGACTTACGCAATACTTGAAAATAGAGTGGCACAGCTACCAATGAATGTGGTTAAGGCGATTTTCCTTATAGGTGACTTGATACCAAACTCCGTAGAGGACAGCTCTAAATCTTTCATCAGCCTATGTTTGTAAACATCAAGAAAGGGTAACGCCTTACTTAGAACAGGCAATAAGAACAGGGAGGTCAAGTAGACATTGACCACCACATCGAAGACAATGAGTGGAATCATTGCTTTTCTCTGCATACCGATACGACAAACACCACTAGTATCAATGTAGGAGATTTTGCTGTTACCAATCAGCCATCGGAATCTATCACAGGAAAGCTAGAAATATCTTACTAAATAAAATTGATGATGGCGATGATCACGTATGGTACAAGCATACCAAAGAAGTTGAACAGGAAAAGCTTATCCTTCTTTCTTGGACTATTTCGAAAACCATTCCTTACTAATCGCTGCTGTTTGTTAGACTTTCAATTCGAAGATGCAACCATTTCCAAACGTGCAACTTACAACTTTCTCGACTAGAAGTAAGTAGATGAAGACTTTTGATGTCATGTATGCACCTAAGCAAATATATATTGCTCCAGCGCATATCGCTTGGCTGGTCTCAAGACCAATTCCTTGATATAGTATTGAGGTACCAAAAATAAAAAGGTAGCAGTCGGCGTATATTATAAGAATTACTAATTTCAATCATTAGCACAGAACAACACAGTTTAATTCACCACTGATAAGATCCAAGCTTACACCATCGTACTAATGATAATTTTCTCCACGAAGCTACTACAGATACTCTCTGGACTATCAAACTTGTTAACGAAAGACATGTATTGATTTGTACCTTGCATCGACTTACTAAAACAGACTGATAGTGTTGATATTGTAATCATAGTCAAGGCAAGAGTGAGTACATAGGCCAGCTTTGAAGGCGACCTTGACGCATGAGAGTCCATAATGTATTCGTGTTAGATTCGGATCCAAGTCTTTCAATATTTGTCGAAGAATGTTGCCAAGGCCGAAGTTATCAAGACTTTGATTGTCCAGATAGATTTGAGAATGTAGGAACCAACAGGATTTTGATTGTGTAATTTTGAAGTAAATCCAACATTTGACTCATCTTGTCAAAAGGCTGCGCATGATTCCATCACAACGTTCTTATACGACACCACCAATATGATTGCCTCATGACGCTTTACCAATTGCAGATATCTGCAGGTTCTGATCGCCAGCCTTGCTTTGCGAAGAATGCACAAGGCTCTAGGTGTGAAAGCGAATGCGTGGTATCAAATTTTCTTTTGATCTTGACTGTTTGCTTTTTTTTTATCTTTGTGATTCGCTAAGTATCCGCAAACGGCCTCTTATGGCCGCGGTCAGTATGTAAATGGTATTCCTTTGGCGAGCTAGTGTCGGATAAAAGCCCCGCCAAGTTCATTAGACGAAGAAGCAGCTCTATTGAGTAATTGAAAACTGACGGATTCCGGCTGAGAAGCTAAAAACACGTTCCAAGCCTGAGACTTTGAGAAGGTTTACTAGTGGTGTTTTTGAGTGGCCAGACCACATATACATGTCTTTCAAGTTCTACGACAGGCATGAGTTTGTTTCACTTCTATCAAATTCTTTATGGCCAATTTGACAAACTTGACCATTTCGTTCACTTAGTCTCAGCGGCCCTTTGGCTATATGAAAATTTAATTAAACAAGGATATAATAATCTCGTGGTCAAACCTTACAATGTTATATTACGCACGTCCATACGATTGCTCGTGCTTATACAGTCTCACCTACCATCTTGCTCGCTTACTCCCATTAGTTAACCCAACAAGCGGGATGTGTGTTCCGGACTTATGTATACGATTATTTGATATTTTGTCGAGCCATCGCGACAGCCATCATGTGTACGTGAAATTCCTCCGTGCTAAAACCAAGACACAGCTCAAATCCGGTTACAAACAAGAGTGTGAAGTATGTTTAAACTGGCATGGAGATGATTACGATAAAGTGATACCGTCAAATGACAGTCGATTTGAGGCACTATTATGGTAACCAAAATCCCTCGGAGCCCCCTCAGGAAGAGGTGAAGGCGGCGGGACCAGAGTATTCAGATTATGACCGCATTTAGCAAGATTAAACTCAAACAAAAGCAGCACGTGCAATCCCGTCCCGTATACACCATCATTAGTATGCAGGGCACCTCAGAACAAGGTTGGGTAAATTCAACAGTGAGTATCCGGCCAATCTTGTTGCTTTGACTAAGCAACAATTCTCCGAAAGTTTGGAACATTTGCTTGCATATGTCTTCGAGTTCACATCACTACGAGATACGTAAGCAAAAGACATTGCGCTATCATTCATTGGGTTCTTTGAAGGGATGCCTTATATGCCACGGATTTTAACATCTTCAAACGATGTGTACCGGTTATTTGCCTGTGATGTGCGACAGTCCAGGCTTCCCACTGTACCTGAAGAGCATTTATTTTAATCGACTCTAGCTTGCCTAAATGATACGACGCTATCTGTGGCCGCTACACTCAGACGTCTCGTGACGGTTTGTAGTCTCAAATGTATTGATACAAGCAAACCAATTCATCATCCCAAAATGGGGTATAATTTTAGCATAGAAGCCATACTTGTACATGAGATTGATATGAACGAGTCTGTAGAAGTGTATCTCAAAAAGATACGTCCTGCAGATAAAAAATCAATATTTTGTCTGTAGCAAGGATAAAAGACGAGATCAACAACTTACCAGACATTACTAGTTGGGAAAAAACGCTTATAGATAATCCTTGCCACTTCACGCATCACTCTTTTAATAACATAGACTAACAGAAATTTGATTCATTGTTATAGTGTTTCAATTAGCTTCATCCATAAACTCAATTGGTCACAATAAAATTTGAGTTTATAGCAAAGTGTAAAATTATACTATATTTGTTGTACAATTTCGAATTGGTATCAGGTGTACTCGGGATTTGTGTTTTATCACTGTTGCTCTCCTTGAGGCTATCCCAACAACATACCGACCCATCCCATCACAACAGAATCAAACTGAAGACAAATCATGAGAAATATAAATATCTATATTGAGATATTCCTTGACTTGCAATTTTGTCATCATGTTACAAAGATATCTATATGTCGTGTTACCCAAACGGGAATTAAAAGCTCAACTCAGTCACAGCCCCACGTTTTCACATCGTGTAGCCATGAGCAAAGAAGACAGCCACTCGAAAAAAGACAGAGTTCTTCTTCGTGACCTTGTTTTGCTTTATCAAAATAATAGCGCAGGTCAAAAAAGAATCTGAAGATGGTCAACGTG
>Ga0160427_10001925_pt1 | contig 12679 bp, 13 predicted proteins | sample SolpanmetagenomL_FD_108194 | JGI IMG/M metagenome (GOLD analysis project Ga0160427, IMG submission 108194) | Solar panel surface microbial communities from Lawrence Berkeley National Laboratory, California, USA - L | ecosystem: Engineered > Built environment > Solar panel > Unclassified ...
ACTACATCGCCTATTACAACGCGGAACGGCGGCATTCGGCTCTCGGTTATCTCGCCCCCAATCACTTCGAAACCCATTTTCAAACTGCGTCCCAACTCTGTGCGGCATAGCTAGACCACCTCAAGACTTTCCTTGCCCGACCTTTGTTACTAGCTCAACGACTATGGACCCAACCTCTGCTACCAAATCCGGCCAGGTATTCGACTGGCTGGTGCTGCGCCGCCTGCTGGCCTACGCCCGGCCTTACCGCGGCGCCTTCTTTGGCCTGATTTTTCTGACGGTGACCGCCGCCGTGCTTGGCACCGTGCGCCCGGCCCTCATTCAGCGCATGGTGGATGTGGACATTGCCAACAACGACTGGGTGGGCCTGAACCGCTCGACGGTGTGGCTACTCGGGCTGCTACTGGTGAATACCCTCGTGAGCTACCTGCAGACCTACTACGGCGGCTGGCTGGGCCAGTACATCGTGCGCGACATTCGCACCGACCTCTACCAGCACCTGCTCAGCCTCAAGCTCAGCTTCTTCGACCGCACGCCCATCGGGGTGCTCGTGACGCGCAATATCTCCGATGTGGAAACGCTCTCCGATGTATTCAGCGAGGGGCTGGCCGCGATGGTGGGCGACATTCTGCAAATCGTGTTTCTGATGCTGTTCATGTTCTGGACCAACTGGCAGCTGGCTTTGGTCAGCCTATCGGTTATCCCATTCATGCTCTTCAGCACCTACGTGTTCAAGGAGAAGGTAAAGGTGAGCTTCCAAGAAGTGCGCAACGCGGTAGCCAAGCTCAACAGCTTCGTGCAGGAGCACCTGACGGGCATGAACGTAGTGCAGATTTTCAACAACGAGGAGCGCGAATACCGCAAGTTTGAGGCGATAAACCAGGAGCACACCCGCGCTAACATCAAATCGGTGCTCTACTACAGCATCTACTTTCCGGTGGCCGAGGTCCTAGGGGCTATTGGGGTGGGCTTGCTGGTGTGGTACGCCGCGCAGGGGCAGATTGAGGGTACTATTTCGAAAGGCGCCCTCATTGCCTTTATTATGTATAACTCGCTATTCTTTAGGCCTATCCGGCAAATTGCTGACCGCTTCAATACGTTGCAGTTGGGCCTAGTGAGCACCGAGCGCCTGCTAAAGCTGCTCGATAGCAAAGAATTGGTGGCTCCCTCGGGCAGCATGGATGTGCCGCAGCTGCAAGGCGACGTACGCTTCGACAACGTGTGGTTTACTTACAAAGACGCTGAAGAGGGACAAGAGCCCGAGTGGGTGCTGCGCAACATCAGTTTCGAGGTGAAGCCCGGCCAGACGGTGGCGTTTGTGGGAGCCACCGGCGCCGGCAAAACCAGCATCATCAACTTGCTCTCGCGCTTCTACGACATCCAGCAGGGCCACATCTACGTGGATGGTGCCGACCTGCGCGACTACGACCTCAGCCAGCTGCGTCGCCAGATTGGGGTAGTGCTGCAAGACGTGTTCCTCTTCGCTGGCTCCATCCGCGATAATATTACCCTAGGTAACCAGACCATCACCGATGCGCAAATTTGGAACGCAGCCGAGCTGGTGGGCGCCCGCCGCTTTATGGAGCGTTTACCGGGTGGCCTCGATTACCCCGTGATGGAACGCGGCGCTACTCTCTCGGTGGGGCAACGCCAGCTTATTAGTTTCGTGCGGGCGCTGGTGTATGAGCCGCGCGTGATTGTGCTCGACGAGGCTACCTCGTCGGTGGACAGCGAAACTGAGGAGATGATACAAGGTGCCATTGACAAGCTGATGGAAGGCCGCACGGCGCTGGTGATTGCCCACCGCCTCAGTACCATTCAGAAAGCCGACCGCATCATTGTGCTCGACCGCGGCGAAATCAAGGAAACAGGTACCCACGAAGAGCTGCTGCGCCTCGGTGGTTACTATGCCCAGCTCTACCGCATGCAGTACGCCCACGACGCTACGCCCGCCGACAGCTAGCCGTCGCGCTAAGGACCTAGGGCGCTGCCTACTTCCCGTTCAAGAATTTATTAATAGCTACGTTGCGTTTCATCTTTCCCCTTGTGCTGGTGTTCACGGCCATTGGCCTCAGCATTTATGCCTACCTGGGCGGGCTGCACACCCCCTCTACCTCCGTCGAAACCAGTGCTACCCCGGTGCTGCTGGCTGGCCAGCCGTTTGCCGGTAAAGTAAGCGACAATCATTTTGGCGAATTATTTAGCAGCGCTAAAGCGGCCTATGATGCTCGGCGCATTCCCGCGGCCCAGGCTCTTGCCAATTTGTATTACAACGACCCCGAACAGGCAAACGACAGCATTCGGGCCTTTATAGGCGTGCGCGTCACCGACACCCTAGGGCAACTGCCGGCTGGCTGGCACTACCGGGTATTTCCCGCTGGCCGCCAACTGCTACATGCCCACATCGACAATACTAGCTTTCTGCTAGCTCCGGGCAAGCTCTACAGCGCCGCCGAGCAGGCCCTCAAAATCCAAAAGCGCAGCAAGCAGCCGCCTTACTTCGAGCAGTTCGGGCCCGGTGAAGGCACCGACTTGTGGATGGGCGTGAAGTAAGCTTGCCAGCTAGGACTGGACCAAGAACCACCTAATAGCAAAAGCCCTTACCTACTAGTAGGTAAGGGCTTTTGTTATTTCAGTCGGGGTGGCAGGATTCGAACCTACGACCTCGTCGTCCCGAACGACGCGCGCTACCGGGCTGCGCTACACCCCGAAAGAAGCGAAGCCGATGGGGTCGGCTTCGCATCGGGAAATCCAATCTGGTCGAAATTGGCCTCAAAAAAAGCCCCCGGCCCGAAGGTCGGGGGCTTTTTCGTGGGGCAACTTGTCCCTTGGTCGGAGTGGCAGGATTCGAACCTACGACCTCCAGCACCCCATGCTGGCGCGATACCAGGCTACGCTACACCCCGAGGGAGATTGGGAGTGCAAAGGTAGATAGAAAAAACCAGTCCTCGCAAGCTATTCGCAAATATTTTGCGAGCCTCCGTAGAATAATAAGCCCCTAGGTTGGCCCAACGGCGGCCGTAAGCGCTTGGCACAATTCATGTTCAGTATATTTACGTCGGTGAGTTAGCTCTTTTACAGCAGTGACTTATGAAATTACTACCTATTCTTAGTGGCCTTCTATTTCTGGCCCCCTTTAGCCTGTTTGCCCAAACTCCCCCCCCGGCCACGGCCGCCGCAACGGCTGCGCCCGGCACTACGGCAGCACCTGGTGCCGCAACAGCGCCGGTGCCTATCCCGCTAGCGCCCGTGACGCCCGCCGCCGACCCCAACGCGCTCAAGATTAAGGCTGATATCAATCCAATCACGCACAAGCTCACTGTGCGCTGTGAGGCACCCGGCCCCACCCGCATCGAGATAAACGACCAGGAAGGCCGCCCCATTTTGACCAAAAACACCCTGGTTGGCACCACGCCCGTTATACTTAACGTAGCGACGCTGCCTGCCGGGCCTTACGTGGTGCGCTGCACCGCTGGCGACAAAAAAGGCACGAAGTTGGTGCAGATAAACTAACTTAACTGTGCGAATGGAAGAGTGAGGAAATGTGAAAATTGACTAGGCAGGCAACTGCGCTGCGGTCAATTTTCACATTTCCTCACTCTTCCATTCCACAGTTATTATTTTACGCCTCTTCGGTTTGCAGCTGGCGCTCGTAGAGGGCGCGGTAGAGGCCGCCTTCTTCGGCCATGAGCTGGGCGTGGCTGCCGTGCTGCACAATCTGACCGTCATCGAGCACTAGTATCTCGTCGGCTAGCTTCACGCTGCTTACGCGGTGCGAGATGAGCAGGCTAGTGCGGCCCTTCATGATGCGCTGCAGGGCCCCTAGGATGACGTTTTCGGTCTTGGTATCAACGGCCGAGAGCGAGTCGTCCAAAATCAAAATCTTGGGCTCCTTCACTAGGGCGCGAGCCATGCTCACGCGCTGCTTCTGCCCCCCCGAGAGCGTAATGCCGCGCTCGCCCACCTTCGTGTCGAAGCCTTCGGGAAAGCGAATAATGTTGTCGTACACATCAGCATCCTTGGCGGCCTGGGTCATGCGGGCTTCGTCGGGCTGGTCGAGGCCGAAGTTGATGTTGTTGCGGATGGAGTCGGAAAACAGGAACACGTCCTGCGGCACGTAGCCAATCTGCTCACGCAGGCTCGTCAGCGAGTAATCGCGCACGTCCACGCCGTCGATGCGCACGTCGCCGCTGCTCACGTCGTAGAGCCGGCAGAGTAGGGCGGCCACCGTGCTTTTGCCCGAGCCCGTGTTGCCGATAATGGCTAGCGTATGACCTTGCTTGAGGCGGAAGCTCACGTCGCGTAATGCTTTAATGCCGGTGTCGGGGTAGGTGAACGACACGTGGTCAAATACAATGTCACCAGCAATGGACTTCTGCACATTGCCGCGCGAAACGATGTCCGTTTTCTCGTCTAAGAACTCGTTGATGCGGACCTGCGAGGCCTCGGCACGCTGCACCAGCGAGCTGGTCCACCCTAGGGCCGTTACGGGCCAGGTAAGCAGGTTGACGTAGATAATAAACTCGGCAATAGTACCCGTGGTGATAGTGCCGCGGATAACCTCTTGGCCGCCAATCCAAACGGTTACGACGGTGCTAATGCCCACCAGAAACATTATCATCGGGAAGAACAGCGCGTTCACGAAGTTGAGGCTCAGTGATTTGTCCTTATAGTCGTTGCTGGCCGCCGTAAACTGTTCGAGCGAGTCTTGCTGCCGCACGAATGACTTGAGTACCCGGATGCCCGAAAAAGCCTCCTGCGTGAAGGTGGTCATAGCCGCCAGCGCCCGCTGAATCTCATCCGACTTCCTCTGAATCAGGTTGTTGATGTAGAAGATAGTAATCGACAGGATAGGCAGTGGCAGCACCGTGAGCAAGGTTAGCTTCACGTTGACCATGAGCATGAGCGGCACGATGAGCACGAATAGCAGCACCAACTGCAAGAAATACATGATGGCTGGCCCGAGGTACATGCGCACCCGGCTCACGTCCTCCGAAATGCGCGACATGAGGTCGCCGGTGCTGTGGCGGCGGTAAAAGGCTAGCGGCAGCGACTGGTAGTGGCGGTAAATCTCGTTCTTCTGGTCGTTCTCGATGAGGCGCGACATCACGATGAGCGTCTGGCGCATAAAGAACAGGAAGATGCCTCGCAGCAGCGCCAGCGCGATAATTAACATGCCGTAGAACAGCACGTTGCGCCCGAATACGTGGTACACGTCGGCCTGGGCCGAGGTGCCGGCAAAAAGGTGGTAGAGGTCGATGCCCTCGTTCACCAGGTCGAAGGCGTAGCGTACCAGCTGGGCCGGCCAGATAGCCAGCAGCGTGCTTAGAATAACAAAGAGCACCCCGCCCAAAAAATGCCACTTGTAGCGGTAAATGTGCGAGTTGACGGCGGCGAGGGCACGAGCGGGCATGAGCGAGGCAAAAAGGCCGAGGACGAAAAACTCGCCGCCCAACCAACAGATATCAGGTATTTTTGCAGTCGGAACGACTGGCGGAGCCGCCGGTGTTGTACCCGGCCGCCCCTGCTACCTAAACAAAATTACGCCCGACAGTTCCTCAGTTCGGTTGCGTGGCTTCTTAAACTTCGGGGCACCCTAGCCCCCTCTTTGACTTCTTAGACTATGCTCAACCGCCGCTTACTCCGCATCAAGGTGATGCAAGCGCTGTACGCTTACCAGCAGGCTGTCGCGGCTGATTTGCTGCTAGCGCAAGACCGCATCGCGGCCGCCTTCGAGCCTGACCTCACCGCTGATGTAGCCCCCGACCGCCGCCTGCTCGAAGGCCAGCGCAAGTTAGGCGAGGCCCAACTGCGCGAGTGGCACCGCACCGGCGAGCAACCCGAGAATGAGCCCGGCGACAAGGCCGTGACCAGTGCCGTGCAGGCCGCCATTGCCTACTATGAGGGCATGGTAGCCCGAGAAGGCACTTTCTACGGTGGCCAGCTGCTGCACGGGGCCGAGAGCATCCACGACCAGTACCTGCACCTGCTCAACCTGCCGGTGGCACTGCTCGAGCTGATTACCGAGGACAACGAGCGCGAGGCCCGGCGCTTCACCGGCCGCCGCTTCGAAGCCACCGAAACGGCCCGTTTGTTTGAGAACAAGGCCTTTACCAAGCTGCTCGAAAACGAACAGTTGCTGCAAACCACCATCAAGCACAAGCTGCAATGGACCGACGCCGACGAGCGCGAGGCCCTGCGTGAGGCGTGGCAGAAGGAAATTAAGCCCGACCCCGCCGTGCAAGCCTATCTGCAAGGCAAGCCCACTGGCTTGGAAGAAACCGACTACGAGACCGACATGGAGCTGGTACGCCACCTCTACAAGGAGTTCGTATTTAAGGGCGAGGCACTGCCCCGCTGGCTCGAAGCCAACGACCTGAATTGGGAAGAAAACCGCCCCATCGTGCGCAACCTGGTGCTGAAGACGCTGAAGATGTTGCCCTTCGGGGCTGACGAGAAGCAGGAGCTGATGAACCTGAGCGCTAACTGGCAGGACGACCGCGACTTTGCCGAGACGCTTTACAAGCAGACCCTGCAGGACGACGCCAAGTACGAAAAGCTCATCGCTGAATCGACCCAGAACTGGGACGTGGAGCGCGTGGCCCTGCTCGACAAGATTATTTTGAAGATGGCCTTGTGCGAGATGCAGCTCTTCCGCGGTATCCCGGTAAAGGTGACCATCAACGAATACATCGAAATCAGCAAGGTTTACAGCACGCCCAAGAGCAAGCAGTTCGTCAACGGCATCTTAGACAAGCTGGCTCAGGACCTGGCCGCCAGCGGCGAAATCCGTAAGTCGGGCCGGGGCCTGCTCGACAACCAGTAGCACCCCTAGGGCAACCTGCGGCTCGTTCTGGCGTTGGGGTAGAAGGCGGCTTAGGCTTAGCGGGCGGTGTAGCTAGCGGTGCCACGGCTGAGCTAATTTGGCTGCTCGAAACCGCTTGTGCCGCACCTTTGCCGGTAAAAAAATTGTTACCACATGTCAACTTGCACGTCTGGTTTCGTTAAAAGCCGGTACGGCGCTTTTTCCTAAGCTCTTTCCATTCCCACCTTTCCTTCACTTGGCTGAGAGGCGGCAGCTAATACTGAGTAAAACAAGGTATTAGATGTTAACTGTAAGCTATCATTCATTTCCGACCCATGGCTAGTAAAACAACCACCGGCCTTCTATGCTTCACGAGCGGCGCGTTGGCCGGAGCGGCCCTAGGGCTGCTATACGCCCCCGAAACCGGCCGCGAAACCCGTTCCTGGCTCAGCTACCAGCTCGAGCGCTACCGCTCGGTATTGGCCGAGCTGACCGAAAGCCTCGTGACCAGCCGCGACAACTCGCCCTCCTCGGCCAAGAGCGAAGGCCAGCGCGTCATTCAAGATGCTAAAAGCAAAGCTGAGCAACTACTCGACGACGTAGACCAGCTCATTAACCAAATTAACTCGCGTAAAACCAGCAAGTAAGCGGTGCGAGAACGAGCGGGTGAGCAGGCGGGGAACAAGAAAGGCTAACTAGCTAATTCTTCTTCCAGCCGGCTTACCCGCTCGTTTTTTTTGTGCCCTAGGGGCGAACTTCGCCCTTTCATTCACTACCCCCTGCACGTATGCACCTCGTAACCCTCACGCCCGGCGACGGTATTGGCCCCGAAATTACCCGCGCGGTAGTCGATATTTTCGCGGCCGCCAATGCTCCCATTCAGTGGGAAGAGCACAACGCCGGCATCACTACGCTCGAAAGCCAGGGCGAGCTGATTCCGCAGAGCCTGTTCGACTCGCTGGAGCGCACGCGCGTTGGGCTGAAAGGACCGATTACGACGCCCGTGGGCAAGGGCTTCAAGAGCATCAATATCACCCTGCGCCAGAAGTACGACCTGTACCAGAACGTGCGCCCCGTAAAAACGACCGATGGCATCAACACGCCCTTTAAGGGTATCGACCTGGTGCTGTTTCGGGAAAATACCGAGGGCCTGTACGCTGGCCTGGAGATTTTCGACGAGCGCCTGGGCATTGCCGACACCCTGAGCCGCATCACGGTAGAAGGCTCGCACAAGATTGCCCGCGCGGCCTTCAAGTACGCCGCTGAGCACGGCCGCAAGCACGTAACGCTGGCCCACAAGGGCAACATCATGAAGAACGCGGGCCGCTTGATGATTGAGGCCTGTAAAGACGCCTCCGCCGAGTACCCCGAAGTGACGTTCTACGACGAGCGCATCATCGACAACATGTGCATGCAGCTGGTGAGCAAGCCTCAGCAGTTCGACGTAATTGTGACCACCAACCTGTTTGGCGACATCCTCTCGGACCTGTGCGCTGGGCTGGTAGGGGGCCTAGGGGTGGTTAGCGGCGCTAACATCGGCGACAGTATGGCCATTTTTGAGGCCGTGCACGGCTCAGCCCCCGACATTGCTGGCCAAGGCAAAGCCAATCCCACCGCCCTGCTGCGCTCGGGCCTAATGATGCTGGAATACCTGGGCGAAACCGAGGTAGCAGCCCGCATCGATAAGGCTCTCAGCGACACGCTGACCCACCAAGGCCAGTGCACCGGCGACCTCGGCGGCCCGGCTTCGACCACGCAATTCGCGCAGTTCATCATCGACAAACTGTAAGCTTGCTGGCCGTCGGCTAGTAGCTGGCGGCTGTTCGCTGCAGCCAGCCATTGCAAAAGGCGGTCAGGCTAAGCCGGGCCGAAGTAGTTCTCCTGCATTACCCCTAGGGGCGTGGCAGTACTACTTCAGCCCGGCTAGCCTGGCCGCTTAACGTTTTACTTACTGCGTATTTTTGCGTTTCTGATAAAAGCTAGTAGCCGCCCGCTACCTAGCTAATTGCCCAACGACATGTCTCGATTCTTGACTACCTGCGGCCTAGCTGCCGCCCTGCTACTGGCTGGCTGCAACCGCAGCGACAAAACCAACGCCGAAGCTGGTACCCAAGGCATGAACGCCGCCAGCGCCGCCGCCGACGATGCCAAGGCTAATCCTACCATCGACAACCCTAACGTAGCCAGCGATACCGAAGCGCCCAACCCTAACGCCCCGGTAATGACCTTCGCCGAAACGCAGTTTGACTTTGGCGACATCAAGCCCGGCGAAGTAGTACGCCACACCTTCAGCTTCACCAATACGGGCAAGACGCCGCTGCTCATTGCCGATGCTACGGCCTCGTGCGGCTGCACCACCCCCAGCTGGACTAAAGAAGCCATTGCGCCCGGCGCCAAGGGCGAGATGCAGGTGCAGTTCGACAGCAAGGGCAAGCAAGGCCTCATTAGCAAGCAAGTGAACGTGCGGGCCAATACCCAGCCCGCCATGAACACGCTTTACATTAAAGGCAACGTGCTGAACAACGAGGAATAAGCTACTCGCTTATCTCTAGGCAGCCGGGCCTCACCTAATGGCTGGCCCATACTTTTACGCTCTATTTCGCTTGTACTTCATGACTTTCCTCACTCTTCTGCTGCAAGCCGCCGGCAGTGGCATCACGTCGCTCCTGTTTCCCGTCCTGATTGGCGCGGTGCTGTACTTCTTCATGATTCGGCCCCAGCAGCGTAAAACTGCCGAAGCCAAGTCTTTCCGCGAGTCGCTGGTTAAGGGCTCGCGGGTGGTAACCATTGGCGGCCTGCACGGCACGCTGGTAGAAGTAGGCCCCGAAACGGTGCTGCTGGAAGTTGAGCGCGGCCAGCGCATGCGCTTCGACCGCAACGCCATTTCGCGCCTAGCGGGCAGCGCCACTACCGCCGACGCTACCGACACCAACCGTTTGGGCGCCTGAGGCTATGCCCACGCCTTCAGCGCCCGCTCCGCGCTCGCGTACAACTCCGGCTAGGCTAGTACTCCGCCGCCTGCTACGCCCGCTGGCTGGGCAAGAGTCTAGTTTTTACCGGGTCGTAGCCGTGTGCTTTGTGCTAGCCAGCACCCTTTGGATGCTGCGGGCCCTAGGGCGCAGCTACACCGCTCCGCTCGACTACCCCGTTAGCTGGCACTACGAGTTTGGCCGCTACCACCCGGCCCGGCCGCTGCCGCCCACCGTGCCCATCGAGGTACGCGGCACCGGCTGGCGCCTGCTTTCGCGCTCGCTGGGCTTGCACATGCAGCCCGCCGATGTGCGCCTGCGCCTGCCCAACACGCCACCGTACAACCGCTCGCCTATGCGTCCGCCCCTGCGCCGCGTGCTCGGCACCGTACGCCTCATGAGCCTGCCATCCGACTCGGCTACGTACTACCTAGTGCCGGGCGCGAAGTAGCCAGAGCTACGGTCGAAAGCTGGCGAAACGCAAGCGAAACAGTTTTTTTCTATGCGCAAAATTGGTATAACCGGCGGCATTGGCTCGGGCAAGAGTGTGGTTTCGAGGCTGTTTGCAATACTAGGGGTACCCGTGTACGATTCTGACACCCGGGCCAAGTGGGTGATGGCCAACGACTTGGTGCTGCGCGAGCAACTGCAGGCTGCCTTCGGTGCAGAAACCTACGATGCCGCCGGGCAGCTCGACCGGCCCTACTTAGCCCGCGTAGCCTTTGGTGACCCAGCCCGGTTGGCCCAGCTCAATGGGCTGGTGCACCCTAGGGTGGGGGAGGACTTTGCCACCTGGACCGCCGCCCAGGCCGCCGCTAGCCACGCCTACGTGCTCAAGGAAGCCGCATTACTATTTGAGTCAGGCGCCTACAAAGGCCTCGATAAAGTTATTACCGTGTTTGCCCCACCCGAGGTGCGTACGGCTCGCGTGCTGGCGCGCGACGCGCACCGCACCGCCGCCGACGTAGCCCGCATCATCGGCCAGCAGCTACCTGAGGATGAGCGCCTGACCCGCGCTGATTACGTGGTGTACAACGACGATTCGCAGCTAGTGATACCGCAGGTACTAGCGCTGCACCAGCAATGGGTGAATGGGTGAATGTGCGAATGAGGAAATGTACCGATATAGCAATGAGTAAATAAAGTGATACGGGAATGTATTCCTCTCTCATTGCTACATCAGTACATTTTCTCATTCGCACATTCACCTAGTTCATCGAATAATCGGATAGCGCTCGAATGGCCGGTCGATGAACAGCTTGCGGTAGGTGGCGTGCGTTTTTATCACCTTGGCCCCGATGGCGCGGATGGTTACCATCATGCGCGGGTTAAAGTCACCAATCCAGTTCATCTCGGTAGTGAGGTAGCCGGCCACGGGCACGGGGTCTTGGGTAGAGGCGATGAGCGCCATATCCAAGCCTTTATTTTGATGCTCGGGCACCACGCCGTAAATCACGCCGAGCATTTTCTTGTTGGGGCGGCGCATGTACCGCCACTGCGCAAACAGGAAGCGCAACTTGCCCACCAAATCGAGGCGGTGGCCTACGTGCTTGAAAATTTGATTAAGCTCGGGCAAATTGACGTAGAACGCCACCGGCTCGTCGTGGTAGTAGCAGAAAAACACGATTTTGTCATCCAGCACCGGCTTTAGCTCCTTCACTAGGTTACGAGCCTGCTCGATGGTCATCTCCTTCACGCCTGCGTGCTTGCCCCAGGCCAGGTTGTACACGTGCAGAAAATCTTGAGCCAGCTTTTCGGGTTGGCGCTTGTCGGCGTGCCCAAAGCTGTAGCCCGCTTCTAAGGATTCGTCGTAGAGCTTCCAGAAGCGCGGGTGCAGCGGCTGGGCGTTGCGGTGAGTGAGGCGGTAGCTAGTGTACTGCTTAAAATACAGCTGAAATCCGTACCCTTCAAGCAGCCGCTGGTAGTAAGCGGGGTGCCAGAACATGCCGTAGTTCGGCTCGTGCTCGAAGCCATCGATGAGCACACCCCAAAACTTGTCGCGGTCGCCAAAATTAATGGGCCCATCTACGGCTTCCATGCCTTTGCTTTTCAGCCAGTCGCAGGCTGCGTCGAAAAGCAAGTTGGCCGCCGGCTGGTTGTTGATGCATTCAAAAAATCCCATGCCGCCCACGGCCAGCGTCGGGTCGAGGTGAGCGGTGCCAGGGTTGATGAAGGCCGCCACGCGGCCCAGCACCTGCTGCCGGTCGCCGAGCAGCAGCCAGCGGCGGGCCTCACCCCCGGCCGCGAGCAGCTTATTCTTCCGAGGGTCAAAAACGGCATCCACCTCGTTGTCGAGCGCCCCGATGTAGGCGGGGGCATCGCGGTGCAGGCGGTGCGGCAGGGCATCGAACTGCCGCTCGTGCTGCCGGGTGGTTACTTCCTGAATGGTCATTAAGACAAAAGTAGGATGACTAGTAAAATAGGTGGGCGCCAAATCAGCCAATGGGTGCTAGCCAGTGCCATTTGGCGCGAAGCCGCTAGCCCAAGGCAAAAACATTTAGGTGGGGCTACTCGTTTGTAAGCCCGCATCTTAGCCGACGATTTACCTATGCAACCTGCGTCCACCGCCCCGCATCAGCACCGCCGGCTCGCCCGCCTCAATGCCTTCATTGAGCGCCAGAACCGCATCATCTACGTCCTGCTTATCGTGACCGCCTCCATTGGTTTGGCGTGGGTCATCTGGCGGCACCAGTACATCATTTACCGCGACCAGCATCAAGCTAAAACAGCACAAGTTGAGCAGCAGGCGCCATCCCAGCGGCCGGCACCCCGGTAACCGCACTAATTAACTCAAGTTGCGGACTAATAGCCGGCTTGGTCTAAGGTATGGACGAAGATGAACAAGGCCAGCTTAAGCACGAAGCCAGCCGCCGTTACAGCGTGCAGGTGCTTGGGAAAGCGGGCC
>Ga0160427_10001926_pt1 | contig 12674 bp, 12 predicted proteins | sample SolpanmetagenomL_FD_108194 | JGI IMG/M metagenome (GOLD analysis project Ga0160427, IMG submission 108194) | Solar panel surface microbial communities from Lawrence Berkeley National Laboratory, California, USA - L | ecosystem: Engineered > Built environment > Solar panel > Unclassified ...
AGTATGTACGAATACTAGTGTATTCAAATTGCGATTCTTTTGCAATATTGAAAGGAGATAATCTGGTGATGTTTCTCCATATTATTATAAATTAAGAAATCGACAAATAAAGCGCTATCATGATCTAGAACAAATCTAGGACAACAAAAATGCAAGACAAAGCTCCATCCAAATGTGATCAAATTTTATGAACAGGAAAGAAAGAAATGTAAAAAAACGAAAGGATGAAAGGCGTGATGTGGACTTGTAATTTGTTCAGGCTGTACTATGCGCACGAGAATATGCAAGAACCAGACAACCTCAACATTGTTCTGTATGGCTTATGATTTTGATAAAAAACTTTGCACACAACAGGACAGACCGTCAAGAGATAAAACAAGCTATAACAACTATTTTTTCCCAAGGCAACAAGAGATAGAGTATGACTTCAACTCTTAATCTCGCTCATTTCCGCTGATCCTATCTCATGGTAGCCTTTTGCGCCGCCGTTGCCTAAGAATTCATTTCCTACATTGTGATTTGACTTGTTCTCGTGTCTACCCTTTTTTGTCAAACTTCGGGCAACTCTAGCAAAACTCGACGTTTTCATCTTTCGATCAACAACTTCCTTAAACTTGGCCCCAGCACCTCCCTCTTCGCCTAGACCGCTTGTACTCGATTTTGAATTCGTTTGCTCCCATGAAGTACCTCCAGGACTTGATGGGCTGGCCATATTAGGATTAGCACGAGAAGTCGCACATTTGTTGGAACCACAAGGATTCTGTCGACTTATTCGAATGGGTTTATCGGTGGTATCGTTTGGTGAGCAGAAATCTGTTGGATGACATGGGAGATATGGTTGTGGTTCCATTTCTTCGTGGCCGCAGGAGTAGCTGTAGATTCGGTAGCGACACATACTGACTCTTGTTTTGTAGAGTCGGAACTACAAACACCGAAAAAGTCCAGATGTTCTTGCAGACGAATATATAATTGAAGCACAGGGAGTAATGCTGATTCTTGATTGTAAAGTAGTTTGAAGAAGTGTGTTCAAGTTATGGGGTTATTGACTATCAATCAGGTATTTGTTTGTTTGTGCTGAATGCGGTCGCGTGAGTAAATCCGGGCGCACGAGCTGCAGGGCTTATCTCAATCAAATTGGAGATATGTGATTTTGTTGAAAGTGATACAAGGGGAGTAGATATGAAAGAAGGGAAGAAACAATACAACTAGTAGATAGTCTAAAGGTCGAACGAGTGTATCAAGGTGCTAGATGCTCTTTCTGTTCGATTGAATGGAAAAAGGGGATGAACTTTGAGGAGAGATTGGTAATATAGTAGTCTCGTCTTTATCATCCACGATTCAGATGCTCAGTGGATACATGTGTGCGCGAGAAGATAGGTACATGTTGAGTACAACCGTTTAATCTTCCACTCATTCATTTGGCAATCAATCAATCAATTCTCTGCACTTTAGGAGCAGACAGACGCTGCGCCGTTGTGTGTGTTGTATGCATGTGCCTCCCAAGTACATACGCTAGAAGCATCGCTAATATCCTGCTGCTGCTGCTGCTGCTATTGCGGCTTAGCCCCATGAGACCTAGAAGTTTCGGAGCTGAGTTAAAAATTGTCCCGCAAGATTACCAGCTACCTCTTTTCGACATTCTATCCATTTCTCGAAGAAAATGACTCCTCGAAATATACACAACAATAAAAGTGCTGCTGTGTGGGTTTTCGTGCCTAGTATCTGCTGCTATTGGCTCACAGGATTGATATCCAGCTTCCTTCTACATTGGTGTTCTCCACACCAAGGCACTCATCTCGACCACCAACAAAGAAGGAGGTATAGAGGGAGAGCCAAATGCCATTTTGTAGATTTAAAACTTTCCTTCGCCAGTGACGTTCTTGTATAATTCGGATCGGTCCGTGACTGCTGCGCCACAGCATCTTTTGAGTCGATTGTTGGATGTGGCGTTGGATGCGCTCATGATTAGTCAGCATTGAACCTGTGAAGAGAAGTTTGCCATTTCAAGGAAACTATTCCTACTTGCCCCTCTAAGGGCCAAGCAATGGAACTCTAGTCGTTCTATCACCATGTACCATGCACTTCTCTGAACTTGCACAGCCCCTACTGCGTGCACTACTCTACGAGTAGAATCTCACAACATCGAATTGTGTTGCCTGAAAGCGTTCGTCAACTAGAACTGAGCAATGGGCAGTGTTTATTTTTAGCATAGACTTTGAATTTTTACACTTCGAGCACTGTTGGCTGCTAGAATGCCTTGCAATTCAAAGATGTATACTATACGAAGCAATCGATCAAATGTATAGCTTTACCATGTGCTCACGAATATTATCCATCACGCACTTTCGTATTGGAACCTTATGTCAATGGCATCGAGGTAGTGGTATCCATATCACATCGTCATCCAGTTGTACTATGTGAATTAAAGTTGCCAAGTTTGAGTATTTCTTCGAGTTTCGACAAGCTAATTTTCCGAAGATATGTATGTCGTGTTTAGAATGTGCATTATTGTTTTTTAACATATCATCGATCTCAAATATGACATTTGTGATGTTGTATTTATAAACTTGATACGTACACCTGTATTAGTGAACTTGCTTATAAGTTGAATATGTTACACACATATATCTGATGGACACGCAATTTGATAGGAAAATATAAGTAATAACATACTTAGTATATACCCTAAACTCATCGTTCGGGTCCAAGCATCAGTATATATTTCTAGATTATAAATTATGCATAAAATACCATGAGTAGAACCACATATAAAGTATAATATGACTACATCCACACAATACAGGATGATGCTTCTTATAATTATATAAGGCTCGCCTTCTATTGAAGAGGCTGTATACATATAGAAGACGAATATCTGAGGCAGAGCAGTTAAATATAGATACATTTATGGAAAGCTTGCACTGATCTGACCAGTATAATATGTGACGCCAATCAAAATACTGGTACCTGCATGATCTTATTTTACAACGACAATAGTTCCCGATCGGTAATCGCTGGAAAGCCGTTCGTCTACAGATTTATATCTAACATATAGCATACTATACAACTGATATATGCTGTTGCCAGGCTGTTTGTACAATCTCATTCCATCCTTTCTAGTGGTTTGAAAGTTTCGAACGACGTCAGTTTACGGCTCTTGATATTCAGATCGATATCAGGGGCGCTTTTCTTTCCTCATGAGCTCATAGGAAGGGTTTTCTAGCATCTAAGAGCGACCAGCAAGTGATGATTTTTTCTTGAATGTGGTCCACATACCGAATAATCCCGAAAACCGGAACACACGGAATCATTTCAAATTTGGCTAAATTTTGAACGTTTCGAGACTCAGCCAACAAAAACAAGTCAACACCACTAATTTGTATGTACATTGCTAATGGCCAGGAATGTGGAAATGTAGTATTCTAGAGTTTTTCTGTTTTCCGGGGTTCTCGTCTGGAAATACTGCAAGCACAATGTTTTAGTTTCAGGTACATTTGCTATTGGGATGGTCAAGACTGTTATACTCCTTTTCTCTCTCATTGTTGCTTCTTGAAAGGGGATGGTAACGGAGAATAGATGTAGTGGGTACGCCATGCGAGACAAGGCCGAAGTTGTTCGAAGACATATTGATGTCTACCGGTTTCTAGATTTTGAAGATCTTTATACTGGAATCTAAATCTGAATCTGATACGGCACAGATTTCCATGCCTCTGTCTTCGCACGAGATGCGGAAATGTACGGGATCAGATCTTTATCATTTTCTTCACAAATTGATTAATTTCAAAGCAAAGTCCTCCTCATCTACTGTAAAGCCAAACACTCAGGTATCCATTCGCTCTTCAAACGTTGCAAACTCGACAATCGTGGCCATGGACGAATGAGCGCTGAGTAACAAGTATGCAATATTAAGAAAGTAAAACGAGAACCTGAATCATATTTACAACGTTATAGCCCATTGAATTATTGCAAGCGCAAAACGATTGTGACGTCTTCTTTTGGCCGCCTTGTTCTCTGTATATGCATGCATATTGTTACATATAAAACGATACACAGTCAAATATCGATATATCATGACGAAGCGAAACGCGTGTACATATTCTCGACGGTTTCACAAATAAGATGCATAGTTTGAGGAGAGTTTAGACGGAATTCCATTATATCAAAAAAAAAAATAACACCGAAACAACCTTCTTTTCTTAAGCTTATTTCTGCGCTAAAGACGAAGGATCTAATTGCATCAAAAAAGCTGTGATCTTCCTTCTCATACAAATCGAGCGAGTGAAGCAAGGCTTATATTCAAAGTATGCCTTTTAGCGAGCTCAAATACGTAGGACAAGATGATTCCCCTTCTTCTCAAGCAGCAGGCTCAGGTTGCTGTGCTGTGGTATGTGCTAGCTAGATATCTATTTTTAGTGGGGGGAGGGGGGGATGAATACGTTCTCTCGGTCTCGGACTCTGACCCAGGATGCTGGGAGAGCGAAAAATAATAAACGGATGAAATATGTCTGTTGGAAGCCACAATGGCAATCGATAATGAATCCAAGAGAAGGCTAGTTTTCCTCTTTGCCAAGACGGTCAAATACGCAATCAGACATTTTTTTCTCTCGAAAAAGGTATAGGCCTAAATAAGCATAAGAAGGATTAGGTACTTCACCGAACATGTAGTATAGAGTATGAAAGGAGGTACTCTATTAATGTTTTCCCTCTCTTTCGTAAAACTGTGATCACAAGTACGAGCCAAGACGCGTAAGCCCTGTGATGCAGACTTCTTCTCTCCCTATCATGAATAGCAATGTGCCAAGCTGGTTTAATAATCTGTTTGACCTTAAATATTCTTGAATAAGTACTTAGTCATACAACGTTTATACATGCGGCTGTATACGTATATATAGCATGCATGCATAGTGATACACTCTAGCTCTGTATGAAAGAGGAACGACCAGTACCATCTTACGTACGCCAGTGTTTGCCAAGGCTCATTCCCTCAAATACTTAATTTTATGGAAGAGAAACATTAAGCGATTTAGCAATTGGAAACGGGGTTTAACGAAACATCGAAACGAACGGCATTATTGTATGGAAAGATGGGATGCGGGAAGGTAAACACAGTAAGAACTGGCGACTCTTTCTGTTTGCCATGGTGCTAAAGGAAAAGGGAAGGGGGGAAAAAGGCACCACGAAGAATGATCTATCAGTATCAGAGTTGAGTGGATCTTCGCAATAGACTGGCCATCTTGTGAAATGGACGCGGGACTTACTCCTTGCTCATATCCGTCTTTATTTGACCAAAATTTGCTTGGAAGAGGCTGTGCTTTTTAGGAGAAGGTATATTTTTGGTCTAATTACTGGTTAGAAGGTACAAGTGGCAGCAGTGATCAGCCATGGGATATGCATTCTCCCGACCCACTGGCCCACTTTCTTGCCCCCGTTTTGGTGTTGGCTGAGCGTGAGGAACTGAGTCAGCAAGTGTGTCTGTATTTGCTACGCTATGCTATACTCTGCTATGCCATGAAGTCCAAGAAGCTACTAAGTACTTAGTACTTGAAGACCCGTCAAACCCGTCCGAGAGAATGGAGGATTGTTGATTCATTATTTATTTTGCTTTTTTGTGTGACTATTAGTCTTTCTTCCCCTTTGTCAAATAGCCAGGCATTCCCTCCCAGATTTCGAGTCTCTTTTCAACTGAAGAAAAGCTTCGACTACTAAACATCTACACAATTTCTATTCTACACATCATCATTGTCATCAATAAAATATATATCGATAGCTTTGGTAAGTACTATGTAATCAATCTTGTATCCTTCTGCCTGGAAATCAGTAAAAATGCAATAGTGTATACAAAGCGAATGCAGCACATGCAGCTTCCATCACTCTTTTTTTCTGTGTGTGTCAAGGCTGCCTCTCTCTCTCTCTCTCTCTCTCTCACTGTCACCCACTCCTCTCACTCACACACACCACCTTCCAAGCCAATGTCGCTAAGCGAAAGAGCTGACGCGGCGTCCTTACTTTAGGTTCCCAGATAATTAATTGGATATCCCCCCCCCCTTCGACACTCGTATTGGTCTTTAGCCCCATTCATTCATTCAATTCATCCATCCATCCATCCATCCATCATCTCTTGGTCTCTTCCAACTCTGTCCATCTTTCACTCCAACAAACTACCACTTGCTCTCTCTTGAATACTAAGTACAATACAATAAGCCTCCTGCTGCTCATCATCATCTGCCCTCGAACAAGTTTACACTGAATTGTTGCTCAAAACACCACTGCCAATTCGACGCCCCGTCAACTACGACGAGACAAACATCGATGAGCGGCTTCTACTCAAATCCTTCTGCAAGTCCTTCCTCTGACAGTATGAACACCTACGATTTCGACTCTTTGATCGACCTCTCCGGAGGCATGTCCTCAGATGCTTTGAACTCAAGCTCGTCCGACATTTGGCCTGCACCATCGTTCCAGTACGATGCCTTCCCACAACAGACAGAACCTTTTCCATACAACCTCAACTCTGCCTCCAACCTATCTTCTCCATCAATGGGCATAAACTCGCTTGCTGTTTCGCCAACAAACCAATCACTAAGTAACCCTGGTATGGAGGTTGATTCATTTGACTCAACCTTCTTCTTGGGTGAATTCTCCAGCTCAAATAATATAATCTCCAACATCAACGACAAGGAACTAGACATCGACGTGCTTGCAGGTATCAAGCAAGAGAGATCTACATCCAACGCCTCTTCGATGTCTACCGTGTCCTCAAACTACCGACCTTCATCATCCCGCAAGTCAGCAGCAGTTGCATACGATGCTGCTACAGAAGAACGAATCAGACTCATTTTGGAGGATGTCAAGCAAAAGGCACTGTCAGAACACGCACAACATGAAGACAGCGCATCGCCCTTGCCTCATCTTACCAGATCCAGAAAAGACGAAGAGGACATGGATGAGGACGAGCGACTGCTCGCCAGTGAAGAAGGCAAGAAACTGTCAAGCAAGGAACGACGACAACTAAGAAACAAGGTCTCTGCTCGAGCTTTCCGTAGCAGAAGAAAGGGTAGGGTTTTTATTGTCCTTTTCGGTTCATCCTCAACTAACACTATTCACAGAATACATTGGACAGCTTGAAAGCGAATGTCAAACTAAGCAACAAGAAGTAAACGACTTGAAGACTGCCCTTGAAAAGGCCGACGCCGAAATCAAGAATTTGAAGGATCTCACACGTCTGCTTTTAGCCTCTCCACAATTCTCAGCCTTCCTCGACCAGTTGCATCCAGCAACTGCCAACAACGGTCTCAATCTAGCCGCTATGTCTGCTCTTCCATCGTCGTCATCATCAGTCAATGACAACGTCTCTGTACATCGGGTAGCTGTTCCTGAGATTCAATACCAGGCACCTATCAATGATTTCCAGATTCCGACGCACATTCCAAACAACTATATGCCAGTCTACAACCGAAACAAGGATATCAATCCTAACCAAGTACAAGGCATCGAAGACTGGCCTTTAGCTGATCAGATGACTAACAACTTTGTTGGTGGAGCTTATGCTTTCAACGCTGAGATTCCTACTGACCTCGTTGATGCTACTGAGCTCGCTGGCAAATCAATGTTTGATGCTTTGGCTCCTTGCGATGGTTTCCGTCCTGATTTCTGTGCCAGCGTTCCTAATGAGAAGGAATCAGCCGAGCTTGACTACTCCAACTCATATGACAACAATGGACAATACATCTTTGATGTTTATGAAGATGAACTAGAGGACGTTCCGGACTATCTTTATGACCACTTCCAGATTCATGCTCCAATTGGAGAAGAGAAGGAGACGGTTCCTCTACCAAAAGCTGAAGACGTTCTTCCTAAGTTGGGCCTTACAAAGTTATTTGCTGAGCTTGAGCAAAAGTTTGACGAGCAACAACAATCGGTTGTCACATCACCAGAAGCCGCCGAAGCACCATCTCAGACCTGCAGACCTACAGATCTTCACAGAACATTGGAAGCTATAGAAAGCACTTACCGAAGAATAGGTGTTTACTGTAGCATGTAAGTTTGATCTGTCCCTCTCTGAGTTGGACTTTCGTTGCTGGTTTGTTTTCGTATAGATTTGAGTTTCCTGGTGTTGGGCATTGGTATTATTTTCTTTTTACGATGCTACTCTTTTTCCACTCTGTTTGTGACGAGCTTCACGTCTAGCATCGTTATACATTTACTTTAGCGTTCTATATCCTTATATCCTTATTCTCGACAGACGGAGTTCTTTACATTATATATCGGGTTTTTTCTTTTTCTTTTGTTAGCATATGTAACTGAATTTGAAACTCATCTTTGATGGAATTACTTTTCCATTACCTATCAAATCTTTTTCCACTCGTATCATTTATTATGAGTCTCGATGTGTTTTTTGTGAACAATAATGTCGTACGTATTCTGATAAGTTGTCAGGACGAATAAAGACGCAAATTGAGAATCAATGTTAAAGAGAGACGAAAAACAATCAGGCTTCAGATGTGCTTCTGATGGAAAGTGACATTCTTGCGGTAAAAAGTGAAAAAATGCTTCTTTCTCTCTACAATCATAAATCCAAAACGTAATCCAGCGAGCAGATAAATCTAAACAAAGATTCATGCAAAGTACACTCATGTTTACTCTTACTTTGGTTGAAAGGTCTGAGGCTAGTGATTTTCTCATCCAACAATAACAAGTAATAAAATAGAATAAAATTCACTAGAAAGTACAAACAAAAAGCCTATGGTATCATTACATTTCCCTCTAATTTTCTTTTACCTCTGGGATTTGCAAATCCCGTCTTCAATTCAGAGTTTGTGTGTTTTCTAGATTTTCTACAAACTCCTCCAAAGCGGCTGCTTCGGCCTCAGTCTTTTTGGCTTCACTCGAGTCACCCTCTCCATTCTTTAATGATCCCTCTCGAGTCAATTGTAGTCCTCGAACGTTTTCTAGATATCGTCGAGTCATCCTCTCTACATATGTATCCCTACTATTTGGGTCAACAGGAGCGTCCACGTCCATGGCGTTCCCATCATCTCTTTCTCTTCCGTTTTTCAAGATGTGTTCTGAGGATGTTTGGAGCTTGTTGACCATCTGCCGGAGTGTTTTGGCTTGTTCGACAGTAAAAGCGGCTGTTTCTGAGACTGGCTTGATGGCTTGTGCGGTTTCACTTGGAGATCCAAGAAAGTTGAGGGGATGTTTTGGAGTGGATGAGTCTGTTGAAGATTGAACAATGGATTTTAGGTATGTGATAATTTGGTCGTTTTTTGATACATCGTTTTGAAGATGGATTCTGAACGCAGCGGTTTCTCGAAGTTGTCGCCGTAGACGTGTTATGGACTGTGGTGTGATTTGTATTTGTGATTCGTCTATCTTTTTTAGATCCAAACCCTGTGTTTGCACGTCAGTCGTGTTGTTCATGTAAGCAGTAGTATAGATTTCAGCCATATTTTTTGGGATGGCCTGACGATACATACCTCATGATGTCTCAACCGTACCCAATCTCTAAGATCCAAGGGAACTGTAAATATATTTCGCAAGACAAATAGCTCAAAGCCATCGAAGCTTCTATCCACTCCATTTTCCAACAACATTTCCAATTGATGTACACCATTTTGAATCTCGTCTTGAGCTGTTTCGTCAAACAACTCCTTTCCATCATCGTCCGTCTCGGCAAACTTTCCAGGTGGAGGCAAAAAGCCTAGTGCGCTGGGAGCTGAGGAGTGAAAGTAGTCTTCGACATCTTTACAGGCGCCGTATAATAGGTCATTCACTGCGTTGATGATATCGTCAATGATGGACTGTGAGAAAATTTTAATGAACCTCAGTGTGAATTTGAGAGAAGGACTTTTAAAGAGAATGTTTGTACAACAAAGTGATTGTCAAAAACGGAAGCAGGAGAAAAGGTGATCATGGGTTTGACCATACAATTGGGGTGTATGTGAGGTGCTCAGTGAGGAGAGCTGTCCCAGCTGGATCAGGTGCAGACATGGCCTTGTCGCTGTAGCGGTTCTTGAACTTTGTCCGTAGAGTCTTGTTTGTGTCGATTGCCTTTGCTGTAATGAGGATGACGATGGAGTCGAGTCGCATACATGTATCACGGACTGTTTTTCAAGATGTCGAAGAGATGGACCGCGAACGTGAATGCCAAAATGACGCGAATCACAACAAAGCAGAAGGAACGTCCCCGGGAAACGGGTTAGTACCGGGGCACGTGGACAGGGTAGACCCCGGAACATGCCTGCTTGCTTGCTTGCTGGCTGTCATCATCATTAACAACAACAGAGTAGAGTGACATCTGCTCTCTCCCATCATGAATCTGACCGCATCTCAACTCTGAAATCTGATATTGAATATCTCGTCGCATCCTGGTTCAAGCAAGCTATCTTCGAGGCTTGATGAGATAAAGCATATACACAGAGGTAAGGTAGATTGGTTGATTGCATCTGTCACGTCTGATGATGTACTGACTATTTAACTACTAGCCATCTTTTAGTGCCCCGTGCAATCTCAGCATAGTGTTTATTGATAACTTCTCAAAGTCCGTTTCTACCACTGACTGAAGCTTGTCTGGCATAGCCGTGATCAAGACTTGCGTCTGTACTGAAAGGACAATTCCTATTCGATAGAAAATCCCTCATCGCGCCCTACGGACCATCTTTTTCCGTTCCGTTACGGTCTAACGTCTATTGGCTTGTGCAGACGTTAAAACACGCGATCAAACTTTGCACACTTTACTTGACCTGGCTTGAGTACTTTTATGAAGGTATGATATCACACGTCCTTCGGTTGAATTTGAGTTTCTTTATCAGAGTGAATTATTCATGGCTTTTTTCTTCTTCTTCTCTTCCCATAATGCTTGATACTTTCGCGCTTTCTTTTCGTCTGCGCATGCTTCTTTCGCTGCACCTTCCCACGATAGGTTGCTATAGTACATTTTGTATGTCGATGAACTTTATACGATCGACCCAGAGCAAGATTCCCGGTAGCTCTTAAACTCGAAATCTAAGTTGATTGCCCAGCAAGGTCCTATTATGCTCCATCTTGCATTGGTGTGAACAAGTTGAGGGATTTTATGCAAGGAACCGAGGATCGTCTACACAATTTGAGCAAGCGCATCCAAAAAGACGTACATACACTGAGCCATTTAACGTCCTTTACCTATCCGCTCACCCATCAAACCTTGAGAGAAAAAGCATCATATTAAGCACATCTACATTCTCATCTGCAAACTTTCTAATCATATAAACTGGTCGTTCCGTTGGTCATCAAAACTACTACAATCTTGTATCTCCATTGCTAAGGACATACCGAGTTCGATTTCTCAAACTTGGTAACTATTGCCCAACAAAGGTCCTCTGTGCTTCAATTTGAGATTTTTGAAAAGAGCATTCAACTTCTAGTCAAATACCTGGACATCACAACAACCTTTATCTTCTTACTATTGCGACGGGAGTTCCTGTCACAATTGCATCTGCTGCCTTGTTTTGCGAGATCCTGGTTACAACATATTCCTTGTCTTGAGAGTTCCATGCGATTGACTGCCTTAGAAGCTGTACATGTACAATTACGATTTTGAGCATTGTACAAATGAACAAAAATAGATCATGGCCGATACAGCAATTGATGTCAAAGAACACTACTTACTAGACCGATGGATGCAGGAACCAAATGTTGCGCTGCAGTCACCAACACCATCACGAATGACTTTCCAGAATGCAGCTAGCACAACAATGCGTGGTCAAGGAAAACCAAGATTGGTCCTAATGGGCCAGAGAAGGTGTGTAATCATGAATTATGATATTTGATTGATGCTAAACATGCGTATAGGAGTGGTAAATCTTCCATAGGACATGTTGTTTTCCACAAGATGCCACCAACAGAAACACTATTTCTAGAATCTACAACACGGATCCAGAAGGAACCAATCAAGTATGTATACAGAATCTTACCTAGTATTGAATGTTCTGACTTTCGAACACTCAAGCTCTTTCATGGATTTTCACTGTTGGGAACTGCCCGGTCAAATAGATTATACCGATGGTAGCTTTGACCTTCATGAGATTTTCGATGAAACTGCAGGAGCTCTTATCTACGTCATCGATTCTCAGGATGAATACCAAGACGCCCTTGCCCGTCTACATGAAACTATCATCACAGTCCAACGCGTCAACCCAAATATCAACATTGAGGTGTTTATACACAAAGTGGATGGACTTTCGGATGATTTCAAACTAGACACACAGCGTGACATTATACAACGCACGCAAGACGAACTTGCAGATAGTGGTCTAGACAACATCCAGATAAATTATCAATTGACCAGCATCTACGACCACAGTATTTTTGAAGCATTCAGCAAAGTGATTCAAAAGCTCATACCATCACTGCCGACGCTAGAAAATCTGATTAATGCTCTCTGCGCAAACTGTGGCATCGAGAAGGCATTTCTGTTTGACGTCGTCAGTAAGATTTACATTGCGACAGATAGTTCGCCAGTGGACGTACAGAGCTATGAAATTTGCTCCGACTTTATAGACGTAGTGCTGGATATGACCGACATATATGGGTAAATTACATCTCCGACAATACTCATTGTGGATCTTGTCTAACAAATGGAAAAGATATGACAGAACTGAAGATGCTGATAAAGACGAATCCAAGAGTGGAAAGCG
>Ga0160427_10001927_pt1 | contig 12669 bp, 11 predicted proteins | sample SolpanmetagenomL_FD_108194 | JGI IMG/M metagenome (GOLD analysis project Ga0160427, IMG submission 108194) | Solar panel surface microbial communities from Lawrence Berkeley National Laboratory, California, USA - L | ecosystem: Engineered > Built environment > Solar panel > Unclassified ...
GTGGGCGGGCGCAAAGCCGTGGCGGCGCTCCATGAGGCGGTAGCAGCGCTCCATAAAGGGCGCGAAGCGCACAAAGTCGCCGCGCACCAGCATGGCGTGGCGCGCAATGCTGAGCAGCCGCGTCAGCAGCGAGGGCGAGCGGGCAAATGCCTCCTGCAAGTCGTATTCGACCAAGATGGTACGCAGCAGCTCATCGACGGGCACGGCACCGCGGCCGTGCAAGCGGGCCTGGCGCAGGCGCTGGCGCAACAGGGCATCGGCAATGCCAGCGCGCTCTTCCTCATCGGCGGCCTTCTTATTGCGCAGGCGCCGCTCGATGATGGCGTCGAGCGGCTCGGCGTGGGGCGAGTGGGCGTGTTGAATCTGCACGTTGTACACCGAATTCAGGGGCTCGTACTGCTCGGCGTCGAGGGCCAGCTTTTCGGCCTTGCGCAGCATGGACCAGGCCAGGCGCGGCACCCCGGCATCAAATAAATATTGGGCCAGCGTGAGGTGGCCGCGCACGGGCGTGGCGGCCGTGGCGTCGTGCTGGCGCTGGCGCAGCAGCAGGAAATCGGTGAGCTGCTTAAACAGGCGCTTGCGCAGGGCGTAGTACGCCACGGGGTTGGGCTCGTCGGGATAAAGCTTACTGATGAGCACCTCCGACGGGTACTCTTTGGGGTGTAGTAGCAACTCAAGCAGGCGCACATCCTGGCGGCCGGTGGCGCGGCGGCGCTGCCACTGCATAAACTGGGCAAGGTCGCGGCGGTCGTCGGGGGCCAGGGTTTGGAGCGTCAGGCGTAGGTCGTCCATGGAGGGCGGGTGAAGTCGAAGTTGAAAGTAAGCGGCCGGCCAGTAAAAAAAATTGCGGGCTCCCAACTTCGCGTTTACCTGCACCGTATACGCCTCACAACCCACCCCTTCACGTTTTTTCACTCATGGACGTCAACAATAATAACGTAAACGACCAAACCGAGCTGCGCGCTCGTGGCAACTGGAACGAAATCAAAGGTGCTGCCAAGCAGAAGTGGGGCCAGCTCACCGACGACGACCTGACCTACGACGAAGGCAAGCAGGACGAGTTTTTCGGCAACATCCAGCAGAAGACCGGCCACGCCATTGATGAGATTAAGGATTGGTTTTCTAAAACGTTCAGCGGCACGGACAACGACCCCAACCGCCCCTCGAACCAAAGCCATAGCTAAGCACCCGCCACGGCTGGTATAGCAAGCCCCGCTCCTACCCTGGAGCGGGGCTTTTTGCTGCGTGGCACTAGTCGCCTTGCCGCGCCTAGCCCCACAAGTCGGCGGCCACGCGGTAGGTATTGGCGTGGGCCTCCACGATGTCGGCAATGCGCTCGGAGTAGCCGCCGCCCATGCACACCACCACGGGCAGGCCGCGCCGGTGGCAGGCTGCCAGCACCAGCTCGTCGCGGCGGCGGCAGCCGGCGCGGCTCAGAGCCAGGTAGCCCAGCTTGTCGGTGGCCAGCACATCGACGCCGCTGAGGTAAAACACAAAGTCAGGCCGCACCTGCTCATCGAGCAGGCGCGGCAGTACGTCGGCTAGCTGGGCCAGGTACTCGGCATCGCCGAGGCCATCGGGCAGGGCCAAGTCCAGGTCCGACGCCTCCTTGCGGCCCGGAAAGTTGCGCGCCCCGTGCATCGAAAAGGTAAACACGCGCGGCTCGTGCCGAAAAATGGCCGCCGTGCCGTTGCCCTGGTGCACATCAAGGTCAATAATCAAAATCTGGCGCACCAGGGCCGGCTCGTGGGCCAGCAGCCAGTTGGCCGCCACAGCTTGGTCATTAAGCAAGCAAAAGCCCTCGGGGCGGCCGGCAAAGGCGTGGTGCGTGCCCCCGGCAATGTTGAGGGCCACCCCCGCGCCGGCCAGCACCCGCTGCGCGCAGCCGATGGTGCCGCCCAGCAGCACCATTTCGCGCGCGGCAAGGGCCGGGCTCCACGGAAAGCCGCTGGCGCGCTCCTCGGGCCGCGTGAGCTGGCCGTGCAGCAGGCGGTGCACGTAGTCGGGCTCGTGGGTGCGCAGCACCTCGGCCAGCGGGGGCGCCGTGGGCACAAAGAAGTCGCTGGCCGTGGCCGTGCCCTCGTGCAGCAGCTGCTCGGGCAGCAACTCGTATTTCAGCATGGGAAAGCGGTGGCCGGGCGGCAAGGGCAGCACATAGGCAGGCGCAAAAGCAATGTGCATGGCAGCGGGTAGGCGCAGGCAGCTAAATAAGAGAAAACCTAGAAGGGGCGGGCAGCGCGCCTAGCAACATAGACGGGCGTACAGTGGCCGCATGGCGGCATTTGAAAGGGGGCAGCGAGCGAACAGTTAGCGATTTAGCCCCTCACTCCAATCCACTTGGCAGCCGGCAACGTATTTTTGTCTTCACGCACTATTAATTTATAATTCTTCCCGCTCTTGTCCCGCTGCCACGATGGCTTCCCCACCCCTCAGCTCCGCCCGCCGCTCGTCGTCCCGCCCCTACCGCCGCTCGTCCTTCAACGGGGCCAAGCAGCTAGCGGCTGCCGGGGCGCCTAAGCGGCGCATGCTGCTGCTGATAGGTGGGCTGGTGGTGGCCCTGGTAATAGCGCTCGGCGTGGTGGCCTTTCACTTGGCCGGCGGCAACTGATAGCGGGGCACGCTACTCATCGAGCAAGCTGCCGAAGATGCCACCCAGCGCGGTGCCGCTTTCCTTACGGGCATTGCCGCCCCAGGGCGCCAGCGCCTGCACCAGCTTCTTGATGGGCATGGACTGAATCCAGACGCGGCCGGTGCCACGCAGGGTAGCCAGCAGCAGCCCTTCACCCCCAAATATCATCGACTTAAGGCCCCCGGCGCGGGCCACGCTAAAGTCGATGCCCGGCTCAAAAGCCACTACGCAACCGGTATCGACGCGCAATAGCTCGTTGTGCAAGTGCTTTTCGATGATAGTGCCGCCCGCGTGCACAAAGGCTTTGCCGTCGCCGGTGAGCTTTTGCAGGATGAAGCCCTCGCCGCCAAACAGGCCGGCTCCAAATTTCTGGTTGAGGTGCAGACTGATTTGGGTGCCCCGCGCGGCGGCCAGGAAGCCGTCTTTCTGTACAATAAGGCCCTGGGGCAGCGTGCTCAGGTCAATAGGGATGATGGTGCCAGGGTACGGCGCTGCAAAGGCCACCTTGCTCTTGCCGTAGCTGCCCCGGTGGGTAAAGTGCGTCAAGAAGAGGCTCTCGCCGGTGATGAGGCGCGTGCCGGCCGAAAACAGCTTGCCCAGGATGCTCTGGTCGGCCGAAGAGCCGTCGCCCATCTTGGTTTCGAAGGCAATGGCCTCGTCCATGTACACCATAGCGCCGGCCTCGGCAATCACGGTTTCCTGTGGGTCCAGCTCTACTTCGAGCACCTGAATGTCGGAGCCTAGAATGCGGTAATCAACATCGTGCGAGCGCATGGCAAAAGAAGCGTTTGGGTGAGGCGCAAATGTAGCGCGCCCGCTTAATTGCCCCTACGGCACCCTCAGGGCCTGTAGAGTTGGGGCTTGTATAGTTGCCCCAACTCTACAGGCCTCAACTCTACAGCCTTTGAAGCTAGCAGCGCGGCTTACTCGGGCAGCTCGCGGCGGGTTTCGGCGGCCTCGTCTTCGTCGCTGGCGGCGGCTTTTTTGCGCTTGGCCTCGCGGCTCGTGCGCTTCATAAAGTCCTCGTCGGTTTCTTCGGGCTCCTCGGGGCCATCGGCGACGGGGAAGTTCTTGGCGTCTTCCAATGCCAGACGGGCCTCTTCGGCGGCCGTCTTGGCCTGGGCCTCTTCGCCAAACTGCCCCTCGCGGTGCACAATTTTCTTATCGCGCACGTGGCGACCCAAAAACTGGTTTATCTGCTCAATGGAGTAGTTGGATGTGATTTCGCCCAGCGGATTGACGCCGATTTCGAAGCCTTCCAGCTCCTTGTGCACGCGGGCCTTCTTTTCGGGCTCGGGAGCCTTTTGCTTGGGTTTGGTGGGTTTTTTAGCCATGAGAGCCACGTAATAACAAAAGTGATAGCAACGAATGAGGCACGCCCCGGCACGCAAAAGGCCGCGCCGTAGTGCATACGGCGCGGCCTAAGGCAAGGATTTGGCGCGGGCGCAGCTGGCTGCGCCCGCCCGCCGCAGCGGTGGGCTAGTGGCCGGCGGCCAGGGCCTGCCGCGCCGTAAAGCGGCCCTGCGGGGTCACTAGCTGAAACAGGTACACGCCCGTGGGCAGCGTTGGCAGCGCGACCAGCGCCGGGCTGGCCGTCAGGGTTTGCGTAAACAGGGGGCGGCCCAGCACATCCAGCACGGCCAGCTGGCTGCTGCCGCCCAGGCTGCCGCGCACGGCATAGTTACGGGGGGCAGCCAGGGGCTGGAGCCAGTCGGTCGCTACCGAGCGGGCCGTGAGCACCACCGTGGGCGAGTAGGTGACCGAGCCGTCAAAATCCGTTTGGCGCAGGCGGTAGTAGGCCAGGCTCGCGCTGGGGGCCTCGTCCACGTAAGTGTAGGCGTGGGGGTTGTTGCTGCTGCCAGCACCCGCTACCCGCCCCAGCGTCTCGAAAGTGCTCCCATTGACGGAGCGCTCCACGGCAAAATACGCGTTGTCTACCTCGCTGGCCGTGGCCCAGCTCAGCAGCACCTGCTTTTGTTCGGGCAGCTCGGTGGCCGAAAACCGCGTCAGCGTTACGGGCAATACCGTTTGGCAGGTAGGGTCGTTGCTGGCCGGGGGCGTTACAATGCTGGTGCTGGAGGTAGTGCAACCCGCCGGAATCGTCTTTTGCTGCACGCAGGCAATGAGGTTGGCGGTGGTAAAGAGCTTGGCCCCGCCTCCACTGTTATTCACGATGTTGCCGTTGATGCGCAGGCCGGCCGGCGTGCCCGTGGTGGGTCCCACAATGCCGGGGTTGCCGGTGGCCACGTCCACATTGCCCAGCACGTTGAGCAGCGAGTTGTTGCCCAGGTTAATCGTCGTCTGGTTGCCCGTAAAGAGTGTGCAGCCCACCGTTATCGTGGAGTTGGCCCCCACATTAGCCGTGATTTTAGTAAAGTCCAGTACGGCTACCGACAACTGCGGCTGCGCCCGGGCGGTGGTAGCCGCAACCGTGAGCGTGCCCCCGCTCATGGTCAGGGTGCGGTTGGTGGCATCCTGCACCAGCGAGCCCGCCGCCCCAATGGTGATGGCCCCGGTGCTAGTGAAGCTCTGGTTCATCACCACCTTGTGGTTGATGATGATGGTGCTGCCAGCGGCGGGAGCCGTGGTGCAGCCCCCCGTGTAAATGCTGGGGTCGGAAAAATTACCATCCTTGGTAGTCGTGTACACGCACTGCGCAAACGCGGTGCTGCCACTGAGGAGGGCTAGGGAAAGGAGGGAAAAGTATTTCTTCATAGTAGGCAGAAAAAGCACAAAGAGTGAACAGAAACGCCTAAAAATAGGCATTAAAGCTAATTTTTTTGCATTATTAGCTTATCCATTCTTCATGCAAAGTCTTCGCTTTCCTATCAATTCTTGCTTCTAGCTAGCAGGAGGGCCTTTTTTCAGCCGATTCACAGTCAACTACATGCCACAAAAAAACCCTCCAGCTACATAGCCAGAGGGTTCGGTAAGCAGGTAGTGTGGGGCTAGCCCAGCTGCTCCACGGCCATGCGCAGGCGCCCAGCCACCTCATTGGCGCCCAGAATGGCGAGCGTCTCAAACAGGTCGGGGCCGGCGGCAGCGCCGGTCACGGCTACGCGCAGGGCTTGCAGCACCTGGCCGGGCTTGAGGCCCTGGCCCTCGACGGTGCTGGTAAAAATGGCCTTTAGCACCTCGGCGTTGGCGCTGGGCTCCGAGTCGGCAGGCAGGGCCTCGGCATAGGCGCTGAGCGCGGCCGACACCTGGGGGTTCCACTTTTTGCTGACTACCGCCTGGTCGTACTCCAGCGGGGCGTCAAAGAAATACTTGGCTTCCTGCCAGAAATCCTGCGGGAAGCTCACGCGCTCTTTCATCACGCCCACAATCTGGGCCGCTTTTTCGGGGGTGCAGTCGATGTGGTGGGCCGCCAGGGCCGTGAGCAGGTAGGGCGCCAGCTCCTCATTGGTTTTGGCACGCAGGTAGTGCTCGTTGAACCACTTGACCTTGTTCTGGTCAAACTTGGCGGGCGACTTGCTCACGCGGTCCATCGAGAAGGCCTGAATCAGTTCGTCCATCGAGAAAATCTCCTGCGCCGTGCCCGGGTTCCAGCCCAGAAAGGCCAGGAAGTTGACGAGCGCCTCAGGCAGGTAGCCTTCCTCGCGGTAGCCTTTGCTCACGGTCGGCTCGCCGGTTTCGGCGTCGGTGCCGCGCCACTCCAGGGCAAACACCGGGAAGCCGAGGCGGTCGCCGTCGCGCTTGCTAAGCTTGCCGGTGCCGTCGGGCTTGAGCAGCAGCGGCAAGTGGGCAAACTGCGGCATGGTCTTTTCCCAGCCCAGGTAGCGGTACAGCAGCACGTGCAGCGGCGCCGAAGGCAGCCACTCTTCGCCCCGGATAACATGCGAGATGTCCATCAGGTGGTCGTCCACGATGTTGGCCAGGTGGTAGGTCGGCATGCCATCCGACTTCATCAGCACCTTGTCGTCAACGGCCGAGGAATGCACCACTACCCAGCCGCGAATCATGTCCTGAAAGCGAATTTCTTCCTTGCGCGGCACCTTGAGGCGAATGACGTAGGGCGCGCCGCTGTCGAGCAGCGCCTTCACTTCGTCCTCAGGCAGGGTGAGCGAGTTGCGCATCTGGGCGCGGGTAATGCTGTTGTACTGCGGGTTGGGCACCTTGGCCGCTTGCAGGCGCTCGCGCATCACATCCAGCTCTTCGGGCGTGTCGAAGGCGTAGTACGCGTAGCCGTCGCGGATGAGCTGGTCGGCGTATTCGCGGTACATGGGCTTGCGCTCGCTCTGGCGGTAGGGCGCGTGGGGGCCGCCCTTCCAGGGGCTTTCATCCAGCTCGATGCCTACCCATTCGAGGCTCTCGCGGATGTAGTCTTCGGCGCCGGGCACAAACCGATTCTGGTCGGTGTCCTCGATGCGCAAAATCATGGTGCCGCCCATTTTACGGGCCAGCAGGTAGTTATACAGCGCCGTGCGCACGCCACCAATGTGCAGCGGCCCGGTGGGCGAAGGTGCAAAACGCACCCGAACAGGTCTATCACTCATAATGCTACAAAGGTACGCAGGAGGTGATAGGGTGAGAAGGCCAGGAGGTAATGCGATAGGCTTGGTGCCCCGCTTGCTTCATTACCTCCTGCCCTATTCCCTTTATTGCCCTACCGCGATGCAGGAGATTTCCACCTCCACGTCGCGCGGCAGGCGGGCCACTTCTACCGTTTCGCGGGCCGGGGCCGTAGCCTCGTCAAAGTAGGTGCCGTATATCTGGTTGATGGTGGCAAAGTTGCCCAGGTCTTTCACGAAGATGGAGCACTTCACCACGTCGGTGAGCTGGAGGCCGGCGGCTTTCAGCACGGCCGTCAGGTTTTGCAGTACTTGGTGGGTTTGGGCGCTCACGTCGCCTTCGCCCACGAGCTGGCCGGCGGCACTCAGCGGGATTTGGCCCGATACGTACACGGTGTTGCCGGCTTTAATGGCTTGGGAGTAAGGGCCAATGGGCGCGGGCGCCTGGTCGGTGAGGATAATCTGGTGGGGCATGGGAAGGAAAAAGAAGGTTGTTGAAAAATCAAAGTAACGCAAGAAGCCGCCCTGGGTGGGGCGGCTTCTGTCTTTTCAACAAGCGAGCGGCGGCTTACTCCACCGTCACCGACTTGGCGAGGTTGCGGGGCTGGTCCACGTTGCAGCCGCGCAGCACGGCAATGTGGTAGCTCAGCAATTGCAGCGGCACCACCGACACGAGGGGCATCAGCACCTCAGAGGTAGCTGGCACCTCAATCACAAACTCGGCCATACCGGGAATGGTCGTGTCGCCTTCCGTCACCACGGCGATGATGCGGCCCTTGCGGGCTTTCACCTCCTGGATGTTGCTCACTACCTTCTCGTACGAGCTGTCTTTGGTAGCGATAACCACCACCGGCATATTCTCGTCGATGAGGGCAATAGGGCCGTGCTTCATTTCGGCAGCGGGGTAGCCCTCGGCGTGGATGTAGCTGATTTCCTTAAGCTTCAGCGCGCCTTCCAAAGCCACTGGGAAGTTGTAGCCCCGGCCCAGGTACAGGAAGTTCGGCACGTCTTTAAACGTCTCAGCGATTTTCTGAATCTCGGCGTCCAGCTTCAACGCCTTCTCTACCTTAGTCGGAATGTTGTGCAGCTCGGTCACCAGCTCGCGCAGCTTGGTGTCGGAGAGCGTGCCGCGGCGCTGGCCGATGCACATGGCCAGCAAGGTGAGCACCGTCACCTGGGCCGTGAAGGCTTTGGTAGACGCTACGCCAATCTCGGGGCCGGCGTGGGTGTAGGCCCCGGCGTCGGTGGCGCGGGCAATGCTGCTGCCCACTACGTTGCAGATACCGAAGATGGTAGCACCCTTGCTCTTAGCCAGCTCCAGGGCGGCCAGCGTATCGGCCGTTTCGCCGCTCTGCGAAATGGCGATTACGATGTCGCGCTCCGAAATAACGGGGTTGCGGTAGCGGAATTCTGAGGCATACTCTACTTCAACGGGAATGCGCGCCAGGTCCTCAATGAGGTACTCGGCCACCAGGCCGGCGTGCCACGAGGTGCCGCAGGCCACGATGATGATGCGCTGGGCATTCACAAACTTCTGCTCGTAGGCGCGGAAGCCGGCCATGTTGAGGTGGCTGCCGCCCAGTTCCAGGCGCCCGCGCATGGAGTCGAGGATGGAGCGCGGCTGCTCAAAAATCTCCTTGAGCATAAAGTGCTCGTAGCCCCCTTTCTCGATGCTGTCGAGTTCCAGCTCCAGGCGCTGGATATAGGGCGTCTGCACCACGTCTTCACGCGAGCGGATGGCCAGCTGGCCATCCTTGATAACGGCCAGCTCGTAGTCGTTTACGTAAACTACCTCGTTGGTATACTCGATGATGGGCGTCGCATCCGAGGCCACGAAGAACTCGCCTTCGCCGATGCCAATAACCAGCGGCGAGCCTTTGCGGGCCGCAATGAGCTGATTAGGTGCATCCTTGCTCAACACAACAATGGCGTAGGCGCCGATTACTTCGTGCAGCGCCAAGCGCACGGCCTCTTCCAGCGTGCAGTGGTTGTTCGTCTGAATGTCCTCGATGAGGTTGACAAATACTTCCGTGTCGGTGTCGGAATGAAATACGTGGCCCTGCATCTCCAGATGCTTTTTCAGGGCCGCGTAGTTCTCGATGATGCCATTGTGAATGATGGCAATGCGCTCGGAGGTCGAGTAGTGCGGGTGCGCATTCACGTCGTTGGGCTCGCCGTGGGTAGCCCAGCGAGTGTGGCCCATGCCCACCGTGGCGTGGGTGTCCTTATCGACCAGAAAATTTTCCAGCTCGGCCACTTTGCCTTTCTTCTTGTACACGCTCAGCTCGCCATTGAGCAGCGCTACGCCGGCCGAGTCATAGCCCCGGTATTCGAGCCGGTGCAGGCCTTTAAGAATGATAGGGCAGGCCTCACGATGGCCCAGATATGCAACAATACCGCACATGCGCAGGAAGAATAAAGTTGAGTGATGTAGATACTAAGTCAGCGGCCTAACGGCCGGCAAGCGGGAGCGCTAAGCAATTTTAACGCCAGAGAGACGTTTAGCCGCTTGGCCCGCCCGAAACAAAACCGGCCGCCGGCTCCGCCCAAAGCGAGGCCAGCGGCCGATAAGCTAACGACAAAGTTAGCGAAAAGTCGCCCAACGGCGGGCCGCCCGAACGCCTAGTTGGCCAGCTCGTTGTAGAGGGCCTGGTACGAAGAGAGCAGGTTCTCATCCGCTGCCACCTGGCTCAGGCGCTTGTGCAAAGCGTATTCCTTGAACAGGCCGTTGAGGTTATCAGAGAAGTCTTCGTCCGAGCGCACTACCGTATCAGCATACTCCATGCCCAGCTTCACGAAGCCTGTGAAGTCGGCCGACTTGAGGGCGTTCAGCATCTCGTCGTCGATGTCGAGCATCTTGGCTTTTTCCACCAGGTTGCCCTCAAATTTATCGAGAAACTCGTTGTTGTAGACCGTGAATACCGACTTGGCATCCTTGAAAACCGGGTCTTTCTTGTAGGTAGTTTTCAGGTAAAGCGGGATGAGCGAGGTCATCCAGTCGTTGCAATGCACGATATCGGGCGACCAGCCGAGCTTCTTCACCGTTTCGAGCACTCCTTTGCAGAAGAAGATGGCCCGCTCGTCGTTATCGAGGTAAAACTTGTCGTTTTTATCGACCAGTGCCGACTTGCGGTGGAAGTAATCCTCGTTGTCGATGAAATAAACCTGTAGCTTCGCAGTCGGAATGGAGGCTACCTTGATAACCAACGGCTTTTCGTCGTCGCCCACGGCAATGTTGATGCCCGAGAGGCGCACTACTTCGTGCAGCCGGTTTTTGCGCTCATTGATGATGCCGAAACGCGGCACGAAAATCCGGATTTCGGCCCCCGACTCCTGCATTCCGGCCGGCAGGCGACGCAGCAGCTCCGCTACCTTCGTAGTTTGCAGGAAAGGGTCTATTTCGGTGGCCGCGTACAGGATGCGCAACTTCGACATATCGACTGAACTAAAGGATTTATAAATAGGCCATAGATTGGCTCCACAAAATTACGCATTTTTTCGTGAATTTTCAATAAAATTCGCTCAGCCTTATCGTTCTATTGCTTAACTAAATGCACGTTTTTACTACTGCCGCTGAGCTGTGTACCTACACGGAAGCCAGCCGGCGCGCGGGCCAGCGCTTAGGGCTGGTGCCTACGATGGGTGCTTTGCACGAAGGCCACCTGCAACTGGTGCGCGCGGCGGCCACCACCTGCGACGTTGTTATTGCCAGCATCTTCGTAAACCCCACCCAGTTTAACAACCCCGACGACCTGCGCCTCTACCCGCGCCTACCCGAGCAGGATACGGCTATGCTGGCCGGGGCGGGGTGCACGGCCCTATTTATGCCCACCGTGGAGCAGGTGTACCCGCAGCCCACGGCACTGCGCTTTGACTTTGGGGCGCTGGAGCGCGTGATGGAAGGCGCACACCGCCCCGGCCACTTCAACGGCGTAGCCACGGTGGTGAGCAAGCTGTTCCACCTGGCCCGGCCGCACGCGGCGTATTTTGGGCAGAAGGATTTTCAACAGGCGGCCATTGTGCAGCAGTTGGTGGCCGACTTGTCATTTGACTTGGAGCTGGTAGTGTACCCTACCATCCGCGAGGCCGATGGGCTGGCTATGTCGTCGCGCAACCGCCGCCTTTCACCCAAGGCGCGGGCCGTGGCCCCGCTACTATACCAAGTGCTGACGCAGGCCGCCGAGCAGGTGCGCCAGGGCGTGGCGCCCGCGCAGGTGCAGGCCCAGGCGCTGGCCACGCTGGCAGCCGAGCCGCAGTTCACCCCTGAGTACGTTGAAGTGGCCGATGCTCAGACCTTGCAGCCCGTGGTGCAGTACGAGGCCGGCCACCAGATGGTGCTGTGCGTGGCCGCCCACCTGGGCGGCGTGCGGCTGATTGACAACGTGGTGGTTTGAGGGATAGGTACTAAGTAACGAGCACTGGGTAATGTCGTTCATAAATGCAGAACGACATTACCCAGTGCTCGTTACTTAGTACCTATATATTACCCCCGCGCCTGGCCGTAGTCGATTTCGGTATTGTCGCCCAGGTTGAGGCTGTGGTTTAGCCCTTTAAACGAGGCGTCGGAGCCCACGATGCAGTCGCTCATCACGGCCGAGCTAAGCTCGGAGTACGAGCCGATGATGCTATCGCTGATGATGGTGTGCCGGATGATGGTGCGGTCGCCGATGGCCACGTTGGGCCCGATGATGGCGTGCTCGATGCGGCAATCGGCCCCGATGCTGACGGGCGGAATGATGACGGTATTCGGAAACTCGGGGTACTCGCGCACCTGCCGAAACTCGGGCTGGTCGAGCAGGCGGGCGTTGGCTTCGAGCAGGGTTTCCTTGCGGCCGCAGTCAAACCAGTTGTCAACGGCGGCGGTGTGCATGGTTTCGCCTTCCTCGATGAGGTGCATGAGCGCATCGGTAAGCTGATACTCCTCGTGGGTGCGGCGGCCGGTGTCAATGAGCCATTCGAGGGCCTCGGCCAGCTTTTCAGGGTTGGCCAGCTTGTAGAGGCCCACCATCGCGTAGTTTGACTTCGGAATGCGCGGCTTTTCGACCACCCGCGTGACGCGGCCGGTGGCATCAGTTTCGACCAGGCCGAAGAGGCTGGGCGTTTTCACTTCCTTAACGGCCAGCACCGAGCCGGGCTGGCGCAGCAGGGCCGGCAGGTCGATGTCAACGATGGTATCGCCGAGCAGGATGAGCACGCCATCGGTGTCGTGGCGAAAGGTATCGCGGGCCATCCAGAGGGCGTGGCCCAGGCCCTCACGCGGCTCCTGCACCACGAAGGTGACGTCGAGCTCGGGGTAGTGGCGGCGCACATACTGCTCTATTTTCTCGCCTAAGTAGCCGATGATGAACACAAACTCGGTGAGGCCCGCCCCGCGCAGCCGGTCGATGATGTGGCCCAGGATGGTGTTGCCGGCCACTGGCACCAGGCTTTTGGGCTGGGTGTGGGTGTGCGGACGCAGGCGCGAGCCGATGCCGGCCACTGGAATAATAGCTTTCACCTTGGAGGGGAAACAGGAATCAGAAAATGAAA
>Ga0160427_10001928_pt1 | contig 12669 bp, 14 predicted proteins | sample SolpanmetagenomL_FD_108194 | JGI IMG/M metagenome (GOLD analysis project Ga0160427, IMG submission 108194) | Solar panel surface microbial communities from Lawrence Berkeley National Laboratory, California, USA - L | ecosystem: Engineered > Built environment > Solar panel > Unclassified ...
AAATTGGTAGAGATAAACCAAACGAAGGCGGCCTTTTGCAGGAAGAGTTATCTTGAACAAAAAGAATATATACAGGAGTATACAACGTGTTCAGGTGTAGCTTTATAAATAATCTTGATCAAGTCTGCTTTCTCAACATCAAAGAGAAAAGAAAGGAGAATACTCACATATATGGTCCCGGAAGTCCCTAAATATTTTTTCCACACAGATTGCGTCAATATCTCTTCTCCTAAGCTCGTCGTTCCATTTTGCGATCAAATGAATGACCACGAAGAGGATCATCTTTCTTTTCATCTCACCACCAGAATATCGACTGGATATAAAGCCTTACCTTTAGCGCATGAAAACACAATGCGGTATCCTCTGTCAAGACAGGTCCTTGTAACTAAAGTTCTCATAAATTAAATGAGAAGGTTCGGAAGAAAGAAAACAGCCGATTTTTCTCAATCCATCCATCCATCTGTCCACATATGTACATGCTGACAGTTTTTGTATATAGATATACATGATCACTGGAGATGTAAAATAAACAACAAAGGAGGAAGAAGGGGAAAGGGAGAAAAAAAGACTATCGATGTAAACTCACTATTTCTGCCGCCTTTTTACACTTTGCTGAGGACACCTCTTCTAGGGTTCCCTGGATTTCTTCAATATCCAACGAATTGTTTTCAACCTTGATGAAAGATCCCAGAATGGCTTGGACTTCGGCCAGTTTGTTGGCATTTCCAGTGACGAAAATCATTTTGCTTAGTGGTGGCATCTTTATCTATTTATTCCTCTTGTATAGTTCCTTGTTTATTTCAGGTCTAAGTTGAATGTTTTGTATTTAGTTCTTGTTCTATTTCGATGGGCTTTTTTGATATAAAAAATGCAAAAAAAAATGTGAGTCTGCTACATACTAGGCACTTAGCTAACAACAGCAGCAGTAGGTTTTTATTGTCTCCGAAATGGCGCTACAATCTCTGCTAGTGTTTAATAAGGTGTGTGATTCTAATGTGCCTGACCTGCTCGTTGTGTTATGAAATTGAGCGAAGTAACAGAGTGGGTGAATAAATTTGGTCGATGAAACTTTATGTTTTCACTTTTCCTACCCAAGCATAGGATGGTAAGAAATGAAAGCTAGACTAGACCAACATACATTCAAACTTCAACAACGTTCCTGTGGATAAATTATTTCTTTTAATCCTTCGAACAACTACCTAGGTACTTATTTAGACGGTTTGGTCCGTCCTATTTCACAAGCCCAAATTTTCAAATGATTGCGATAGTTTAGCACTTTTGATACTGAGGGATTGAGTTGCCTTTGTGATGTTTAATTTAAGTCCATGTGGTGCGCTTGTACCTACACCACCACCACTCTCTTCCGCTTATTGTTCACATCCTTGGAAAATCATAACCTTTGAGTCATACCATATAACTTATATATACAAATAAACATACAAAATATGACTTAAGAAATCCCGAAACCTAGCTAAACAGCACTGATCACACCAGGCAGCATTCTTGTTCAAGACATTCACAAGTACCTTTTTTCTTTCTCTGTTTCCCCAAAATATAAGATCAAAAGACGTCCGAAGGTAAATGCTTATTATTATAGTTTAAAGCCTCCCCTCAAAAAACGGCAGCGAAAAAAGGGGAATTCCAACAAACAGAAGAACCAAGATATATATAAAAAATGAATAAGGTAAAAAGGTTAAGTGGTACTGCTCGCACCATCATAGCTAGTAGTAGTAGACCTTCTTTAGTCTTTTATTTGGCAAACTCCTCTTTTCAACACGCAAAGAGTATAAGACGACGACATTCCTATTTTACTGGATTGACCGGTAAGACTACTACTTATGTGCATGAACCATATATGTAAACAATAAAAATAAATAAATTCTTATTCAAATAATTTCGTAATAGTAGTATCAGAGAATGGGTTTCGTCGCTACTACTACTACCACCACCAGCAAGAACACAAATACTCATCAAACGCGAATCCACGCATCATACCACGCTCCGGCGATTTAGGACATGATGTGAAACAATCATCACCGCCATTACCATCTCGTCATTATTCAACAAACAGCACAAGCAGTGCAACGAAAAACAGCACCACAAATAACAACAATAACAATAATACTAGCACAGACGAAAAAAGCCAAATCATGACGAAACTTAAGGAGAAACGGAACAAGAAGGAACAACAAAAAGATGAGAACGAGCAAGCAATGCCATCATTCAGTTTCAGGGATTTAGGCCTAGGTTCAGCAAAACCATGGGTAAAAGTCGTCGTTATTGCCGCATTAACAGTCGCAGGTACCATGGAGACGATATTTTGGGTCAAAGTTGGTTGGAGATGGTTGTATCCAACAACGACACCAGCAGCAAATGAAGAAGTACAGATTAAGGATGATGATGACGATAATGGTGAGGGTGAGGGTGATGGTAATTCAATGAAATCTTGATGCTGCCAAGGACTAAGATTTATAAATTGTGAGGAACAATGATGGAAGAAGGAAGACTTCTTTTTAGTGCGAAGCACCGTTCAGGAGTACTGTTTGTGGGAGAGATCTCTACTTCTGCGCGTGGTGTGTGTATATATGTATATGATATTCATAGTGAATAGTTGCGACATCCCCTCCAAATTTTGCTTGTTAGCACGAAAAATCATCCTACTTTTACTCGACGGCTCGTCGCACTCCACTTAGATAAAACTTTGTATATATAATCCTAATTTTTTACTATTTCCTGTTTCATGACTGAGTTTGAGAGTTATCACATCATATCAGGATAAACGTGCTTCATTAAGTGCTGTCCTTGGGTACTTTTTATCGTAACATAAAAAGTTACATAATATAAGCTTCGATACCACATTCGGTTCCTCCTCTACACATTTAGAAACCCATTTTGAACAAATCTAATACGATTATAATCGCTGAAAAGGTATGGTTGAAAAAATAAAGAAGAGAGGAAGAAGCGAACTCTATAATTGAATAGTGAGACAGAAAAAAATTGCAACAATAGGGAGAGTTCAGGCATAAACCACAAAAAGCAGATAAATAATTTCTATTGATTTAGGAGAAGAAGTATTAAATAATGAGGGCTTTTTCTGACGAAGCAACAGAACCGAAAGAAGGAAAAAAACGAAAGAAGGATCATCATCAACCTAAGCACCTCCTGCAATACTCAAATCTCGAATCTCTTGCAGAACCTAGATCCCACAGCCACATCAGTCAACATATAGTTTCATAGACCACAGGTTTTCCTAAAAATGAGACAAAGGATGGAGATTGATAAAATGATGGGAAAAGTCTCACCTGTTCCACGCGACTGTCCAGATGTCCTTGTGCATACTCCTCGCGCGTGTTGGCATCGAGATATTGTTGTACTTGTGCCATGCGTGAATAAGCTTCCGCACAAACTGTTTGGAATGGAAAAAGAATATGTATGTCAGCCTCTATTATTTTGATAGTCTTGTGAACTAATCCAGAGGAAAGATAGACTGACATCTTAACTGAATCTTGACAAGTGCCTCAAAAGAGGGGTCCAAGTATGGTACTCTCAATTCAATCAATTTCGGTAGTTCTGTTTGTAATTGCTCGTTCAGTGCCTCATAAACATCTTTGGCAGCGGCAGCTTCTTTCTCAGCCTAGTAGGAGGAAGAAATGAAGTGAAGAGTGTTAGCATTCCTCGATCGTATACTTATTATAGATTTTCGAGTAGGTGGAAAAGAGCATATTTGATTACCCTGGGTAATTTGGTAACATCTTGATCTGGTTTTTCAACCAACTTCTTGACTTTAGCTCTCATAGAATCATAATCTAGTAGTTTATGATTTCTCTTTTTTATGCCTGAAGATTATAATTTCATTGTCAGTTATGAAAAATTCATCATATTCTACCTGGTGCCCTCACTATATGTACGAGAGGAAAGATGGTAGACTAACATTCATTGATATCAGGAAAGTATGCACAAAATCGTGATATTGGTTCTAGTACTGTGGTTCTGTACATTATTAGCATTCAGCGCTTTTTCCTCGAAGCATAAGAAACCAGGAGATACACACCTATAAGGACCATCAAGCGCTTTTATTGTCTCCGCATCCAACTCTTCGACTGCCTGCTTGTAACTTCGACTTACACCATCCCTAGTCCCAGCATCACCATAAAACGCATCGATCGTTTCCGCTATGCGCATTTGCGACGCTGTCATTGCTGTAGATTTTGACTCAAGTTAGAAAGATATGATCTTCTCTTCTCTGCTATTCAGGCGACATGAACATTGAAGTTTCTGCAGAAAAGGGGGAAAAAAGGTACAAAAAGAAACAAATAAGTAAGCAAAGAAGACAACTACCAATGTCGCATCATACCTCTGAGTGAGTCAAGATAACCCTTGGCTTCCTTTTGTAGATTGTTTGCCGCTGCTTCCATTGTTCGGAACCGACGTTCCTCAACTTCATAATCTCTATCGTTTGTCTTTTCTATTTGACCTGTTTGATTTTAATCGGAAGCGAGCGCAAACCAGAAAAAAAAGGTTCCGATAGTGAAGTCGTTAGCCTTTGAGTATTGAGAAGTTTCTTTCTTTTTAGAGTAGGTCAAAGTTGTTGTTTGTAAAGATGGTGGTAAGGTTTGGTTTCTTTATAAATACCAGCTTTCATCATTACCTGGGTTGTAGCCCGGGTGACAGTCTTTTTGAAGCCTAAAAAACCAATATCATTAGCTGTGCTTTGATTTGATAATCGCAAGTCTAATGCACATACCCGACCAACTCATTGTGATTGCTTCTGTTTGATTAGGTGCTTGTCGTGTGTTTTTGATGTGAGCGCACTTGAGGTATGAAGGTGGTTGAAGATGGCTGTCAGCTTTCAGCTTCCGAGATGCGGCAGATTGGTTTTATTGGCGATTGAAATATAGCTATGCGTTTTCTATTCAAAGGAATATTGTGGATATCGTTCAAAGTCCAATCGAGCGTTTGTAGATGATGTCGGACAAGGAGAAAAGGCAGCTAGCTGATGAGTGAGCAAATCGACAGAGCACAATTCTTTCCAAGATGAGTGAGTGAGTGAGAGAGTGAGTGTATGATTTGAAGGGTTACGAAGCATCCAACAGCAGCAGCAGCATCATCATCTCTTGAACCTGTTGATTGATTGATTGAGTGATTGCACTTGTGGATCCTTTTAGCGTACTATAGAAGGAGAGAGAGAGAGAGGACTTAGCGGCATTGCTGCGGATGGGATGTCCCCCATGTCCATGTCTTGGAATGCACGTGATGGGCCCTTCAGTTTTGGGTGCCTGAATAATTACAGCAGCGTATCAAGTAATATAAAGTAAGCAGTATTCTCAGTGACGTCGTTCTTCTACTAGCTTACTTGTCTGGTTCGCAGCAGGACCAAATAGACATGTTGCAAAGGATCACGACCGTTGTAAATTAAATGCAAGTGGCATGTTTTTTTTCCAATTACCATTGGTAAATGGAGTATACGAAGCAACATCAGTTGAGTCTGTGTAAACTATACCTCCAGTCTACAATCGTCGCATAATCTTGCATGGCACTATATGATGACCAAGACCAGATTTATGATTCAAAGATCTCAAGTGTCATTCGAGGGAAAGAATTCTCCAAGGTGAATTATTAATATCCTATTCATTATCATCAATCTTGTACTATACAACTTTTCGTGTTTTTTTTGGGAGAAAATTCATTTCCTTTAGCCAATGACTACACTTTGCACAACTTCCTTCTATCGTGCATAGCAAACAGCCATGAGAAATGACGAACCAAATGCCATCTTGAACGCGAGATTTTCAGATATCAGCTTCCTTGCATCGACGTTACCAACCAATTTTTGTAACTGGTTGTAAGGCACTACATGTATTCCTTGTGATTCCAGATACTAAAAGACTCCTCCCAGTATTTTCAAGGCAATTGGTCAGCTATTTGTACTCCTTTGAATCATATATCTATAAATAAAAACCAAAAAAAAGAATGTAAAATCGAATAGTGTTTAAGGTGTCGAAGGGATGACGATGACAGTGATGAGTTATAAAAGCAACAAACGACACGGGGGGAATAGTTTTGTTTCCAAACCTGAACTCCAAGAGCCACCGCCAACGCAGCAAACGCCAAAATCTTTGAAATCTTGCCCACGGCGATCCCGGCTAACAGTCCTATAAAACTCCCGGATGAAATTTGTCGAAAAGCCACAGGATTGAATATCTGATTTTCAGTGGTCTCTTCTAGCTGTACTTGCTGGGCTGGTTTGTTTTGCGAAAACCACGAAGATGATTGTGATACGGATGAAGGATGGGTGGCGGTCGTTGCGGATTGACAATATATAACGCGACGATGAGGGTTTAATAGAAATTGTTGGCCGATGAGGACGGAAGAGACACCGAGACCGACGCCTACGTTCAGGCGGAGGGTTGACGGATTGATGGTACGGAACATGATTTGTTCTTTATTTCCTTTGTGTTTCTTTCGTATTGGTGTTAATTGGTTAATTGCTGCTGGGTCCTCTAATGTTGGAATAGAAGATTTGTATATTTTTGTAAATGTCAAGATCTCAGAAGGTTTAGGAGGAGGCTTGTATTTCTCGAAATCATAAAGCTGGGGTTGGCCGGCCGTGATAGGATCGGCTCTATTTGAGGCATCATCATAGTGTTTGGAATGAAGCTTAGCTTACTTGCCTAGCTTCTGGTGTTAGGGAGTAAGTTACTGAGCAATCCGCTTCTATATGCATGACAAACGTTATGAAAGATGCGCAGATAGAGTTACCTCCACTAACAAACATCGTCATCATCATCATCAGACAACCAACATCATTGACATTCGTTGATCATTTTAACATGCAAATCGCTATATCATTGCTCTTTTGTAAACAGTCTTGAAAATTAGACCACTGTCTGTTCTTGTTTTAACCTCTGTCTAAGTTAATCTAAATACAACACAGAGTTATAAATCTCGATATCCAATTCGCTCAATTGTTGTGCATGTAGTGATGATTCTGACTATCACCCACCACACTTTCCATCGAGATTTCCTTCAGTTTATTATTTATGAAACATAATCAAAGGTGATTCCTCTACATTTCATCCAAAATTCTTTCACCAACTGATATGTACCTCTTCCACCCCGCAAAATATATAGTTGTTTGACGAACATTTGTTTCTCTGCTCTAGATATTCTGCTGGACGGGAATTCGTCGGTCGTGAACAGTGCATTTTCTAACCAGTTTTTAGATACTGGAATGCGAAACACAAGCTTTTTGAGTACGTCGGTCAAACAATCTAGTTCACTACGTGCAGCGTCTCCACCAATGCCCTATCGTAATGATGTAAGTATCCGATTACAATGAAAAGATAATTTCAAATTTGAGTGTAGCAAAAGTTTGACAAATATTACTTTTGAACAAAGAAGCATAAACTTACTGCTATAAGGTTTCGTGCCAAGGGTTGACCAATAGCTGAAATGGAATCTTGTATTTGTTGTCGATGTTTATCGTCTTGAAATATGGCATTGACGATAGAACACCAGAAAGTTGCAGCAGCCTTTTTAGTAAAGAGTTCTTTGCTTATCAGGCCATCCAAGGCCAATGTGAAGATGATGTCGACAGGGCTGTCAAAAAGGACATTAAGGTACTTTGGAATCAGCCTGTTAGAGAACTCCAAGATGTTCTGTGCTACATCAGGTTCGCCTAAAACAAATACCGGGTCAAAATGAATTTCATGAACAAACTTATATGAATCATACATACTTCTAGAGTTTTCAGTTGCTTGAAGTATACAACGTTTTAGATCGCTTGCTTCACGCTCAATCTTACGACTCCCGTTTGATGAATGGCTGCAAATGAACGAACTTGCTGTGCCGAAAACAACGTCATGAAATGGACATCTTCCGATCAAACTTAACAGGAAATCAGCAATCACGGGCGCCTTGAAGACCAATAATCCCGGGGAGGTCTCAGAGAAACCAGATCTAAACACACAACAAGCCGTGTCTACTACCTCAATTTCCCCATTCAACGTCATTGCTAGATCCTTGATCGCTTTAGCTATGGCTGTCTGCATTTCAAGCCCTTTCCCAGTACTCCAGAATGTTTCCGTTGAGGCGTCGTCATCGTCTAGGACTATCGGGAGATCGTCTGGTGCCTGCAAGGCCTTTCCTAAGCTTACGAGGCATTTGAGAACAGAGACTGCGGCGAGCTTTGCCTCCTCTAACTGATTGATAGATATCAAATTTTGACAGTTATTCAAGTCGCGGAATATGGTAGTCAAAACTGGTTCAAGCGCTTTTAATTTAAGTTCCTCGGCAGGTAGTACTTGCACTATACACCCAATGGCACCAATAACTCGTTCGCGAGCAGAGGTATCATGGTTGTGTGTTGAAGCGAAAATCTCATATTGACCAATAAACGTAAACAATTCCGGTACGAGTTCTTTTCGACAAGAGGAACAAAGCAGGAATATAGATCTGGAGGCTTGTGACACAAGTTGTGGTATCGTCAACGATGAAAACAAAAAGTTAAGCGCTGGCGCTAGAAATTGAGGGTTGTGCTCGAAAAATGAGGAGTATTGTCCTTATTTACGTCAGAAAATTCAATGTATTTTTGTTTTAATACATACCAATCAAAGCAATTCCAGACAACCTCGTTCTCAAGAATGAATTGGTTTCTGGTGCCGCCAGTTTAGTGAAAAGAGGAGAGCTAAGCAGCATGGAAAGTGACTGATACTCTTGAGGATCTGATGTCATGGAGTCGCTTATTGAATTGATGCAGAAAAGAGATGCTTCAACATCCCTCCAATTTGGTTCATCTGTATTAACCTGCATCAAAACATGGGACACAAGCTTTTCGAACAATTCGTAGTGCAACAATGGGTAAGCAGTTTCGAGTAGGTCAGCAACATCCTTGCGAAATGATTGAAACCCCTCTTTATCATCTTTGGTCCATTCCACCAAAATGGACGGAATTGGTATGTGTATTTTGGACCAGAATTCCTCAATGGCTTGAAAGACATGTTGCTTGCATGTTTGCATCCACCAGCTGGAATGATCAGGTCCCGTCGATTGTTCTGTCAATAACTCGATTAGAGATGACCAGAACTCAAATTCGAGAGAAGAAATATCCTCATCGGCAACAGGACTGCCGGACACTTTTAGAAGGGAGTGTAACATGCTAAATATGATATCAGAAGTCTGGTTGGATGGTGCCTTTGCTATGTGATCAACATTTGCCTCAGCGAAAGCAATAGCTAGTTGTGGGAACACACTATTCTCAGCTGGATCATAATTGTCATCCTCAAGACCAACAGTCTGAGACAATTTTTTCTGCCCCCAATCACTTGTAATCAAGGATGCAAGGTGCATCACATCATCTTCGCTGAAAAACTTAGGACTACTCGTCAGAACTTCTGTGATGACAGTAGTGGCCCAAATGAACAACTTGGGGTGCTTAATCCACCGCATTATCATGACGGATAACCGTCTAAATCCCAAAAACTTTGAGCCTGCGGTGAGATTCGTCCTGGCTGAATACGATGCCCATGCCTGTGATATGTCAACATCCGACAACGTAAAACTTTGTTTATGGCAGAAGAAGTCGTACCTGGTAGCAACTCAGACTCTCCTCTAGCACAGCCTGATGCTTTTCATCTGGTTCAAAGTCATATGGTATATCACTATCTAGGCCAAGAACAATTAATATCTACTCTTCCCCTGATGGCCGTCAACCAATATATACTGACTCTGACCCAAATCTATGCCCACATTCAATATGAATGCTATCAATATTACTGCATCACTGACGTTGTCTTCCAAACTTTGTTCGATATGTTGGCTGTAAACATTTTATCAGCAGGCAATCATACTTGCAGAATAGATTCAATGATATTCACTTTTGTAAAACCTTTCCATCCAGCTTCATTACTTCCTCCACCAGCGACTTTGTAAAATATAAGATCACCTCCTGTTCCTCGGGAGTTGCCGCTGATAGGATTGCTTCTGTTTTGGGGAAACCCCCTATCGCTTCTACAGGAATTGTCGCATGATTGGTGATTGAGCACAACAAGTGTCGTATACACAGTGGCCATATCTGGGAAAAGTGTATGTAAAAGGTGACGAGGGTCAAGCAAAGCTTTTTCCAGATGTATGATTTGACTCTAGTTTGGGTGGCTCTGATGAGCCAGTCGATCAGTGTTTGTAAGAGTTGCTGGGTATCATCTGAGGAAAGAGATCTCCTGATGTTGCGGACGTTGAGTTAGCGGTGCGACAGACAAGCATCCTGAAGCAAACCAGAATACCTTACCAATCCGTATTTAATTTGACTATAAAACTCAAAGCCGCGAAAAACTGGGTGTGCTCGTTCAAGCTTGCACTGAGTTGGTGTGAAAGAAGCCAGCCATTTGGAGAAGTTTGTAAACCTTGAAGAACGCGATTTATATTTCGTACATCGTCGGGTGAGGAACGTGGATCGTAGAGAGCTTGAATCAGTTGCTCAACTTCTTGCAAAGAGGATGGTTGAGGAATCTCGTTTATCGTCATTCTTCTGGTCTTTTTTTTTTCTTTCTCGATTCTAGAACTGCGGTTCGTCGCTGATATATGATGATTATAGACTCTAAGGTTCAGACAGCGGACAAACCACAAAGAAAGCTTGATGTCTGCATAATTCTGTAAACGGATCTGTGGAATTATTTTGAAATTGTTGTAGCTCTTATGTCTCTGGTGGTTTCGTTCAGAGTGTTATGTTAAATGATGGCGTTTGAAAACAACCTGTTCCAGATCTGAAATATCTGCGCTAGCCACAGAAAACTAGGTAGTTGGCCGGATTATAGGAATGCCGTTTGTCAATACGAAGAATGAATGAGCAAGAACAGCATAAAATAATCACAAATAAGATAACATGTATTGCTGGCTTTGATTTTTGCAAATTATTTTGTTACTATAGGACCGATGTCTCGTTAATCCGATGTGGTTTTGTCTTAGCACAAAAGGTAAATTATACAAGAAGGAATATCACGATGGCTAGCTAGGGTGTTTGGGTAGGTAATCTTTTGCAAGCTCCCACTACAAAACACCGGTACACTATTATGTAGTTATTCCTTGATTCACATTGATACATTCGGATGTCTCTCATGATAGTACAATTGGCATTCGTAGATTGAAGATGTTCATACCTAGGTATATATGTTCTCAAATAGTGAGTGCCGTCGTAACATGCATACTAAAGTGTAGCGTAGTCATAGTCCTTACAAGCTCGAGAGCATAAGCCTGTGAATGTAGTGCCGTAGGTATTCGGATGGACTCGTTTGCATTGAGACATCACATCAAGATGTGATCAATAGCTTTTTGGTAGAGAGAAAACGAAAAGACAAAGAAAACAAATGCGTCTATAACCCAGATGAAACGAGACCATGATAGAGATTGTGATGGAGGAGTACCTCTGGTTGGAAAATATGATAAAATAGAACTACGAGATGAGAGACATATGTTCGAAACAAGACAATGATGAGCACCAATCAAGTTCTCAAAACCGTCTCATTTGGTGTGTTCCACAAACATAACTCATCATCAGAAAACACATGAGATAACCACGCCCCACCCAGAGAACCCAAAAACGAAATTAAACCATATGCAGATTGTAAGTCATTATAGATGATCAGCTTTGCTTGCACTCAGCAGCTTCCTGTTGTTTTGGCTTGCCGTTGTCATCCTAAATGAATCGTTAGTCTTCATCAATCTTGACTTTTAATAAATGCTGAGCCTTACCTCGTCCTCGGATTCCTCATCGTCCTCATCGCGATCCTCATCACTGATGTCATCCTCGTCCTCATCCTCATCATCAAATTCGCCCTCCATATCATCGAGCTCCTCAAACTGTAGAGCTTCCCCAGTATACCAATCAACGGCCCGTGGAATGAGCTTCTCCTTGATGTCCTCTCCTAACTGATAGTCGAGTTCCAAGGCTTCCTCAATATCTGTTGTTGCGTCAACATCGTCGTCCTCCTCACCAGTTGGAGCCTTTGGTGGGGTGAAGAAGTTGAAGAAACTCTCAGTTGGCACAGTTCTCTTTACAACTCGAGTTTGTTTTGTGTCTGCGATTGTTAGTCTTGACCAGTTTTTAGTTTTAGTTCAACTCACTCTTGTTTCTCTGTTTCTTGCTCTCTATGCGGACTGTCAAATCCTTGCCAGCCTTCCAGTCAATCTTGTCTCCCTCGGCACGGTCGTAGATGAAGTCACCGCCATAACCATTCTCTTCTTGGTAATAGTATGATTTTGTGATGGTCTTGTTCGTGAAGAACTCATTCTCTGCAAATTCAAAGATGAGCCTGAAGCCAGGACGCTCCAGGTACTCCATGCGGATGTCTGTCAAGTGCTTGAGGGCACCCTCGTCGCGATCTGTGATGGACTCTGCCAATGATGTGCTGTTCTTCATAGCTGATAGCCAGAATTCTGGAACACCCTTGACCTCCTCACTAGCCTCTTCCTTTGCCTCAGTTTTCTCCTCCTCCTCTTCGTCCTCATCAATACCGGCAGCAACATCTTCTTGCGATGGTTCGGTCTTTCCATTGACAATGTCGGCACGCTTGGCATATAGTGGTGTGAACTTGGCAAAGTACTTCTTCTCTAGCTGAAGCACTTCCTCTTGAAATTCTGCTTCTAGCTTAGAATGCTCCTTTTGAACACCTTTAA
>Ga0160427_10001929_pt1 | contig 12665 bp, 13 predicted proteins | sample SolpanmetagenomL_FD_108194 | JGI IMG/M metagenome (GOLD analysis project Ga0160427, IMG submission 108194) | Solar panel surface microbial communities from Lawrence Berkeley National Laboratory, California, USA - L | ecosystem: Engineered > Built environment > Solar panel > Unclassified ...
CGCGCCGTGGTCAGCGCCGCGTCCCGGTCCCAATCCGTCATGTGCTGCCCGACCATGCTGCCCCCGATTTCTGCCGGGCGTTCCTAGACCTTCGCCCGCGAGCCGTCCATTCTCCGCCCCACTTGATGCCCAGTTGATGAGGGAGGCCAGAATGGACCGCACGTATCGCATCGCCGCCGTGCCAGGGGACGGGATCGGCATGGAGACCGTGCCGGAAGGCCTGCGTGTGCTGGAGGCGGCCGCCACCCGGTTCGGCTTCTCGCTGGCCACAACGGATTACGACTGGTCTTGCGCCCGCTACGCCAAGACTGGTGCCATGATGCCGGCGGACGGGCTGGACCAGTTGCGCCAGCACGACGCAGTCTTCCTGGGGGCCGTGGGTTGGCCCGGCGTGCCCGACCATGTCTCGCTCTGGGGTTTGCTGATCCCAATCCGCCGCGGCTTCGATCAGTATGCCAGCGTGCGGCCCTGCCGGCTGATGCCGGGTGCGCGCACCCCGCTGGCCGGCCGCACCGAGAAGGACATCGACTTCTACGTGGTGCGCGAGAACACCGAGGGCGAGTATTCGAGCCTGGGCGGACGTCTGTTCGAGGGCACCGACCGCGAGTTCGCCACCCAGCAGGCAGTGTTCACCCGGCACGGCACCGATCGCATCCTGAAATACGCCTTCGAGCTGGCCATGACCCGCCCGCGGCGGAAGCTCACCTCCGCCACCAAGTCCAACGGCATCACCATCACCATGCCCTACTGGGACGAGCGTTTCGCCGAGATGGGCAAGTCCTATCCCGGCGTTGCGACCGACCAGTTCCACATCGACATCCTTTGCGCCCACTTCGTGCAGCACCCGGACTGGTTCGACGTCGTTGTCGGCAGCAACCTGTTCGGCGACATCCTGAGTGACCTCGGCCCGGCGGTGGCCGGCAGCATCGGCATCGCCCCCAGCGCCAACATCAACCCGGAGCGGGTGCACCCCAGCATGTTCGAGCCGGTGCACGGCTCGGCGCCGGACATCGCCGGCCAAGGGATCTGCAATCCGATCGGCCAGGTCTGGTCCGGGGCGATGATGCTGGAGCACCTGGGTGAGACCGCCGCAGCCGCCGCGATTGTGGCGGCGATCGAGACGCTGCTGCGCGATGGCGGCCCGCGAACGCGCGACATGGGCGGCCAGGCAGGGACAATCGAAGTGGGCAAGGCGCTCGCGGAGATTGTCCGCACAAGCTGAGCGCTTGCGCCCAAGGCATGCAGTGCCCTACATTGGGCAAATTGATGCGATTGATTCGCAACTAAAGGATGTCACGTGGTTGTTGAGGTCAGCATGATCGCCCGCCGGTGCGAGCGGGCCGTGGTCACGGCATACCGGGAACTTCGCGTTCACGGCAATGGCGACCCGGAAGCGTTTCGCGCTTGTACGACGCTGTATCGGATCCATCACCCCGAGGCTTCGCTGAGCGAAGCACGGAGCTTGGTGGCTGAATGGATCCACCATCACGTGGTAGAGGCCAAGACCGGCCCCACGCCGGGCTGCGACTGCGACTAGGAGAGTAGCCGCTGCGGGAGAAGAAAGGGCGGACCACATTTGGTTCGCCCTTTCTTGTTCAGGCGTTACCTGTCAGGCCATGCCGGCCTGCTGCTTGCACCAGCGGGCAATGTCGGCGTGTGTGGCGAACCAGCATTCCCCGCGGGACTTCATGTGCTCCACCAATCGCTCCAGCACCGGCATGCGGGACCGGTGGCCGGAAATATGCGGGTGCAACGTCAGCAGGAACAGGCCGCGCTCGTCCCAGGCGGAATCAAATTCCGCCTTGAAGATCTCCAGCACGGCGCTTGGCGGCGTGTAGGGCCGCAGCCCGCTGAACCGGACAAAGTTCCAGTAGACCGCGTCGTCGCGGATCCACTCTGGCGGCAACTCCACGATCCCGGTCGGCTGACCGTCGGCCAGCAACTCGTAGGCGTCGTCATCCGCCATCAGGCTGCTGTCGTAGAGCAGCTTCATTTCACGGATGATCTGCAGCGTGTTGACCGAGAAATCCCAGCTTGCGGTGCGCATACCGACCGGGTCCTTGCCGGACAGGCGGGATAACACCTCGGCGGCCCGTTCTGACAGGTCGCGCTCGGCCTGGTAGGGCAGGTCGGTGTTCTTCTCGTGGATCCAGGAATGGATGCCGATCTCATGTCCGTCCTGCGCCACGCCGCGAACCTCGTCCGGGTAGAGCAGGGCCGACACCGCTGGATAGAAGAAGCTGGCCGGAATGGCCTCGCGCTGCAGCAGGGTGCGGATGCGCGGCATGGCTCGGCGGTTGCCGTACTGGCCCTGACTGATCCGCATTGGGCTTTCATCGCCGTCGCGCAGCGGGATTGTGTCGTGGTCGGCATCGAACGAGATGGCGACGGCGCAGCGGGCGCCGCCAGGCCAGGTGGCGGGTGCGAGTGACCGGCCGGCGCGGGCACGGCCGACGATCTTGCGCCAGGTCGGCTCGGGCCATTGCCAGGGTTCGCCGTCCGGATGGGTCATGCATGGTCCTCGTTAAACTGCGCGAGACCATGCTGCCGACGACAGCGGCTGGCAAGAAGGCGCGGGACGAGCCGGGTTGGACGCTGCTCAGTGGCGCCAGTGTTAGGCAGCGATCTTAAGCGCCATCCTTAAGCACCGGTGACGTAGGCCTTGAGGCTGTCCACCTCCTGCTCCTGGCTGTCGATCCGCGCCTTCACCACGTCACCGATGCTCACGAGCCCCACCAGCCGTTCGCCCTCGAGCACCGGGAGGTGGCGCACCCGCCGTTGGGTCATTTGCGCCATGGCCTCGGCGACCGACGTCTGCGGAGTCGTGGTGAACAGGTCGCGCGTCATCAGCTGCGCCGCCGTCATGCGCAGCGTCTCGGCACCGTGCTCGGCCAGGCTGCTGACGATGTCGCGCTCGCTCACGATGCCCAGCAACTGGTCTGTGGTGTCGAGCACCAGTACGGCGCCGATGCGCCGGCTTCGAAGTCGCTTCGCCACTTCGGCGATGGTCGCTGTCGGGATCACACGTGCGACCTCGTTGCCCTTGTGCTTCAGGATCGCTGCGATGGTCATGGCCGCTCCCTCGTTTTGAAAGGGAACAGACTGCGCGTTCACACCTGCTCACCGCAACTGGTCGGTGAGCAGGTGCAGCACGGCTATTCCGCTGCGGTGGCGGCGGCCTGCGGCGAAAGCTGAGTTTCGACCAGGTCGGCGAACTTGCCCTTCATGCGTAGCAGCGCGTCGAAGTTGCCGCGCTCGACCACCCGGCCGTTCTCGAACACCAGGATCTCGTCCGCATCGCGCACGGTGCTCAGGCGGTGGGCGATGATGAAGGTAGTACGGCCCTTCATCAGGGTCTGCATTGCGCGGGAAACGCGCGCTTCGGTCGCGGCGTCCAGCGCGCTGGTAGCCTCGTCCAAAATCAGGATCGGCGGGTCCTTCAGCAGCGCCCGGGCGATAGCGAGGCGCTGGCGCTGGCCGCCGGAAAGGGTGGAGCCGCGCTCGCCCACCACGGTGTCATAGCCCTGCGGCTGCCGTACGATGAACTCGTGCGCATCGGCCAGGCGGCAGGCGCGCTCCAGTTCCTCATCCGTGGCGCCGGCGCGGCCGATGCGCAGGTTGTCGCGGATCGAGCGGTTGAACAGCATGCTTTCCTGGAACACGACGCCGATGGAGCGCCGCAGACTTTCAAGCGACACGTCGCGCAGATCCTGGCCGTCGACGCGAATGCCGCCGGCGACGGGATCCCAAAGCCGCTGCAGCAGGTTCATCGCCGTAGACTTGCCGGCACCGGTCTGCCCGACCAGCGCCACCGAGGTGCCGGGCTTGGCGACGAAGGAGACGTTGGACAGGATGTTGGGGCCGCCCGGATAGGCGAAGCTCACATCGTCGAAGATCACCTCGCCGGACGGGGCGACCAGCTCCCGGGCATCGGACTTCTCGGGAACCGAGCTCTTGGCGTCGAGCACGGCGAAGAAGTCCTCGAGCACCGGCAGCTGGAAGAACACGCGCGAGGCGAACTGCACGGCGCTTTCTAGACGGCCGATCAGCAGGGTGGCGAAGCCCATGAAGCTGACGATCTCGCCGACGCTGGCGTCGCCGCGCATGTGCAGCATGGTGCCGATCACCACGATGGCGATCACGCCGAGCGTGCTGGCGCCACGGGTCAGCACGTTGACCACTGCCCACCAGTTCAGCACCGGGAACTGGTTGTTGATGACGTCCTGGATCACCTCGCCGAACAGGCGGCTCTCGGCCGAGAGCCGGGTGAAGGACTGCACCACCATGACGTTGGCCAGCGCGTCCTGCGCCGTGCCCGCCAGCTGGGAATGGTAGTATTCCACCCGGCGCTGCCCGGTCTCGGTATGCCGCACCACCAGCACGGTGAAGATGATGAACAGCACGACGAGCACGGCCAGGGTGATCGCCAGGCGCCAGTTGATGAAGAAGGTCAGCGGCAGCAGCACCACCACCGCCACGTAGGTCGCCAGCTGTTCCTTGAAGAACACCAGCCACAGGCCGAACAGGCTGTCGGACCCACCGAGCATGACCTTCATCAGGCGACCGGAATGAATGTCGCCATGGAAGGACAGCGGCAGCGACAGCACGTGGCTGAAGTACCGATTCATGATGCTGAGGCGGTTACGGTGCGCCATCCGCTCCGAATGCAGGGCCGTGGCGATGTTGGCACCGATCGCTGCGACGCCGACCAGGCCCCAGATGCCAAGCAACTGGCCGGCCTGGGTCCAGACCTCAGCCGCACTCATCTGGTCGGAGGCTGAGAGCAGGCCAATGACCCGGCCGAACAGCACCGGATCCATGAACTGCAGTCCGGCAACGATGATGTTCGCCGCGCCCAGCATGATGGCCAGACGCTTGTCGTTGCCCAGCGCGGCGAGCACGCGCTGGTAGATCTTGAGGAAGCGCATGCGCCCATCCCTGGCTTGCGTTGTGTGTCACAGCGTAGGGAGCGAACACGGCAGCATAAGGGCAAAGCCGCCATGTTCGCCAAATTTCATAAACTCTGCGCGGTATAACGCGTCGTGGGCCGGACCAGCTCCTCCTGCGCGTCGATCAGCAGCAGCTCCTGTGCATTGCCCGCGGCGGTGCGGCGCAGCACGCCGGCCACCGCGCTGCCCGCCGCCTCGAGCGCGGCTCGCACCGAATCTGTCCGCAGAAAATGCAGCAGGAACAACGCGGCGATCAGATCCCCGGCTCCGCTCGGCGTGATCGGCAGCAGGGGCACCCGCAGTAGCCAGTCTCCGCCCCGGTCTCCGGCCACCAGGTCGAGCGCGTCGGCAGGGGTCACATCGGTACGGAGCGTGGTCACCAACACGATCCCGCGCCGCCCCGGCGCCATGCGGTCCCGGAGCTTGGCCATGGCGGCGGCGGCGTGTTGCGGGGTCGGGCAGGACAGGCCGGTCATCAGCTCGAGCTCGAACTGGTTCGGCGTCAGGATATCGGCGAGCGGCACCGCGCGGTCCGTGAGCAGCTCCGGTATGCCCGGGCGGACGAACACGCCCTTTCCGGTGTCGCCGATCACGGGATCGCAGCAGTACAGCGCCGCCGGGTTGGCCGCCCGCACGCGGCGGACCGCGTGCAGCACCGCGTCGCCGGTGTGCGCGTCGCCCATGTAGCCCGACAGCACCGCGTCGCAGCCCGGCAGCAGCCCGCGCGCCTCGATGCCGTCGATCAGGGCGCGGGTGGCCTCGCCGGGGAACACCTGGCCGGTGAAGCCACCGTGCCCGGGATGGTTGCTGAACTGCACCGTGTGCACGCCCCACACCTCAGCACCCAGGCGCTGCAGCGGGAAGAGGGCGGCGGCGTTGCCGACGTGGCCCGTTGCGACCCAGGACTGGATGGAGAGGATCGTGGGGTGCATGGCTCCGGGTCTAGACGCCGCGCTCATGGCGGACAACCTTCAGCGCATCACAGGAGATGCCCATGGCCGGTCCGGTCTTGTTCACGCCTTACGCGATCCGCGACGTCACCTTGCCCAACCGAATCGTGGTGGCGCCGATGTGCCAGTATTCGGGACATGACGGCGTCGGGTCCGACTGGCACATCCAGAACCTCGGCGCCAAGGCGATGGGCGGCGCCGGGCTGGTGTTCACCGAGGCGACCCATGTGTCCGAGGAAAGCCGGATCACGCCGGGTTGCCTTGCGCTGCACACGCCGGAGCAGGCGGCCTTCATGAAGCGGCTGGCGGACCTGGTGACCTATGCCGGCGCGGTGCCGGGCATCCAGATCGGCCATGCCGGGCGCAAGGCGAGCAGCAAGCGCCCATGGGAGGGCGGCACCGCGCTGCGGCCCGAGGACGGCGGCTGGGTGCCGGACGCCATGAGCGCGATCCCGTTCCACGACGATGCCGTGGTCCCGCATGCGATGTCGGTCGAGGAGCTGCACGGCGTGGTGCAGGGCTTCGCCAACAGCGCTCGGCTTGCGCTGGAGGCCGGGTATAAGGTGGTGGAGGTGCATGCGGCGCACGGCTACCTGCTGCACTCGGCGCTTTCGCCCGTCAGCAACCAGCGCAACGACGCCTATGGCGGCGACCTGGCCGGACGCGCCCGCCTGCTGATGGAGGTGCTGGACGCCACGCGTGCCGTCTGGCCGGAGACGCTGCCCTTGTTCGTCCGGCTCTCCTGCACCGACTGGGTCGAAGGCGGTTTCACGCTGGACGAGGCGGTCGAGCTGTCGCGCTGGCTGAAGGCGCGCGGCGACGTGGACCTGATCGACTGCTCGGCCGGCGGCATCGCGCCGCACGTGCGCATCCCTTCGGTGCACGCCGGCTACCAGGTGCCCTATGCGGAACGGATCCGGCGCGAAGCCGGCATCCCCACCGGGGCCGTCGGCATGATTCGCTCGCCGGAGCTGGCCGAGGAGATCGTCGCCAACGAACGGGCGGACCTGGTGTTCCTCGGGCGGGCGCTGCTGGCCGATCCCGGCTGGCCGCTGCGGGCCGCGGTAGCCCTGGGCGCCAAGCCGCACTTGGTGCCGCAATACCAGCGCGCTGCGGTCTGAACACGGGAACCTCGGCCGCTTGCGGGAAGCGGGCGCGCGGATTATACCGCGCGCTTTGCTGCCGGTCGGTATCGGCAGACCCGTATCAGGATCAGAACATGAAGCCCGGCATCCACCCCGAGTACCACGAGATCAACATCGTCATGACCGATGGGTCGACCTACACGACCCGGTCGTGCATGGGCAAGGCGGGCGACACGCTGCGCCTCGACATCGACCCGAAGAGCCACCCTGCCTGGACCGGTGTGCAGCGCATGATGGACACGGGCGGCCAAGTCGCCAAGTTCAACAAGAAGTTCGCCAACCTTGGCAAGCGCGGCACCCAGCCCGAGTAAGCTGCTGCCCGGCTTTTTTCCACGGAAGAAAGCCGGGCAAGCCAGATTAGCTATTTCGGCCGGCTCATCATCCGCTTCTGCTGCTCGGCAAGATCCTTGTAGTCATAGGTCGGATAGAAGTCGGTGCGGTACGGACCCCATGCGGTATTCTCGAGCACCACATTGATCGCGCGCAGCTTCTCCGGCGGGAAGCGCAGCGTAACCACTTGGCCGATTCCCATCACGACATACCACGACACCACCTCGACGCCCTCGGGCGGGAACTGCTCGAAGTAGCCGTTCTTGGCGATAGTCTCGTTGATCTCCTTCAGGTTCTTGGACTGATCGTGGCGCATGAACACGGTCAGCATCATCTTGCCGTCCCCACCTGGCGCGATCGGCGCGACGGTCGATGTCGCAGCCGGGCCGACAACAGGAGCGCCGGCTGGCGCTGGCTGGGCATGGACAGCCCCGGGCAAGGCAACGGCGAGAATGGCTAGCAGGCCGGCGAGCTTCACACTTGGATCCCTGGTTCAGCGATCCGTCAACCGTAGCTCGATCCGGCGGTTGCGTGCATAGGATTGAACGGTTTCCGCACCGTCGAGCGGCTGGAACTCGCCAAACCCGGTGGCGGCCAAATGCGATGCCGGCACGCCCTCGTCCACCAGCATCTTCACCACGTTGATCGCGCGCTGGGCCGACAACTCCCAGTTGCTGGCGAACTGGCCCTTCGTGGTGGGCTGCCGGTCCGCGTGACCATCGACCCGCAGGATCCACCTGATATCGGCGGGAATGGTCGAGACTAATCCTTTGACCGTGTTGGCCAGCTGCCGGATCTGATCCTGTCCGGCCCCGGTCATGTCGGCGCTGCCCGGTGGAAACAGCACCTCGCTCTGGAACACGAAGCGGTCTCCCACCACCTGGATGCCGGGCCGGTTGGCCAGGACCTCGCGCAGCCGGCCGAAGAAGTCGCTGCGATACCGCTGCAACTCCTCGACCTTGGAGGCGAGGGCGACGTTCAGCTGCGACCCGAGATTGACAATCTGCGCGTCCTTGTCGCGCCCGGCCTTCTGCGCGATGTCGAGCGCCGTGGCGATCTGCGTGAGTTGCGCCCTGACCTGGTCCATCTGCTGCGACAATAGCGCCGTCCGCGCTCGCGCGGTGTCGCCCAGCGCCTTTTCCTCCTCGAGCTGGGCCGCGACCGCCTGGCGCCGCTGCTCCTCGGTGGTGGCGCGCACCGCGGCGTCCTTCACCTGGCGTTCCAAGTCGTCCCGTAGCGCCTGCAGGCCGCGTACCTGGTCGTTGAGCCTGGCGACGTCAGCCAGACGGGCATCGATCGTTGCCTTATCGGCCTGGACGGTCCGGCTCAGCTCCGCCTGAACTTGAGCCAGTTGCCGACGCATCTCGGAAAGCTGCCCGGCCAGCGTCGCCGCCTCCTGGCCGGCCTGGTCGATGCGGCCGGCGGTTTCCGCCACCCGCGCCTGTAGCTGCTCGTTGCGCGCCGCCGCCGCCGCCGATTGCAGCCCGGCATCGGCCAGCCGCGCCGAAAGGCGGTCCCGATCCGCCCGCAGCGTGTCCCGGTCTGCCCGCACCCGGCCCTGCTCCTCCCGTAGGAACGCCAAATCGCGGGTGAGGGCGTCACGAGAGGCCTGCGAGGCCTGCAGGTCGCGGTTGAGCTGCGCTACGGATTGCTGCAACTCGCCGCCGCGGCCCCGTTCCATGGACAGCATGTCGGTGAGCTCGGCCACCTGGCGGTTCAGGCGGTCCAGCGCCCGGTCCCGCCCGGTCAGCGCCACCGACAGGAAGGCCTGCGCGAGCACGAACACCAGCAGCACGAAGATGATGACCATCAGCAGCGTGGACAGCGCGTCCACATAGCCGGGCCATGGATTCAGCGCGTCCTCACCGCTCCGACGGCGCCTAGCCATGCGGCTGCCTATTCTGGGTAAACCAGCGCGACCTTGTCGGATCGGGTCTTGTCAGATCTGGGCTCATCCGCCGGGCTGGCCGTCGGCCATCGCGGCGATGGTACGGGTCAGCACGCGGATGTCGTTGCGCAACTCCTGCGTGCTTTGGACCCGGCCCTGCTCTCCCTCAGTAAGCATGCGCTGCAGCGACACCTCGATGTTGCGCAGGTGGGTGCGGGACTGCTCGTCGCCGCCCTCGCCGCGGCGGTCGCCGAGTGCCTGCAGGGCCGGGCCGAGCGTCGCCTGGGTCTCCGCGATGCGGAGCATGAGCTGCTGGTTGGCGCGCATCGTCTCGGACAGGATGCCGATCTTCTCCGTGAGGGCCAGGATCGCGGTGTTGGCCTGCTGTCGGCCATCTTCGCCGCGGACAAGGATGCTCTGCAGGTTCTCCATGTTCTCGGCGGTCTGCTCCAGCAGCGCTTGCACATAGACCGGCACCGACGCGTCGCCCTCGCCACCCAGTGCCCCCGACGACAGCCGGGTCAGCCCAGCGAGCCATTCCTCCAGCTCATTGAAGAAGCGGTTCTGCGCCTGCCCGGCGGTCAGGTCGAGGAAGCCGAGCACCAGCGCTCCGGCCAGGCCGAACATGCTGCTGCTGAAGGCGGTGCCCATCCCGCGCAGCGGCTTGCCCAGGCCGGACTTCAGCTGCTCGAGCAGCGCGTTGAGGTCGCCGCTGCCGACCGACATGCCGCTGATCACGTCGGATACGGAGGCGACGGTGAGCAGCAGGCCCCAGAAGGTTCCGAGCAGGCCGAGGAAGATCAGCAGGCCGGTCATGTAACGGCTGAGCTCGCGACCCTCGTCGAGGCGGCTGGACAGGCTGTCCAGCATGCTGCGCATCGCGGGGGCAGACAGGGTGAAGCGCTCCTGGCCGTCGCTTCGCTTGGCCTGGCGCGCCGCCAGCATGCTGGCCATGGGCGCGAGCAGTCGCGGCGGCGGCAGCGCCGCCAGCTGGGTGCGGGCCTTCTGGAAGGTCTCGAGCCAGTGCACCTCCGGCCCGAGGCGCAGCACCTGCATGAGGTTCCAGGCGATGCCGATCAGCAGCACCACCAGAATCAACGTGTTCAGCAGCGGGTTGCTGGAGAATGCCGTGAGCAGTGCTGCGTTGAGCAGCCCGGCCACGATCAGCACGCCGACCAGGAACGCCAGCATGCGGATGAGATAGGTGTTGGGCCGGGTCATTTTGGCGCGGCCGGGAATGAAGCCGGAACGGATGGGGCGGATGCTGGCGTGGCCGGCCCTGGAAGTCCAGCGGTCACATCCACCCGATCACGGTCGGTTTCATCGGCGGTGGTCCCGAGTGCCCTTGGATAGATCCGCGTGGAGGGGATGCCCTCGGTGATGAGCACCGCCCGTGCCGTCAGCGCCCGGGCCAGCGACAGTCGGCGCCCGGTCGAGGGATCGTCCACGGAGCCGCCGGCAAAGGCATATATGTTGATGCCCTTATCCGAGGTGCGCAGCGACCGGGCCAGCTCCCGCAGCGCCGCCTCGGTCGCCGGATTGAGGTCGGACCGGTCTGCCCCGAAGGTGATGCGCAGGCCGCCGGGCAGCGGGGTGGCCGTACCGGGTGCATCCGCCGCCACGCTGACCACCGGCGGCGCCTGCGGACGTGGGGCCGGGACCGGCATCGGCGGCGGCAGCGCCGCGATCGCGGGCGGCACCACGGGAACACTGGGCGGCGCCGCGGCCGAAGCTGGCGGCCGGGCTGCGGTGGACGGGGATGCGGAAGCCGGGGCCGTGGGGCTTTGCGGAGAGGCCGGGCGGCTGGCCGGGTGCGCCGCCGGACGCTGTGCCGGCCGTGACGATGGCTGGGGCGACGTGCGCTGCGGCGCCGGCTGCGACGGCAACAGGTCAAGCGCGCCAGGGTTAACCGTCACCTGCGCCGAAGCGGGGCTGAGCCCGGCGCTCAGCGCGGGGGCGGCGAGCAGGGCCCCTGCGAGTGCCAGGCGAGCGTGAACCCGACCCGAACGGCGCATCAGGCGGCGCGGCCCTCGGCGGCGGTCACCCCGTCGGCGACCACTTCCAGCAGGCGCGGGTGCATGTGCGGGTTGGCAGCGACCACGTCGTTGGCGCCCTCCTGCAGCATCGACTCCTTGCCGGTGGCGTCGGTCACGTAGCCCCCGGCCTCGCGCACGATGAGCAAGCCGGCGGCGATGTCCCAAGGCCTCACGCCGAGTTCCCAGTAGCCGTCGTAACGGCCGGCGGCGACCCAGGCGAGGTCGAGTGCCGCCGCGCCGAAGCGGCGGATGCCGGCGACCTGCGGCATCAGCGTGCCCAGGGTGCGGGCAAAGGACAGGCGGTTGCTGGCCGACACGGCGGCGAACGGGATGCCGGTGGCGAACAGGGCGTCCTTAAACTCACGCCGGGCGGAGACCCGCAGCCGCTTCTCGTTCAGGTAGGCGCCGGTGCCGCGCTCGGCCCAGAACATCTCGTCGTGCACCGGATTGTAGATCATGCCGGCCGCGATCTCGGTGGCGCCGTTGTCAAGCCGGCGCTCCAGCCCGATCGAGATGCACCAGTGCGGCACGCCATGCAGGAAGTTGGTGGTGCCGTCGAGCGGGTCCACCACCCAGCGCCAGGTCCACCCGTCGCTGCCGGACTTGCCGCTTTCCTCCATCAGGAAGCCGTAACCCGGCCGGGCCTTGTTGAGCTCCTCCTTGATCGTCGCCTCGGCCCGCAGGTCGGCCTGGCTCACGAAGTCGGAGGGGCCCTTCACGCTGACCTGGAGCTGCTCGACCTCGTTGAAATCGCGCAGCATGCGCTTGGCGGCCTTGTGGGCCGCGTTCTGCATCACCGTCATGTGGGGCGAGAGGCGGAGCGCCATTGCGGTGGCTCCTAGCCCTTCGCCCGCTCCACGTAGGTGCTGTCCTCGGTGCGGACCACGATGCGGGTTCCCGCATCAATGAACGGCGGCACGTCGACCTTGATGCCGTTCGACAGCTTGGCCGGCTTGTAGGAGCTGGTGGCGGTCTGGCCCTTCACCACCGGATCGGCCTCGACCACCTCGAGGATGACGGTGGCGGGCAGCCGGATTGCGACGGGATCGGACTCGACCATGTCCACGGTCACTTCCATGTTGTCCTGCAGGAACGGCGCGAGGTCGCCCAGCAGGCCCACCGGGATCAGCGTCTGCTCGAACGTCTCGGGGTCCATCAGGACGATGTTGTCCCCGTCCGTATAGGAGTACGTGTAGTCCTTTTCCGAGGTCTGCAGCCGCTCGACGGTATCGGCGGTGCGCCACCGCTCGTTCGTCTTGTTGCCGGTGCGCAGGTTGCGCATCTCGACCTGGATGAAGGCGCCGCCCTTGCCGGGGGTGATGATCTGCTGCTTCAGCACCGTCCAGCGATTGCCGTCGTGATCGAGC
>Ga0160427_10001930_pt1 | contig 12663 bp, 21 predicted proteins | sample SolpanmetagenomL_FD_108194 | JGI IMG/M metagenome (GOLD analysis project Ga0160427, IMG submission 108194) | Solar panel surface microbial communities from Lawrence Berkeley National Laboratory, California, USA - L | ecosystem: Engineered > Built environment > Solar panel > Unclassified ...
CTGGGACCGCGTCGCCGGCGGCAGCGCCGAGGGCGCCCGCGGCATCGCGCGGCTGGAGGCGCTCGCGGGCTGGACGGAGTCGCTGCGCGACACCATCGCCGGGGCCGTCGGGCTGGAGCAGGCAAGCCCATCGGTATGACACTCCTAGGTGTCGGGCTACCGAGTCCGAACCACCTCACCAAGGAGTAGTCATGATCACGCTGACGCCCTACGACGAGCACATGCGCTTCGCGGACGCGACCATCATTCAGCTGGTCTCGCTGCATCCGACGCGTAACGACGGGCCCACGATGGATCGGGTGCTGGACGCCATGAAGCGCCGGTACCTGACGCCCGATGAGCTCCCTGAGACTCGTGGTGAGGAGCTGGCGGCCTGGCTTGAGCAGCACCCCGGTTACCGCGCCTGGGAGGCCGAGCAGGTCGCGCACGCTGTGCCTCTGCGCTGTCCTGAGTGGTGCAGAGAGGGCCGCCACCACCCGTTGGAGCGTCTGCAGCCGGTGGAGTACTACGTGGACCACGCCACGACAGTCCTGCACGACGAGTCCGCCGACGATCCCACGCTCCACGTTGAGGCGCTCGTGTGCCAGGACCACCCCGAGATCGCCCGAGGCGCCGAGCTCACCTCAGAGGTCTACCTCGCCATCGGCGACGACGACTGCACCCGCCTGACTCCAGAGCGAGCACGTCTCCTCGGGCAGGCACTGCTCGAGGCCGCTGACAAGGCCGAGGGTGGTGCCCGATGAGCACCGCGACCGAGACGCCCACCACCGGCCAGGTGACGTGCCCGCCGTGGTGCACGGCCGATCACAGTCGCCCTGAGCTGTTCCCGCAGGACTTGGACCACTGCCTCGACATCCTCACGCGAGTCGATGAGGACAACTACTTGGTGTGCCAGGTGTCGCTGTCGTGGCGGCCGTTCGCTGAGCCGGCTGGCGAGCGTGAGCCGCAGATCCTGCTCCTCGTGGGTGACGAGCTGGACGGTGAGATGACGGCTGCGGAGGCACGGGTGCTGGCGAGGGTGTTCGGTCGCGGCAACACGCTAGCCGCGGAGGAGGTCTCAGCGGCCCTCCTGCAGGCAGCTGAGACGCTTCAGGCGAGCGTGATCTTGTGACGCGCACTGCGGTCACCTCGCCCCACGGTAGCAGGTGGTGGGTCATTGCCGACGGCGACGACATCACCATCCAGGTTGAACGTCGCGACGAAGAGCCCGTCGTCTTCCTCTTGCCGCGAGAGGACCCCGCTCAGTGGCTTAGTGACCTCTTCGACCAGGCTCAGCGCGAGATCGCTGAGTAGCACGACAGCCGACTGATGCGACTGCATCCGTCGGCTGTCGGTGGTCCGCCTTACCGTTCCGGTCATGACCTCGGGGACGGCCTTCTACCGCGTGAAGCTCAACCCCGTCGGCCAGGTCGACTTCGACGCTGCTGACGACGACGACGCAGTCCGCACCATGGCGCAACGGTGGACCCAGCAAGACGTTGCAGCCCTGCTGCACCTCACGGGCCCTGCTCAAGCCCGAGCGCAGCGACGTGTGTGGCCCCCGCCCCCATGAGAGCCCGCGACGGCGCCCCCGCTTCTTCCATAGCGTCAACCGTGCCAGTGCACCCCCAGCATCGTCCTCAGGAGGACACTATGAGCCCCACCGTCTGGACCCGCCAGGACTGCCCCATCTGCGGACGCACCGCCGACGTCAAGTGGTCCCAGGTCTCGTCGTTCGGAAACGACGTGCCGAGCCGCGAAGACCCGGAAGAACTGGACTGCCCGACGGGACACCACTTGGACACGTTGGAGCTGAACAAGCTGCTGAAGCACCGCGGTCCCAGCGGACGACTCAGCTAACACTCACAACCAGCCGTCGCCGGTCCTGGTGCTCATCGACTTGGGCCGGCGACGTCGCTGCGCCACCGCACGGAAGGCGCGGGACCAGCGCACCGCGAACACCGCGTGCGCGAGTTCGTGACATCAGCCGTATGCCAGGACGCTGCCCGCTTGAGGTGTTCGCGGCCCCCTTCAGAGGGTCATCTAGGTGTTCTAGTACACATCTGGTCTCTTGCTCAAGCAGACTGTTGCCTGCCCACAGCACAACGTCACAGGAGACGCACCATGTCTGATCAGCCCACGCAGTCGTTCCCCGCTCCGCCTGCCGCGCCGAAGGTGAAGAAGCGGCGTCGTTGGCCGTGGGCTGTTGGGGGCTTGGTCCTCGGCCTGATCATCGGTGGGTCGGCTGGTGGGTCGGGTGACGCGAAGCCTGTGGCGAACACTGCGGCTGCCGCTGCGACCCCTGCCCCGACGGTGACCGTGACTGCGCCCGCTGCTGCCGCGGCACCCGCTCCGACCGTGACGGTCACAGCCGCGGCTCCTGCTCCTGCGCCGGCCGCTGAGCCTGCTGGAGCAAAGACGACCGTGGGCAACGGCCAGTGGCTTGTGGGCACTGACGTCGCTCCTGGGACGTACAAGTCGCCGGCCACCGATGGTGGTCTCTGCTACGCCGACACGAACGACGGCGAGGGGAACATCAACCAGCAGGAGGTCACCCCCGAAGGACCGACGATCATCACCGTGTCCAAGAAGGACAAGGTGTTCAAGGTCAGCGGCTGCGAGGACTTCGTCAAGCAGTAGCCACACTCAGGGAGCCGGGTGCGGCCAGACCTTCCGCTGTGTGCCGGCCTGGTGCCCGCGCGGGAAGTGGAAGACCGCGGTGACGTCCTCGCGCTCCCACCGCTCGGTCACCAGCAGCATGGCGTGCTCGTCGTCCATGGGTGCAGATTAAATCCAGTTCGGTTCTCGGCCCCCGGACAGCGAGGACGCACCGGTCAGCCTCGACCGGTGCGTCCTGTCCGCGTCACTCCACTGCGCTGACGGAGCCAGTGTTCCGTCGAAAGCAAGGCTTGCAATTACATCGGCGACCGGCGAAGTCCGGCGTTAGGTGGATAGCACCGTGCAGTCGCCCATTCAGGATATCGAACTGCGGCCACAAGTGGTCGAGGTAGTTGCTGTTACCTGTATCGTATGCGCGCCAAAGAGCGTAGGCGACCAGGTCGGCCACTTGCAGTAAACGGGTGCTGCGACTGTCTGCGAACAGGGGAAGATCGGCGAAGCGGTTGATCTGTCCGAGGGCTCCGGCAGCCTGTTGCCAGCCGCGGGTCCACTCGCGGACGTCCTTCTCGGCCACGATCCGTTGATCGTGTACAACCCAGCCCATGTCGCCGTCTGACTGCCTGGCCAGGAAGTCATCGAACTTTTTCAGGAGGTGCTCATAAGCTAAGCGCTCCCGAGCGTACTCGCTATGTTTGCCCCTGAAACGAGAATCCATAGCCACGCCGAAGAAGGTGACGGCGTTACCTACCCCTTCGGCCTCCATGGCAGCTAGAGACCGATAGCATGCCTCAAGGGTTTTTCACGTACCGCGAAGGGGATCGGCTTCCATGGACTCTTTTTTCCAGGGTTCCTGATCTCCGACGCGTGCATCTCGAAGTCATCAGAGTCGGCCTCGGTGTCATGAAGGGCAGCCGTGACGATGGAGTCCAGTCGGCGGTTCAATGCGGGCATCACGGACTCGTGGACTGCGACACCACCGAGCACAAACGTCGCACTCTTTGAATTGGTACCCGATTCGTCAACGAACAGCATGTACATAGGAGCTCCAGAGCATAAGCGTAGAGGGCGCCTCCGACACGGAGACGCCCTCTACTGAGCCTCTGCCCCACCCCCGGGGGGGAAGGGCGGCAGCCGGTGGGTAGACGCCATACTGCTTACGCAACGGCGTCCACCCTGGCGCCACCGAGGTAGCGCAACCAGCTACGTAAAGGGTGACACTGTCCGCCCTGGCTCGTCAAGGCGAAGTCCACCGACTGCCCCGTCCAGCGCTCGTTACGACTGAGGGCGACGTCGTCGCTGCTCGCAGGCGGCGAAGGTGCGTCCCCACCGTACGGCGAAGGCCTCGAGGTCGTCCGCGGTGTCGCACGCGGTGAGCTGCTCGTCCTCCTCCGCCGTCCACGGCTCCAGCCGGCGCCACGCCGCCATTCGCGTGCGCCACTGGCGGGCCTTCTGCGACCTCGGGGAGCCAGCGGATGGTGGGGGCTTCATCAGGCGCTCTGGCGCGCCAGTCGGGACCGCTCGCTGGGGAGTAGCCCGGCCCGCATGCCGTACCGGGCGCCTACGCCTTGCTCGCTGGCCAAGGCGTCGTTGAGGCAGGCCCGCTTGACGAGGCAGCCGTGACAGACCTGACGGGCGCTCTTGTACGCGTGGACGCCGCTGGTGCGGGTGTCGAAGGTCGCGTCGAAGTCGAGTACGTGATCGCGGCAGGCGGCGCGTCCACGCCAGTCGTCGGTGTTCATCCTGGCCTCTTCTCGGGTGCTGGCAGAAGCCAGACGGCCACGATGACGCCTGCTCCGTGTCCTGCATCGACAGGCGAGGTGGGGTGGTTGAGCTTGGGACGTTTAAGGGGTCGCGCCAGGACGGTCGGTGGGTCGGTGCTCGTGGTCATGAGCGTGAGGTGTCCAGTGCGGTGGCCAGGCGCTGGGCGTCTTCAACTGGCATAGCCGTGAGACGGAGGGACCGACCGTCGTCGGTGACGACGCTGCTGTGCTCGTCCCACCTGCCTTGGACGCGTACCTCGCGGATGGCGGACCAGGGCAGGACGGGGCCTGCGCGCAGGAAGCGGCGGAAGCGTAGGCCGTCGGGCGTCACGAACAGCGCTGGCGGGTGGCCGGTGTAGAAGAACAACATGTAGCCGTAGCAGACCAGCTGGACGACGGACAGCCCGATGCCTAAGGCGTCGGGGTCGTTGACCAGCCGCAACACAGCAGAGATCGCCACGAAGGTGAAGACGATGAGGTAGAGCCAGGCCACACTCCGCCGGACGGTGACACGGTAGGCGGGCTGCAGACCCGTGAGGTCAGGGTTGCTGCCCGGCTCTGCCACGCCGCCAGCCTGACATCTAGCACCGGATTGGACCGAGGACGTCACCCATCCGGAGTCCCAGTCTCACTGTCCCTCAACCGTAGTTGCCAGCCGTCTGACTGCCGGCCGCCGGGGCCGTGCTCGAGCCACCCACGGGCTCGTAGCCACGCAGTCCGCTTCTGCCACGTCCTGGCCCCTGCACCGGCCTCCGCGGCGAGCATGGCCGCGGTGTGGTTTTTGGGGATGCGGTCCTCGAAGTCCGCGGCCCCTGCGAGCGTCCAGATGACCAGGGTGAGGGTGTCCCGGTAGGCCGGGACGATCTCCGTAGCCGGGACCGTGTCGACGTCCTGCTCCACGGCCTGGGCCCAAGCGACCGCGGACGGCACCATGTCGCGCGGGTCGGTGGGCAGCAGACGGACGGTGAGGTCGGCGGCAGTCACCGTTCCCTCGTCGGCAGAGTGGCCGCCACGCTGGAGAGCCATAGCTAGCTCTGGCGGCGATGCATCGGCTCGTCCCCGTTCATAGAAACCGCCAAGGGCCGCTAAGTGACGTCGGGGGTCTTCGCTTCCAGGAAACCCCGCAGTTGTCGTAGGTCAACCTCTACGTTCCCCTGTAGCTCCCAGCTACGTTTCTTGACCAGCGTCCCAGAGACCGTGAAGAGAAGCCTTGCTTGGTGCGCTCGAATCGCCCACTCGTAGTCTGTGGCCGATAGCGGGACTCGGACTTTTCGAAGCCGTCCGTCGACTTCAGCTTCGAGGACGACCGTGTGCCCTTCCTCGCCGCCTCCAAGCGCAACCCTTTCGAGTCCAGCGATTCTACCCGTAAGCGTCTCAGTTTCTGGAGGCCGCTCGCGGACAAGGCGATCACGTACAGATTCAAGTTTGGGCAAGTCTAAGGCCGACACTCGAATGGTCTCGGGGATGTCGTCCGGCGAGGGCTCTTGACCAGCCCACTGGAAACTCAGATCTACCCCGCGAAGGCCCTCCGCAGAGGCAACGTCGATCAGAGATGAGACAAGCTCCGGCGAAACACCAACTTGCTGCACCGTTTCGAGATCTGGAACAGTGTCTTCACCAGCCGCGTATTGCTGTGTGGCTGCCAAACCACGGGCGAGTTTCTCCATCACCCTTCGACCATAGGGTCGATACCGAGTGGCCTGCACCTGAATGGGCCCCTCGGAAACTGACTCTTCGCGCTCCTCGTCATCTCGAAGCCGAGCCGCCACGGTTACAATAAAGCTTCCCCGGCGTGTGTGACCAAAACGCAGATCGTCAGTGAGAAACTCTGTGACCCGTTGCGGCCGGCGGCCTCTATGAGAGTGGCCCGGACTAGTCTCCGAAGTCGCGGCGGCGCGAACCATTCGCTGCAAAGACTCGACCAAATCCTTGGCCTGACCGAGAGGGATGGTGTTGTCTGCAGTGGTCTGATCGAGCCGAACAAAGAACACGTCTGTCCGCACTCGACTGATGGCGTCCGCGAGCTCAGGGAAGTCGACCTCCTGCATTCGAGCAGTGTCGGCAAGTGCCTGCTTGAAGCGGCGGCCAAAATCCGAGAATGTTTGATCGAGCGGGAGGAAGACGTCGATTTGGCGTGCAGTAGTCGTAGACTCCGGTGGAGCCCACAACTCAGCGATCCCCTCCGCGCTACGGAGTCGCGTCCAAGCACAAGAAGCTAGGTACTCGCCTAGAGCCTGAGGGGAAATGGAGGCCTCAAGTTCCGTCAACTCATCGAGAGAGTTCGCGCGAGCCTCTCCGGTCACCATGGGAAGCGCGCTTCTGTTGCGGACTTATACACCGCCGCAACGATAGACTCAGGATTAAGGACATCATCTCGACTGAGGTGAACAACCTTGGATTCAGCGCCCTCCTCAATATGATCCCAAGAATTCGTGAGGGAAAAGTACATACAACTGCGCGACAGCAAACGCTCTTCATCCTGGTCCAGCCAATCGACCCAGTCTTCTGGCAGCACCAGGACGGCAATCATGCCAATCTGGTATCGCTTCGGCTCTTTCAGCTTTAGGTAGCGCTCGCGTTGTAGTTGATGTGACAGTAGATTGCCGGAAATAAAATTGGGACTGGATGTGCACTTAAGCTGGACGTCCAGCTTGTGACCACGCCGATCCCCGAAGTCAGCATCACTTGAGAGAGTGGTGTCAACGCCGTCGAAGTCCGATCGCCACTCGAGGACTGAGAGACCTGCAGCGGCAGCAACCATGTAGAGGTAGGCGTAGCTCATCTGCTGCTTCATCTCGGTGGGCGGCAGCGTTCCCCGGGGTGGGACTGCTTGCGCGATCATGTAGCTCCTCCGTCGCTGAGACCCACAGAGATGTGATCCTGCCACGAAGCGAGCGAAGTCAGAGGGAACCACACGAACGTACTCCGCTTGGCTCATGGCTACACCCGGGGCGCGCGACTGCCCGCACGCGTCCCGTAGTCCGGCGGTGGCACCAGCCCCTCCCGGCAGCCGAGCGCTGTGAGGCGCAGGGACTCCTGGGTGGGGTCCGTGGCTGGCCGGGTGCGCCCGCGCTCGGGCGATGACGGCGACCGTTACGTCCCAAACGTACTCGGCGTGCGTGCTCAAGGTCGGCCGGCCTTCAGCGACGAGTGCGTGACGCGGCCCTTAGCGCTTCTTCTGCTCATGATGAGCCTGCCATCTTCCGAGAGTTGCGTGAGGAGTTGGCGATCTGTAGGCGCTCCCGCTCGCTGAGCGCCTCGATACGGGCCTGAGCGTCGCGCCGCAGACGCGGAAGGTCCCGCTCGGTCAGCCCGTACCGGGCTAAGCGCTCGTCGCCGACGTCACTGGACTGCTGCGAAGCCAGGTACTCGTACGACCACGGCGAGCCGCCAGCGCGACGCCACGGGCCGTGGACCACGGCCCAGTCGTCCAACGCGGCCGACCACGCCCGCCACGCCCCGTACCAGTCCCGGTTGTCTTCGCCCCAGACCTCCGTGCACCGGCCGACGGCCAGCTCAGGCGGCAGCTCACCAGCAGCCACCTCCGCGGCCCTCTCGCGGCGCCTCACGCGCCACCCACCGCATACACGCCCCGAGCCCCGACACGCCGCTGAGGCCGCCCAGACGGCCCCTGAGACGGCTTCTTGACCGCGTCCTGCTCGCCCGCCGGCAGACGCAGCACACCCATCAGCCGCGCCAGAGCGATCCGCTGCTGACGGACCTCCACTGCAGCGGGATGAGCCTTCACGCCTTGGGGCGACTCCACCAGCGGCCCGTCACGACGGACCGCGGCGTCCAGCTGGTCGATCAGATCAACCGTGCGGCACGCCTCCACCAGGAGTACCTGCTCATGCTCATCAAGCTCGAGGTCAAGCCCGTCCCGAGACACGACGGAGTCCCACAGGCGGCGACCACGCCGGCCAAGCACCTTCTCTGGGGCGGTACTGCTGCTCATGGGTCCTCCAAGGTCTTCAAGCGATAGGGCGATGCGTTTCGGTTACTCCGACCCGCGCCTCACCTCCCGTACGGTCCCTAGCGACGAAGATCGCCAAAGGGGTTCCCCCCTGGGGGGTGGGGGTCGTGTGCTGCGCGGCCGCCAGCGCTTCGGTTGCAGGACGCGTGCTCCGGGCCGACATAGCCAGTGCGGTCATCGGTGTGCCCTAGGTCCCAAGCGTCGCCAGGAAAGATGGGTTGGCGGCAGCGGGCGCAGGTCACACCCCGTTCAACGGTGGGTGCGAAACGTCGGCGTAAGCGCCGGTGCTCAGACCCATAGCCGCGTGCGGTGGACGACCCGCGTGCCTGCTCAGCTTCCCTGGCGTGCACTGTGCACTTGCCGAGTCGGTCGACCAGGTCAGGGCAGCCTGGCTTACCGCAGACGCGGCCGGCGCGAGTCACCGTCGTACCGCTGAGCGACCGGGAGTGAGACGGGCTCGCAAGGCTGCTAGGTCGCCGAGGTAGTTGAGCTCAGCACCCGGCATGACGTTGCCTGCCGGTCGCATCAGTTCCTCTGGTACCTCGTGCTTGGGCTGTGGCAGGACAAGCCACTGCAGGTCGGACCCACCACAGTCCACGCAGCGGGTGATCCGGGCCTGGCCCTGCCTGAGGGTGGGGAGGTCCTCCACCTCGATGCGCTGCCTCTGGCAGTCGTCGGAGTGCTTCACTGCTGGTAGTCCCGCAGTGCCTGCCAGAACGGGACGGTGGGCGCCTGCTGGGGGGCTACCGGCTGGTTGACCTCGGGGACGCTGTACCCGAGTGCGATGGCCTTGGTCGGTGAGGGACTGAAGCTGTACGAGACCGCTGAGTCCAGGGCCGCGCGGAGGTCGTTGATGCGTGCGCGACCGCGGATAGCGGCCTGTTCCTCGGGAGATGCGACAGCCTCGAGGCGTCGTTCGACGGAGGCTCGCAGTTCCGCGATGTGCGCCTGCCGGTTCTCGGCGGGCTCGTTCTTCAGGGCGACGGCGGTGTAGGTGGGGATGGCGGCGTACAGCTCTCGGAGTCCGGCGACGTCACCGTCTTCAGCGAGGACTTCCGCGGCCGAGGCAGGGCCCAGAGCGTCGAGGGTGGCGCGGACGCGCGTGCTTGCGAGCTGCTGCGCGGCGATCTGCTCGGGGCTGGTGGGGGTGCGCGTCTTGGCCAGCGCCACGTCAGCGTCGCGGGCGGCGCTGTCGAGGAGTTCCTGCACGCGGGTGTTGGTGTCGGCGATGGTCTGCTGGAGGTTGTCGCGGGCCTTGGTGGCCAGCTGGTCGGCGTACTCGGGCCGGTACCGCGTGTCGTTGCGGTAGGTCTGGATCTCGGCGTGTGCCGCGTCGGCCTGGGTGATGAGGTCGCGGATGGCGGTGTCGGCCTCGGTGGTCGAGTTCTCGGGGTCCATCTCGTTTTCCTTCACGCTCGAGTGGCGATGTAGCTGGCGAGGTCGTCGGCGGTGATTGCCCAACGTCCTGTTGTTGTCTTGGTGGCACGCAGCCGCTGTTCGGCGATGGCCAGGCGGATGCCGGAGTCGGTGACCCCGGCCCGTTCCGCTGCCTGTGTTGTGCTCATGGTTGAGTTTCCCGCGGCTTGCGGGTCCTTGCGGAGAGTCCTTGCGCGTGACCCGTTCACTTGACGATCGGCAACCAATAGCAGCAGGGCCGTGAGAACGGCGTGCGTCTCGCTGCCGTGGGGTACCTGCTGCCGTAGGCGTCCGAGGTCAGCGGCGGCGTCGATCCAAGCGGCGACGCTGGCTGGGACTTGCACTGAAGGGCCGGCCAATCCATGGACGAACCATTCCGGCGGACGGCTGATGCTCATGCCGGCCTCCGCTTGTCCTGAAGAGGCGGCTGGTCCGGGACATCGAAGGCGGCCCCGACGCGCGAATCGTGAAAGCTCGGCTGGTCGAGTTGGAGAAGCCACGCGTGTTCCGTGCCATCGGGGTAGCGCACCCAGGCTGCCGCGTACTGATGAGACAACCTCACGGCACAGCTCATGCGGCTTCCGTCCCGTCGCGCCACTCCTCGTGGGGCGGTTCGAGCAGCCACCAGGTGTCGTCAGGGTGGGTGCTGTCCGACATGTCACTCGAGGTCCAGGCGGGCGACACGGGCGTGGCGGGCGACAAATCCGGTACATCTCTCCCGGGTGCCCTCCCCTTCTCTTCCTCCCAAGACAGACAGAGAGAGGAGTGGGGTTTGTCGCCCGTGTCGCCCGCCTCGCCCGCCTCTTCAGCGTCTTCGCAGGTCAGACGGGGTGCCTCTAGGCGGGCGACAGCAGGCGCGTCGCCCGCCTGATCGCTTGTCGCCCGCCTGTCGCCCGCCTCGTCGCCCGCCTTGGGCGGTGCCACGTAGAACCGGACGACCGAGTCTTTGCCACCTCGACCGAGGTCATCGAAGGCCCACCCGACCTTGCGCAGGGAGGGCGCACGACGCCGCAGGAGACCGGTCAGCGCGCGTGCGTTCTTGGGCCAGTCCCGGCCGGCACGCCACCCGTCGAGGCGCGGTGTGATGGCCTCCAGCAGCTCGGCCGCGGTGCCTGTCCACGGCGCCCTGATCGCGTCCGTCAGAGCCGTCAGGACCGGGTCGGACGAGACCGCGTCGACGGCAAGGTCACCCGCGAGCGCGCGATACCGGGCCAGTCCCTCGGTTCCGAGCATCTCGTCGGCGGCGGCGAGCACCCGGGCGAAGTCGGCCATGCGAGGCGGGTCGGGCAGGTGGACGTCGTCGAGCCGGGCGAGGACGTTGCAGGCCAGGTCAAGCACGGCGCCGAGGATGCCCGGGTGAGCTTCCGTCCAGGCCTGCGCGAGCTCGGCGTCGTAACGACGTCCGGTCGCGGGGATGCGCTCCAGTTGGACGGTGACGAGGCGGTCGGCCAGGTCGTCGCGGACTGCACCGAGGTCGATGCCGTTGAGGACGACGCAGCGACGGAAGGCGACGACGTGCAGGTCGCCGTCTGAGTAGAGCCGCCGCCGCACGTCGCCGTCGCCTGTGGAGGCTCGGCAGAGGGCGTCGCTGAACCAGTCGGGGAGCCCGGACAGGTTGTCGACGGCCACGACCCAAGAGCCGGCCGCCGCAGTCGTCCAGGACTCGACGTCCTTGGGTGCCTTCCGCAGGGGGGCCGGGGACGGGTCGAGGATGCCACCGAGCACCCGGGTGGCGGTGCTCTTGCCCGTCCCCTGCTCCCCGACTAGCGCCACGACGGGGTGCGGGATGTCGGGGAAGAGCGAGGCGACGAGGACGGCGGCCACAACGGGCCGGTCGGCCTCTGCCACGTTCAGTAGCGTCCACAGCGCCTCCCACGTGCCGTCGCGGGTCGGGGTTGGTAGAGCCGCCGTCAGGGCGGTGCGGCGGAACAGGGGCCCGTCGGAGGCGACGCACCACCCGTCGTGGGTGATGCGGACAGCGTCGCCGGTGTCGTCGCCGAGGTCGAGCCAGAGAGCGTCCGGTGTGCCGGCGACGCGGAGCGCGACGTGCTGCGGGTCCGTCGTACGTGCTCGTCCCTCGCAGACCATGAGGGCGTCCGCTAACGCCTGCTGGGGTGCGGCCTTGCGGTGCTCGCTGAAGTAGGCGTCCGCGAGCTCGGCACGTAACGAGTCGGAGCCGCCGCGGAGCATTCGGACGACGCGCGCCCCGTCGCGGGGAGTGGCGAAGGGCTCGCCCGAGGTGGTCTGCCCGAAGTCATAACGGTCGAAGGCGAGCTCAGCCAGGACAGTCGCTACCGATGCCTTGCTCGGCGCCTCAGGGCGCTCTCCTCGACTGATGGCCTGTCCGGTGTCTCTCGGCGCACTCGTGGGGATCAGGAAGGACGTGAAGTCCTCGAGGCCCAGGCCGGCAGCCACGTGGTCAGCGGCGTCCTTGCCCTCGGCGGCCTGCACGAACTGCAAGTCCCCCGCGATGTCGTGGAGGTGGTCTCGGACGTCTGCCGCCCACCGTCCGCCGGCATCGTCACGGTCGACCACCGCGACGACGTGAGCCTCCCGCAGCGGCGAGGGATCCACCTTGCGGAAGTTGCTCGCGCCCATCGGGGCGGTGGTGGCCACGACACCGAGACTCTCGAGTGCGTGCACATCCTTCTCGCCCTCGACCAAGTAGACGCTGTCACCCCTCGCGACGGCCTGGACGAGTCCAGGCAACCGGTAGAGCGTGGTCCCTCCCTGCGTCTGCCCGGACTGCCAGAACCGCTTGTCCGGGCTCCGGGTGACCGTTCGCAGGACCGTTCCAGCGGAGTCCGCGTAGTGGTAGCGCACTCCGCTGGACTCATCGAACAAGTCCCGCATGGTCAGGTGCAGCGCCGCCAACACGTCCGCAGTGGGGCAGCCGGCCTGGCAGTACAGCAGTGC
>Ga0160427_10001931_pt1 | contig 12661 bp, 6 predicted proteins | sample SolpanmetagenomL_FD_108194 | JGI IMG/M metagenome (GOLD analysis project Ga0160427, IMG submission 108194) | Solar panel surface microbial communities from Lawrence Berkeley National Laboratory, California, USA - L | ecosystem: Engineered > Built environment > Solar panel > Unclassified ...
GCCCGAGCTGTTGATTGCCGATGAACCGACGACGGCGCTGGATGTCACGACGCAGGCGCAGATCCTGAGCTTGATCCGGGACCTGCAGAGCCGCCGCGGCACGGCTGTGCTGTTCATCACCCATGATTTCGGTGTCGTGGCCGATATCGCCGACGATATCGCCGTCATGCAGAATGGTGTGATCGTCGAACAAGGGCCGGCAGAGCGCGTGCTCAACCATCCGGAACACCCATACACGCAAGCGTTGATCGCTGCCGTGCCGCCCCTGTCGCACATCCCGTTGCCGCGTCCGATTTCGGCTGAGCCGGCTTTGACCGTTAGTGGCTTGAGCAAGACCTTTGGCAAAGCCGCTGGCCGGTTCAGCCGGGTTCGCCGTCATGGGCGGATCGTGCAAGCGCTGGATGATGTGAGCGTAACGTTGCCACGCGGCGGCACGCTTGGAATTGTTGGTGAGAGCGGGTCGGGCAAATCAACCTTGGCGCGGTGTCTGGTGCGTCTGATGGAGCCTGACAGTGGCACAATCCGGCTTGGCGCGACCGACCTCGCCGTCTTGACGGCCCGGCAGTTGCGGACCGAACGGCGGCGGATCCAGATGGTGTTCCAGGATCCCTACGCTTCGTTGAATCCGCGGCGCAGGGTGGGCGAACTTGTTGCGCAAGGTCCCATGACGCATGGTGTGCCGAAGGCCGAAGCGCTGGCTCAGGCGCGGGACTTGTTCGTGCTGGTGGGATTAAACCCAGACGCGGCCGATCGATATCCGCATGAGTTCTCCGGTGGTCAACGGCAGAGGATCGGGCTGGCCCGGGCTCTCGCGCTGCGGCCGGAGGTGCTGGTGGCGGACGAGGCCGTATCGGCGCTCGATGTGTCGGTGCAGGCCCAGGTGCTTCGTCTGCTCGCGGAATTGCGGACGCGGCTGAATTTGTCCACTCTGTTCATTACCCATGATCTGCGGGTAGCGGCACAGATCTGCGACCGGATCGCCGTCATGCATCAGGGACGTGTGGTCGAGGAGGGAACCGTCGCCGAGGTGTTCGGGTTGCCGCGGCACGAGTATACGCGAAGCCTGCTGAAGGCGGTTCCAGGACAGGGCCGACATCATGCGGCACACGCATGGACACCGGTTACGGGCATTTCTCACTGATCTGATCGTTCCGGCAGGAGGCGGACGATGCTTGCTGGCAATCGGTGCATGACCACCGGCCTCTGATGACGGCTGTTGGTGGCACGAAGTGGTATCGCCGGCCAAGCCGCCTGACGTACTCCGGAAGGACCGCGCTCTATTCAGGTTTACGCCATTCGCGCGGTGCAGGATGTCTTTATGCTTCCTGACTCTACCAAATAATTGCAACGCGAGAATAAAATCTCGCATTAACGCCATAGTTTGTTAACGATTGTTGCTTATACTGTTGTGATAAGCAGAGGTTTTATTGTGTTAATATACGCTTCATACATCAATTGGATTGAGTTCTTGTAGAACGGACGCGCGGCGCCTGGTAACAACATCTCGATCGCGATGAATGCGTGATCAGACGGATGCACACAGGACTTCAGCGGTCTTAGCGGTGCGCCTTTGATGGAATGAGACAGGCGGCCTGCCGGCCAGACCGGTTTTTTCTGCCATCGGATAGTCACCGCAAAGGCTGCCAACCAAGCAGCGGCAGGAACAAGCATGGTCAACGCGTCGGTCAAGAAGCTCTCCATCGTCCTTACGGATGACAAGGTCCAAGCCGACATCTCCGCAACCGTGTTTGTCGATCATGTCCAGGTTGCGCAAGTGTCCCGCATCGCCGGCGCGACGGCAGGCGGCACCCGCGTTGAACTCGGAACCTGGTCTGCGGACGCAGACCATACCGTGACGGCGCAATTCACCAACGGTGCCGGTGTTCCTGTCGAAACCGGCGAAAACCTCGGTGTGAAAGCTTTGCTGGTTAACGATGTGTCGACCGGCAATGGTGCGACACTGCTGCAGGCCGGCACCGTCGGCTTCACGCTGCCGTCGGGCTTCGGTGTAGCTCCGGTCAGCGTTGGTGGCACCGGGCCGGACCACGTGGTGCTGACGATGTCCGAAGACATGTTTCAGGGCGACGCCCAGTTCTATCTCACAGTCGACGGGCGCCAGCTCGGTGAGCTGCAGACGGCCTCGGCCTTGCGGGCAGTGGGTGCGGGGCAGGATTTCAGCTTCAATGCTGACCTGGGTAGCGGTGTCCACTCGATTGGCGTTCGTTTCGTGAACGATGCCTGGGATGGGACGCCGGACCAGGACCGCAACCTCTTCGTCAATGCGATGACGGTCAACGGTGTGGATCAGGGCGTCAGCGCTGCGATGTATAGTGCGAGTGAGGCCCTGTTCCAGGTTGGCACGCCGCCACCGCCCGTCGAGACCATCCTCGGAAGCGGCAGTCAGACCCTCAGCTTGTCGGTCAACGAGGATAGTTATCTCGGCGATGCTCGCTTCGATGTTTCGGTGGATGGAAAGGTCGTGGCGGCCGGCCAGACCGTGACCGCGCTGCGCCGGGCAGGGCAGTCGCAACTCTTCACCATCAAGGGAGACTTCGGACCCGGCACGCACAGCGTAGGTGTCGCATTCACCAACGATGCCTATGCCGGCAGCGCTGCATTGGACCGCAATCTGTTTGTCACCTCTATTAAAATGGATGGGGTGGAAACACTGTCGGCCGGGGCAGGGGCTCTCTACGCCAATGGTGCGGTGACGACGCAAGGGAGCTTTTTCGTAGCGAAGCCTGGTTCCTCCGAACCGGCAGCGATGGTAAATCCTGTCGAAACGATTGTTGGAACCGGTAATCAGACTTTGAGCCTTGTCGTCAATGAAGACGAATATCTTGGCGACGCCATGTTCGATGTCTCCGTCGATGGCACCATCGTTGCGTCCGGGCTTACGGCGACGGCGGTGCGGGCGACGGGGCAGTCGCAGCTCTTCACCATCAAGGGTGAGTTCGGTGCCGGCTCTCATTCCGTCGGGATCGCATTCGTCAACGATGCCTACGCCGGCAGCGCTGCATTGGACCGGAACCTGTTTGTCAGTTCAGTGAAGCTGGACGGGGTCGAAGCTTTTCCGGCTGGGGCGGGCGCGCTGTATTCGAATGGTGCCGTTACGGTGCAGGGCAGCTTCGCGGCAGCCGGCCCGGCCATCATCGTCCCCGACAATGCGGGAACTTCACCATCAGCCGATCAGACCGTGCCGCCGCAGACGCCTGCCGTTCCGTCGACGGCCGTGCATGGCGCTGACGGGACATCCGGCTTGGTTGCTGTGGGTGCACCGATCTACAAGGCAGGATCACACGTGATCACGGTGGGTGTCGGCAAAGACTATGCGCGCATCGACGACGCCATTGCCGCCTCGAACGATGGCGACGTGCTGCTCGTTGACGCCGGCACCTACACCGACCAGACCGCGAAGGTGTTCCACCGGATCGACATCATCGGTGTCGGCGGCCGCGTAGTTATGAACACGACCATCGATGTACCCAATCAGAAGGGCATTCTGGTGTCCGAGGCCGGGCTGCGGGTCGTCAACATCGATTTTGTCGGCGCTCACATCGCCGACGAACTTGGCCATAATGCAGCCGGCATCCGGATCGACGCGGGAACCGTCCTGGTCGAGAACTGTCAGTTCATCGATAATCAGAATGGTATTCTCAGTAATGCCGGCAAGGATATCACGGTTTCCATTGACCATTCGGTGTTCGACCACAATGGTGGCAACGACGATACCAACACCGGCAACACGCATAATATCTATATTGGTGACGTCACGTCGTTCAGCCTAACGAACTCCATTTCGAAGCAGGCCCAGATTGGCCACGAGGTGAAGAGCCGGGCCGAGATCAACTTCATCGACAACAATGTCATCGAGAGCGGCACCGGCATTGGCACCGGCAGCTATGCGATCGATCTGCCCAGTGGCGGCAAGGATATCGTCACCAACAATACCATCGTCAAAGGGCCTGGAGCCGAGAACCGCACGATCATTCATTTCGGCGGAGAGGGAATCCCCTACTCGAAGTCGTCACTTCTGATCCAGGGTAACCTGATCCAGAACACTGAAAACGGAGCTCTGGGAATTCTTAACCAGACCTCGATCACCGTGACGGTGAAAGACAACCAGGTTGAAGGCCTCAGCTATGCAGCGTTGATGCAAGGGCCGGCGACCCTGTCCAGCAACGTTGACGCAACCGGCGCCGCGTTCGCGGACTCCGTGCTGACCGGGGTGCTGCCCGGCAGCACCGTCATCTACGCCGAGACCGACAAGTCGGCGCACTCTGTGCAACTCAATGGCGGGCAGCTCCAGGCAGTGCAGGGCGGCGGCGGTCAAGTGACGGTCGATGTGATCGCCGGGCACGTGGTTGTGCTGGGTGGCTCGGGCGGGATGGTCATCAACGAGAGTGCGACGTCCGGAACGGGAGCAAACCAATATACGACCATGGCGGGTTCGGTGAACACGCTCAACCTGACCGGTGGCGGCTCGATCGACAGCGAGGGCATCGACCAGATTATCGTCGGTGACGGCAACTCGTCGGGTCAGCTGAACGGGACAGCGACCGTGATCCAGGCAGGGAAGGGGAACATCAGCTGGGGCGTGAACGGCAGTGCGTCCATTCAGACCGGTGTTGGCAGCACGTTCATCAGCCTGGGCGCGCAGGGTAATCTTACGCTGACCGGTACCAACGATTTCTTCAAGGTCGATGGCAGCGGCGGTAACCTGTGGATCGATACCATCAACAGTGGAACGCACGTCAACGGTTCGGTCATTGGCGGCGCGTGGACCATGCAGACCTATGGTGGCGTGATCAATATGGCGACGGCCGGCGGCTCAGACGGAGCGGTCATGACGATGAACGACGGCGACGTGTCGCTCGTCAGCCGGGGGGCGGATGAGTTTCATGCTGGAACCGGCCGCACTACGGTCCAAGTCTCAGGCAACGCCAAGATCTACGCCGGCACGGGAAGCCTGGAGTTTTACGGGCATGGATCGAGCGGCGCCGACTTCTATGGCAATGGCGGGACCTACTACCTTGGCGGCGATACCGGGAACATCACCTATCATGGTGGCGCCCTCGCCAGCACGCTGAACAACGACCTTGGCCGCGGTACGATCCTTGGTGGTGCCGGGCGGTTGACGGTCAACGGCAGCACGGGGGATGTCGTCGTGGGTGGTATAGGCGGGCTGGTGCTGAACCAGAATGGCGGGGGGGCGGACAGAATCACCACAGCTTCCGGTTCCAGCAGCGTGCTCAATCTGAATGGCGCGAATGAAGTAACATCGAACGGCGACGACCAGATCAGCCTGTCTGACGGCAACAGTAACATCACGCTCAATGGCAGTTCCAATCTGGCGCTGCATGGCGGCAACAGCCGCATCAACGTGAACGGTCAGACCGCCCTGGTCATCACGGGTGGTCAAGACGTCGTCACCTTGAACGCCGGCGCGGTCGCGACGCTGGACGTACGTAGCAGCCACTATATTCACGCGGAGGCGGCGTCACTCAAGCTGCACTTCACCAATGACCATGGCACCACGTCTGATCTGCAGAGCAAGGGCGGGATCGTGGATGCCTGGACCGACGCCGGCGGTGGCATTCATGCCACGACGGGCGGGCAGGGCGTCGCGAACCTCAGCGCCTCCGGCAATGTCGATGTTCAGGTTGAGGCGGCAGCCCATGTCGCCCTGGGCACCGGAAGCGCGCGGGTGGCCGTGTATGCCTCGCAGACCGATGTGACAGCGGGAACCGGCGATGTCACCGTCTCTGGTGGCTGGCTTGCTGGGAGTTTTATCGTGAACGGCGGCAGCGGCACCATCGTCGCTGACTCCGGCTCTATGGATATGACCTTCATTGGCGGATCCGGTATCGCGAACCTGACCGGAGGATCGCTTTTCGTGCAGGGCGGGAGCGGCCGGATCACGGCGTCGGGGAACGGGGTGAAGTCGTTCACGGGGGGGACCGGCATCGCCGACATCGGATTGGCCGATGGCGCCAGAGTAGTGCTTGGCGGAGGCACTTCGACCTTCACCGAGAAGATGTGGGGCGCTGCCGACGTGTTTGATGTCACGGCGAGCTCGGTTGGGAATGCCATCATCAATGGCTTCCGCACGGGAACCGACAAAATCGTTCTGGACGGGAGCGTTCATCTCGCCTCGCAATCCGTTTCCGGCGGTGCAACCCAACTGCAGTTCAGCAATGGCGGCAGTGTGACATTGCTAGGTGTGACCGACGCCCGGTCTGCCTTCGCCTGAGCCGCTTGCTGCGGGTCGCCGCGCGACTCACGGCTGCGCCGACGACCTGCATGGCGGTTAGGTGTAAGGCTGGGCTTGGCCCGCTGGTGACCGGTTGTTCATCCCCTTGGGACCCGGGCGGTCTGCATTCTTGCATTCTGCCGCTTACGGCATGAGCGCCGCCCCCTTGCAAGAGAGATGCAATGCCAGGCACCTGATGACGTCGGGGCTTCTGACTGTTTCGTATCGTCGCCACTGAGACAGCCATGCCCTGGCATTCACGTAACCACCGCGACTAGACCGCATGTGATAGGCCAACACCGCTCAGCACCCATTCGCGCAGCAGAGCGATGCGAGGCTTGGACTGCGGCATGATGCTGGTGAGCGGTGCGCGATGGGTATCGTCCCGTCGCAATATTCAACTAGCCGCAGGTTTGATGAGCTATGTTTCGAACGGGTTTTGATTAATGCCTGGTTCATTTTCATAGAACTTTAAGCGGGCTAGCGCACGCTCTTTGGGTGTACATCACTCAAAGGCAGTTAATCCGCATGACCATTATGCTTCCTGGCTCCGACTGGCTCGCTGTCGCGGCGAGTTCGTCCTGTCCACATCCAGGTTTCTATCGTTGCCGTGGTGTTGAGGATGGCACAAGCTTGATCAAACGGCAGCAAACATCGTGTCGATATCAGCTTTGACAAACGGCTGCACGAAGCAGGCGCTGGCAAGTGGTGCAGATGGCAACCACCATCGGGGTTGCTCCAAACTCACCCCGCTGCATTAACAATTGTGAATTCTGATGATTTACTCAGAATATAACGTTGTTGATTTGATCGTTGCGATTTGCTGCAATGAACGCTGGGCATTAGTTGTCGTCTTCTGAGTTCCGGCGGGCCGGGCAACGTCGCAAGGAGGGTTGTTATGGATAATCTACCTGGGCTGGCAGTGATCCCCGGTTCACTCGTAAGTCTTCTGAGTAGTGCCGGGCACCTGAGCGGTGCTGGCGCCATCGCAGGGCCTCACTTGGCAGAGGTGAGCTACTCCGGCTTTACGGTCGCGTTGATCGATTGCAATCGGTTCAGCCAGGAGTGCCTCTGCAAAGCTTTCACCGATTCATCGCCCGGGCGCCTGATGCAGCCCTATGCCACGGTGGCGGAGCTGGCGAAGGCGGGCCAGGCTGATGTCGGGCTGATCCTGTACTACTCGCATGTGGTCGACATGCTGCAGCCGCTCGACATCATCAACGTTGCTGAGCTGAAGCGGCTCTACCCGATGGTGCCGCTCGTGGTGCTGTCGGATGCATCCGACTCGCAGCATCCGAAAGTGGTGCGCCGTTTGCTGGACGCCGGGGCGCTCGGCGTTATCCCGACCCGGACAACCGGTCTATCGATGTCACTGGCCGTCATCCAGTTTGTGCATGCCGGGGGGACATTCGTTCCACCCGATCTGCTTCTGGCACCCACCCAGGAGCAGGCCGCCCTTCCATCCAGCAAAGGCGAGCTGGGGCGACTGACCGGTCGGCAGCGCTCGGTGCTGGCACACCTCAACCGTGGTCATGCCAACAAGACGATCGCTTACGAGCTCGGCATGAGCGAAAGCACCGTGAAGGTCCATGTCCGGAACATCATGCGGAAGATGAACGCCACGAACCGCACGCAGGCTGTTTACAAAGCGCGCAAACTCTGGGGTGGCGATCAGATTGCGCCCGAAGCAGAAGCCTAGATTGCAAACAGAAAGACGGCTGCATGTGAGGCAGTCGTCTCCGTTGCTGGCGCTGCTCCGCCCCTACACCGAGCATGTTGCCACTCGATGCCGCTCGACACGTCGTTGTCGAGCCTGTTGGCTTGGGCTGGCTTTCGGGTGAATGGTCTCCCCTTGAGCTTATTCCCGCTATTGATCGATCGTCAGCGGCAACGCCGCGACGGCCAGTGTGCCGAGGCTGGCCAGTCGTGCCTGTCGTATCGTGTCACTCCGGCCTAACCCGGATGGTGCGGCTGAGGCTGTGCAGGAATCGCCGTTCAACCATTGTCCCATCCGGAATATCCAGGCAGGACCGGGCAGATCACGCTGCAAGCTCGGGATGCGGGAACGATGCGATTGGCTGACGGGACAGTAAGGGGATCGGTGGCGGACGCGTGTACGGAACCGGGCGAGCAGCGGCTGGTTCGCGGTGCGCTGAGCCGCTGCGGCGGGGAGGGGGCGTAGGGTGCCGGCGTGGCTGATGCCGGTTGCAGCGGTGACCGATCTTGCGGATCAGGCCGTGATCCTACCGCTTGCCGCACTCATCGGTGGGGTCCTGGCGGCCGCTGGCTGGCACCGCGGCGCGCTGGCCTGGTGCCTGGGAGTGGCGGGCACGCTCGGCACGATGCTGGTGCTCAAACTCCTGTTCATCGCCTGCGGCCCGTTCGTGCTGGGTGGGACCTTGGTCAGTCCCAGCGGTCATACGGCCGCCGCGGGCGTGGTGTATGGCGTCTTGTCGGCTGGCATCGTGCGGGCGCTGACCGGGCGGGGGGGCTGGACGTTCCTGTGTGCCGTCGTGTGTGCCGGGCTGGTAGGCGCGACGCGACTCGTGCTTGGTGCGCATACTTGGCCGGAAGTCCTGGCTGGTGGACTGATCGGCACGCTGGGCGCGCTGGCGCTGACCGGTATGGCCGGGCGCCCGCCGGCGCAGTTGCGGCTGGCGCCAGCGGTCCCGGTTGGGCTGGCACTCATTGTGCTCCTGCACGGCACCCATTTGCAGGCCGAGACTGTCGTGCGGCGGACTGCCCTGCAGTTCTGGCCCATGACAACCTGCCAGCCCTGAGGTCCGTTCCGAACGAAGCGCATGGAATTAGGACCCGGCCGTGTTTGCTGGACGAGCATCTTTATCCGACGGGTGATCCCGGATGATGTGCCGGAAGCGGCTGAGCCGAATGCAGACTGAGCGGCTTGGGTTCGTGGCACAGGGTGTCGTGAGCGCGTCTGCGATTGGAATCGTTATCGAAGTTGCCGCTGACGATGCGTCGCGTGTGCTCCTGGCAGAGCTCGTGTAGAGGTCAAAAGGCCGAAGCATATAACAAAAACGTGATCTCAGACATTTTTATCTCGCAACGATAGTTTTGATCATTTATGAGACGCTTAGTGGTTGCGTAGCCTGCTGTCTCAATGGCCGCTGCAGCTTTGTGGTCGATCAGACGGGTCCTATTCCTCACTCGTCTCAATTTCGATCGTCGACCGTGCTAGTAGGCATGTGGCTGTCGATGTGGAGGTCACGTTGTCCGTGGCTCGAGCCATGTGGTCCGAAACAGAACCGGGTGGCCGAGCTTCATCATTCTCAACCGTGGTGGTCCGATGCTTCCTCTGAGACTTGCTTCGGTTGATCAATGGTCGGACCAGCCCGGCCCGGCGGCCCTGATGTATCGGCTGGCACAAACCGGCTTGCTTGCGGAGACCGAGTTGCAGGACGTGGCTCGCGCGGTCCGGGCACCGCAACGCCTGGCGATCGACGAAAGCAGCCTGGTTGAGGGCAGCCGTCCGCTCGGCTGCATGGTGGTGCAGGACGGTCTGCTTTGCCGCTACAAAATGCTGGCGAATGGCCGGCGCCAAATTCTCGCATTTCTGATCCCGGGCGACACGTTCGGTCTGTCTGCCATATTCCTCGGCAGGTCCGATCATGGCGTTGCGGCCTTGACGCCGTGCCAGGTTGCGACGATCTCGCCCGCCAAGCTGCACGGACTGCTGGTTCAATCGCCCAACATCGGCACGGCGTTGTGGCACGATATGATGATCCAGGACTCGATCGCGCGCGAGTGGATGACCAGCCTCGGTCAGCGTCCAGCCTATGAGCGGATCTGCCACCTGCTGTGCGAGATGCGGATCCGGTTGGCAGAGGTGAGCCTGGCAGATGGCGACCGGCTGCCATGGCCGTTCAGCCAGGCGGTCATCGGCGATGCCGTCGGCCTATCGATCGTCCATGTCAACCGCACCCTGCAGCGGCTTCGCGCGGAGGGGCTGATCATCCTTCGCGGCAGCACGCTGACGATCCTGGATTGGGACCGGCTGCAGCGGAGCGCTGGTTTCAATCCATCCTATCTCTATCTGGGCCGGGCGCCCGGAGGGGTCGAGTCCCCCTTGCCAGCCGTGCACTCGGAACCCAACGCCGCTGCGAGGCTGGCCTCCAAGCAGCTCTGACCGGCCGTTTAGTTTTCGAACGCTTCCAACTCGATCGATTGACGCCCCGGGGCGTCACCGGCCGGATGGAGCGACAAGCGCCGGTTGTTGGCGCCCGGGGCGCCCCGTTCGCCGATGATGACGTAGAGGCCGAGCGTGCTGATATGTAGCTGTGTCCTCGGCGCTGCGCCCTCCAGCCGCCAAGCGTGTCGCGACGACGTCCAACGACCGCCGATGCACCGGTCAATGGTCAAATGGTGGGTGGTCTCGAAGGTGAAGCTGTCCGGTGTGTCGCAGGAAGCGTGAGTCGGCCCAGGCGGTAAGGCGCTGCCTTCGAACCAGGCCCGCGACGACCCCCCAGTGAGTTCCTGTTCCAGCGCCAACGCCGCGGCTTGGACCGGTGCCGTGAGGCAGACCAGGCCCAGCAGGTTCAGCGCAGTGAGCCATCGCATCGTGTTCGCCATGCAGCCCTTCCGGCACCGACACTAACAGGCATCCAGCTCGTCCGGGTCGCTGTTTCGTGAACGCTGGTTGAACTTGTCGAGATTGCCTGCTTTTGTCGTGCAATGTCGTGGCAGCTCAATGTCACGGCATCGGAACGACGGTGACGATCAGGCCGGCGACCGTGTGCAGACCAATGATCCGCGCGGCAAGCAATGCCGTAGCGTTGCGGGGAGAACGATCAATATGAAATTTACTATTATTGCTGGCCAGTTGGCAGCAACCATCCTTCTATTCGGCGCTGGGTCGTCTGCGGCATCGGCAACGACGATTCTGTTCGTCGGGAACAGCTTCACCTATGGCGAGCCTGCGGGCGCCACTGGACCGACGGTGCAGGGCTACCAGCCGGGCACCGTGAACGATCTGAATAAGACGAACGTCGGCGGTGTGCCGGCATTGTTCAAGCAGTTCACGATCGACCTGGGCCTGGACTACAACGTCAGCCTCGAGACGGTCGGCGGCACCGGTCTCGACTATCATTACACAAACAAGCTCGGGCTCATCAACCAGGCCTGGGACAAGGTCGTCCTGCAGAGCTACAGCACGCTGGATGCCAGCAACCCCGGCAATCCCGGCAAGCTGATCACCTATACCGGTCTGCTCGCGGACGCGCTGCATACGCAGAATCCGGCGGTCGACATCTACCTGGACGCGACGTGGTCGCGTGCGGATCTGACCTACAAGACGGCGAGTCCATGGCTGGGCCAGCCGATCGATGCGATGGAGAAGTCCGTCCAGGCCGGCTATGAGCAGGCAGCCGCAAGCACGCCGTACGTGAAGGGCGTGATCAAGGTCGGCGCCGCCTGGAACAGCGCGTTCGACACCGGTCTGGCAGACCTCAACCCTTACGACGGCATCGATCCCGGCAAAATCAACCTCTGGGCGCCTGAAGGGTATCACGCGAGCCCGTACGGGTATTATCTGGAGGCGCTGATGGAGTTCGGCCAGATCACCGGGCTCGACCCGCGCCTGCTCGGTGCGAACGAGGCGGCGGCGGCGTCCTTCCGCTTCACGCCGGAACAGACATCGGCGCTGCAGGACATCGCCTACAGCCAGCTGAACAACGTGCCGGAACCGTCGACCCTTATGCTGATGGCGTCGGCGTTCGGTGCGCTGGCCTATGGCCGGCGGCGGAAGCGGGGGGCTTCGGCGGCCTGACATCTGCCGGACGGGGCAGCCCTTAGCCGGCTGCCCCGTCCGGCAGCGGTTCGAACCGGATCGCGCATCCGGTGCGGCATGATGTGTTGACGCGGGCAGGGCGAGGTTGCCAAGGTATTCGCACTAGGTCCGCGTCAGACGGGCCGGAACGAGGAAACCGCATCGTGACAATCGAGCGCCGCAGCCTGATCGCTGGCCTGGCCATTGCCAGCCTGTCCAAAGCGTCCTTTGCCCAATCGACCACCGAGCCGATCCGCATCGGCTGGCTCGCCGCGCTTACGGGGCCGGCCAGCGCGCCCGCTATCGGGTTCGACCGGGGCGTGCAGTTCGCGGCAGCGGCCATCAACGCTGCCGGCGGCGTGAAGGGCCGCAAGATCGAGATCGTCACCCGGGACACCCAGGGCGATCCGACGAAGGCGGTCAATGCGGTGCAGGACCTGATCAGCCGAGCCAAGGTGAACGCGGTGTGGGGGCCGACGAACTCGGGGGAGTCGCTGGCAGTCACGCCGATCATGGCGCGCGCCAAGATGCCCAACATCCACCCCTGCGTCGTCAACAGCCTGATCGACCCGGCGAAATACCCGAACGCCTACCGGATCGCGCCCTCGAACGCGCAATGGGAC
>Ga0160427_10001932_pt1 | contig 12654 bp, 8 predicted proteins | sample SolpanmetagenomL_FD_108194 | JGI IMG/M metagenome (GOLD analysis project Ga0160427, IMG submission 108194) | Solar panel surface microbial communities from Lawrence Berkeley National Laboratory, California, USA - L | ecosystem: Engineered > Built environment > Solar panel > Unclassified ...
CGGTAAATTGAATTCCTGCATTCACTTGTGTATCGTGGCTTGCTTGGGCCTCGTCTTCATCTGATTATAAGGATACCTTTCATACATGATATAAAATTATAGGTATATCCTACGTCTTTTTTATCATCAAACAACAGCTGCAGGCACTTAATCAATTACACTACGACTACTTACTTCCAGCAATCTACTTACAACAAGTTTACATTTCATTCACTCGCAAAACCAAACCATTATGTTTCGCCTCAGTTTCCTTTCGGCTCTCGCTGTGCTATCCCTCCAAGTCGGCGCCGCTCCAACATCTCAAAAGAACTCTGCGATATACCGACCCGGTATGGGTGAGCCTTTTGCCCTAGAGATTGAAGCCTTGGATCCTATATATAACTCAAAATATGTCGCTCCTATCAGCCAATATAAAGATTCTGCACAACTGGGCCCACAGCCTTCCATCAACGGTACACTTAACTATGCATCGATTTTCCGTCTCGTCGACCCACAACGTCCAAATGTGGTCGAAATCAGGACCACAGAGAATAATGTCGATAAAAAAGCTGATATCACTCTGGCATCTAGCGTTAAAGTAGTCGAGACATTCGCGCAATTACTTGAGATCGGTAGAGATCAAGTGGGCGACTGGACGCCTGCTTCATGGTTCCTCTTTGATGATGCGACTGCGTATATTACCTTGGCCAACTCGAATACTTTACCCGCCATGGGTAACTGGGTTGTATGTAGTGATGATGCTATTGGTGGTGGAAGAAAGGTACCCGTCATCCATTGGGACAATGGATTTGGCGAATCGGGTTCCCAAGAATGTCAAACTATCAAATTGAAAGTCGTGCCATATCCTGCCAAGTGATAGGTGGCCAACATCTTAACAAGTCTAAAAATATTATCACACTTTTTCAATAATCACCTCTATAACATGTATACTACACATGGATGAGATAGATAAAAGTCCCTGTGTAAGCGCTTGTTGTAATTGAAGGATCAAGCTTTTTGGAATGGGTCTGAAGGACGCCTCGATAGTTATCTTAGGCAGCATTGAGATAGTAATAATTGAAAACGGTTTTTTTGAAACGTTATCGCGTTTTATAGTAGTCAAGTGTTCGTCAATGAGGTAGAAGAGGACGTTATATAGGCGTAGCTATCAACCTTAAATTTAAGGACTTATCCTCTTTCCTAAACATGGATTGATATCACTCCAAGGGGAATAAGAGGTATAAAATTCTTATACTACTCGGTATTAGGATGATATCAAAGGTATATCTATGATATTGAATTGTTATTAACATAAAGTTCGAGCTACTATAGTTGTAGAGTATCATACAAAACCTGATGATCTCATTGATCAAGGCAGCGCTCACGCATATCTTTTAGGAATTGGCCCTATGATAATAGTGTATTAGATCTCATTAGAATATAATATTACCCTCCTGATGTAGAGGCAGGTGGTCGTATCGCTGGTTACATGATTGACTATATATGGTAAGTTCTTTGGTCATTTATCGATAGCTGTCTGTGTTCGTGAATAACATGATTCGCAATTATAATAATGAAGGACTATAAGGAATGTTGTCTCGTCCATATAAACTAAGAGTTCTTGCTGATAGTTTCTAAATTAACAACTTTATGAGGAACTGAGCTTTGCAAGCTTAGAATGAAACTAGTGACGCGTGCAATTATGTCGTGACAGTCGGCCAGCCAACCCATTGATTTGGATGGTGAGGAATCGATAAAGGAAAAATAGGCAGCCAATACCAACCAGTTGCTTGGGTATCAAAGAAAAAGCCTGAGATAAAGAAGTGGGAGCGATTCGGTTTGAGAAAAAGAATAAACACAAAGTGGAACTAGTTCCTATTGATAGATCAGTGTTTTCAAGCCCAGAAGAGATAGACGAGCTATTCTCCTAAACACCTTACCTTTTATGTTGGCAGACTTTCCTTACGAACATGGATTCAACCTACGTAGCGTCTACAGCTAGAACTCAGCTGTAAATATTTGACTGGATGACGTTGAGATGATTACATGAGTCCACACTTTTGCTACTGTGGAAATCACGGTTGCCCTTTTCACTCTCGTGGTTGTGTATGCGGAACACGTATTTGGTCGACTGACATTGCTTGAGCCTATCACCGATGAAGCTCCTGCAGAGAATAGTCCACATGAAGTTCCTACATATATTGTAGGATAAGTATTTGTCTCAAATGGTGGCGGACACTCATGAGGGAGAATATGATATGAGGTTGAGATCGGAGTGCACAATAGGGGAACCAGTGATATCACTGTTGAGCAACTTGTAGGTATCCCTATAAGATAATTTGAACACAACTCGTCGGTTGATTTTCATAAAATGTTGATGTGACCATTGGACACGTCGCGCATGTAGCACCTGTTGTCGATGTTGGTGCTGGTGTTGTGATAGCTGATGCCACAGTACTGAATGGTAAAGGAAGCGTATTGTTTAGTTCCTCATCATCATCTCCTCATAAGGGAAAGTACTTACAAGAATATTAACAAAGATAAAATGTTATGTCGAGATATGTAAAGCTTGGTTATCATTTCGCAAACCAGATTTTACACAATATTGTTTGAATGTTATCTTGTTGAACTAATGGATACATTCTTTCATAACGGAAAATGCAGATTGTCGACACATATATACATTTTTCCGAAATGAGAAGGATTTATTCTTGATTTAAACATCGTTATCAGAGCTTAAGTATAATTGATTGGATATGATGTCCACCATTGATAGTTCGATTGTTGGCGTTAAGATACCCATCATTCATAAAATTAATTAGTATCATAATAAAACTGATACACTGATGTTCAATAGTGGAGTTCGACTATCACTGGGATCGTGAGGAGAGAAAGATTTCGATAGCAAAACGCTAAAACTATCTGATGGCGAACTACAAAAGTGCATTTCACGAAAAAAGCGGTCGACTGTAGCTATCGTATTAGATAGTACCTCAAATAAAGATCTTGTTATGTCCCATTTTTTGTTCGCCGGGTAGGAAGCCATTTCTTACCGTTCTACTCAAGATTCTGGATGACACAATTAGTAGCAGCTGCGGCGTCTTTCTCGTCATTGGGATCTTACATACGATTTTTGCGAGCAGTTTCAGATTCCTCGATTTGACGCTTGCCTAACGCTCCCGTCTTTAATTCTCCAGCATGTTTTATACTGTTCTGGAAAGTAGCTTTTAATTTCCTTGTCAAAATCAGACATCTTAAAATTCTGGTTTGTGGCTTTATGGCTGTGATTAAGTATACGTCGAGCAACAAGAAAAGAGAGCACAAAGAAGGAGAGAGAAGGAAAGTATTAATGAATTGGGGTAGCCGAGAATAATAGTGAAAAAGATAAGAAAGAACTCGAAATGGAAATCTAGAAGTAAATCAACAAAGGTAGACCAAACAGTAAAGTCTTTGTAAGAATGGCCTTTGTATAGTCACAAGGCATTGTTATATTTACCTCAACATACGTCAGAACTAGATTTAATGAAGGGGTGATATCAAATACCAAACCTCAATTGTATTCGAGAATACAGTAAACCATTATCATCGGGTATCTCAAGTGGCACCACGAACGAGAATGGATAACATACAGGCAAACACTATCGACTCTAAAGTATCCTACAGCTGTAGACATAACAAAAAATATAGCTAATATTCAAAAATTAATAATATATCTACATCACTTAGGAAGAGTTAAATAGTCAATATCTTAGAGATACTGAAAATTATATTTGAGGGTATAAGTATGAAATCGTAGTCTACATTCGCTCAGTTGGTCGTTTATAAGGACAAGGATAAGGAACCTGTAAAATAGAATAAGAGCTTTGAGTCTTTTTAGAGTGTTTGGTCCAGTGAAATAATCATAATACCTTGACGATTATCAACCTCTATGCCTATTTTTATATACTTAAAGGACCATTATAATCTGTTAAGTTCTTCACATTCAACTCATACTATATATATCCTGGTATTATATGCAGTAAACAGGATAGCAACGACTTGTATATATATTAAAGGGACTAAACTTCTACTATCATCACTATATCGGTGGATCAAGACATAATCTAGTACTTGCGTGTTCGCACAGCCAAGCTATTATCTCCTCAAATTCGCCGTAATACAGTCACCCAAACTTACTAGACACCTAGGAATCAAGATAAGCTTATGCTCTTATTCTGTAATGTTATAGGTTACGACAATGAAACTCCAATAATAACTATCAATAAAAAATACAGATACATATTTTACACTCATAGTTACACCGAGTTCGTTGCTTATAGCGTGTCTCTGAATATAGAGGCCGTTCAAGCCTGATTTACCTAAGCCTTTTAGATGCATCCAGGTGAAAATGATTTTACTTCATATGTTTGATGTCTTGGTTGGGTAGCATTCCGTATTAGGTAAATGTATAATCTCGCATAATATATTTCTATGTTGTGTAACATAATTCACCACACACGAACAACAAGCCTACATGTGCGGATCTTGTATTGTTACATGATACATTTCGCTTCGAACATTAAATTGAGATTACTAATCCCAATCATACTCAATATCCGTATGCTCAGAGTATCTCAAGAATTGCGCGGTGAAGAGTCACAAGTCTAGCCAGATTTGTTTCGGTATCAGCTAATACACAAGGTCAAAGCCACTTTTTCACCCGGTCAACGAAAACTATCTGATGTACAGCTACAGTAGTCTCGACTCGGCAGATGGAAAAATCCATTTTGATAAGTCTACTTGTTTGCATATATCTTTCTAGTGGAAATGTGACTCGTCTGCATTTCTTGGCAAAGAGTGAAGCTACTCAAATAGACTTCCGCTACTCCAGGCCTATACTGCTGCATAGTATCTTCCTTACTACGAATCCTAGTCGCATAATGCTAATTGGTATCGAAAAGCTTCAACCCCATGTTGAATTAGCCTTGTGCGGGGAAAATATGCGGGAAGGGGATCATATCCGTTCGGGACGTTTGTCCACCGAAATACGAGATTTAGTATTTGCTAGTATCAATTAAGAAATCGCACGACTACTTATGCGTTCGGAAAAAAGCTCATGTAATGCACGAAACGTAACAAGGTGTAAAAGTCCAATCTCAACAACACTCGTTATCGTGACTTCTTGTTTACTTGAGAATAGACGTGAAAAATGTATTTTAGATTGTTTTTAATGCCAGGCCAAATTAGAATGGCCTATTTGAAATAGCACAATAACATGCTTCAAGCTCGCATTAGTATTGCTAACTATATCCGATTTAGTGTAGTTAGCCAACAAAGGTCAAAGTCAAGGTATCCCGAGCTCATTGGCATCGTTGATCGGATTCTTCCACTGATCATAATTCTTTACAGCATTAACGAATGTTCATGCGAAATCCACAAACCTATCCAACAAGCATGTGTCGGAACAGTGAAGAACTGCATCCTTACCGTTTGGTTACATGAGCTCGAGGTCAGAAAGTGACTCCATATGGAAGACGAAAAGACGAGGACAGTCTTGACCCACGATTGAATGATATTCGACATCATCATCATCGGTCAATCATTTTCCTTGTAACCATCTTTTCAACTTTGTAAATGAATTTGCATACTATCTACATTTCGTGCATCCCAAAATTTATTTAAGGAGATAGAATTCCACCTTAAAAGTAGTATCATCGATCATCACCACAATCTTCTCTCAATCCAAATAACTCAAGTCCACAACATACAATTGTCTTGCACAACATCCTTCTATATACCATATCATTTTTCAATACTTCATACGCTTATTCATTATGCTCTACTCTACCATCGCCGCTGTTCTTTTCACTGCAGCTACTGTTTCTGCATATCAAGTTCCTAAAGGTGCCAAGGATGGTAGATATGAATGTTACACTGATAGCAAAACTGGTAAAGAAGTTCATGTCTATATTGGACCTCTTCTTGATAAGGTTCCCAAATATAACCGCAAGAACGATGTACCGGCAACTGTTGGTAAACGTGATACCGAATTGCACAGCGCCAAATTTGCTGCGAGATATCTGACTGGACCTAACAATATTTATTGCGAGCACGTCTTCTTGAACAACATCGATACGGATAACGCCAACAATAATCTTGACGCTCAATGTGGCAATGGTGCTTCGACACCTTCTGCTATCAACGGACGTGACAAATACTCCATTTCTGGTGTGACGGTCGCCTACTTTTGTAACATGTCTGGCGGTACAAATCATTGCTATGCTAGGTATGTCTTTTCCTAAATCTATTGTATTGGGCTAACATATCCTGTCCAGTGAAAGGTAAAGCTTCCGTCATAATTAATGTTTTCAGGAATACTAATTTGTGTAGACAAGATGCAAGTGCAAGAGTTACGAATGTATGTGGAAGATATTGGGGAGGAGATGATACGGTTCCTGACCGCAATGTTGTTTATGGATACCAGCACACCGGTGAGCGATTCTGCGGTCGGGGTGTTAACGGAAAGTAGAGGAGAACATGATGCACTTAATTCCAGCTTTTCAACTACACCAGTAGAATAAGCGAAAACTTGGAGGCAGGATTTATTTCCAGAGTAATCTCTTCTGATTGTTTTCTTTGCGTTGACTCAGTGTTCTATGTCCTCTTACTCATACAAAGGTCAAAGCGTGGGCTCTCCATCCACGTATGGTTCATCCAAATAATATATAGTGTCGGGATTTAGCTATGCACCGCAATATTTGCCAAACTTTTGGCCTGGGAAGAATTGATAAATCCATTTATAACTCGAAGATCTCTTGTTTTATAAAGTGCTCAAACTCTTCTTACAGTCAAGACTTCTCCAACAAATAGTCGCGTCGAAGATACGGTGATTCTGAATAGATTTGGAAGTGAGACCTGTCGCGAATTCAAATCGCCTTACGACCAGTCCAAAACTTATGTATAAACCATATTAATACATAGATCTTATGCAATTTCAGGTGCTAGAAAATCGAATAACATATGATTTCTACTTGAGTAGGCAATCAATACTGTACGCTATGAAAAAGGTAATAGTCTCCTATGATGCTTGTCCCCCCATTAAACGCTCAAACTTCTGTGGGACATCCAATATGGTGGACAAGTATTGATACACTTCGCCCTTTTTACAGGCATGGTCCAGATCTAAAGGATCGAAACTCATGTCTCTCGCTTTCCGATATATTTCCTTAAGATCCTGCTTGTCTTGAAATGTTTTGCATCGAAAAAACCCGTACTGAATATAAACATCCTCGACGGATGGGTCACTATCCTCGCAGGAAAGAAATTGATAGAGATACCATACGATGTTTAGATCAGCTTTTTTGTGAATCGGTCTTGACATCACCGATTCAAATCCAGCAAGATTCAGGATGATAAACTCTTGAAGAAAGCCTTTACTTAAAAACAATTGGTATACGCCCCCTGTCTCGTAAGCTTTATGGAACTCAGTAAAAGAACAAAGAGATTGTCGTAAAGATATGCCTTCACAACTCCTTGTTGTCGCTCTCTGCTTACCCATCTCGTTCTCGCCTATGGTCAATTTCTGGTACAACACGCCTAGTCTGCTCTCTGTCCACTCATACTTACAAGCACAGAAACCAAAATCTAGCCACATTGGGGTAGTTGGTGGCGGGTGATTACCATTGACAATGACAGTGTAGAATATAACACAGTGCCGTATCGCATCGGAATCGATTGAGCCAACATCCTCCAAGTATCTTTGTTCCTTGGGAGTCATGTATGTGCGGCATGCATCTAGATATTCGCGTCCGAAAGCCTCTCGTCGTTGTTTACCAGAACTTGTGGGTCTTTCGAGATTACTGAACAGATCAAGGTTTTGCAAGAACCATAGAAAATAAGCTCCTCGTTTATCGATTTCCAAGGTCTTATAGCAATTACTGATGGAGTCTATAAGATTACCGTTAGATTGCCATTTATGTAGCGTGTCACTAGATATGTTAAAAAGTTTTTCGTGAGTAAGCCCGATATATAAGCCTAAAAGCTTTTGACGGTCATCCATCGACGGGAACGCATTAAATCCAAAGTCCTCGAGAACAGCCTTATCATCAGGAAATACATTATCGTCGCATGCTAAATACAAGTAATCCGCAGTATTCAACGGTCTTTCTATTGCGCAGTTCATTTTATGTCTCGCTCGCATATTTCCTTGACACAACAAACTACAGTACCAGTCTCTATCGCATTGCAAACACTTTCGTGACGTAGGTCTCTCACATTGACAACATTCGCTCTGTACCTCATTAGGTCGAGTAGTGAGTGGATTTTGTACCAAGCCTTCAGATGTAGCGTCTGGGACAGCCGAGCCAGAATCATGATCATAATCAAGCACAGTCGAAGTGTTTTGCGTATCCTGCGTGAACATGTTAGATCTCCTGCTGTATGAATCTTTTCGTCGGTAGTTTTGGACGAATTGTATGATATATGGACTTTTCAATGTGTATTCAAACCTTGCAGTAGAAATCATCTCTGTAAGCCCCACCGAAGACTCCGGAATAGCCTGAGTATGAATCGGTACTACAGTGAATTGTTTTTCCAAGTGGTGCTGTAGTCTTTCTAGGGCAACGTCAAAGCTGATGGAAACAGCCCTATCCATGACCGTCAAATCTGGCAGAGACCATCGAGGATACAATTTTCCGTGTCCACCGCGGGTTCTCCAAGTTCCGTATATCGTGATAAAGTGCTCACACAAGTAACAGCTGCGTTTGCTGCAGCCGATATACGGATAAATCATCTCGGTGTGAACAGGATTTTGGGCTAAATAGCTGATGAGTTGTATCTCTGCGTGGACCCTTCGTTTCTTGTTATCTTTTTGCTTCGACAAAAAAATTCTTTCTAGTACTTTCACAGACCCAATTTTCTTGAAGTAACGTTTGAGATCCGTAGATGTAGAGACTGCTGGTAAGCAGACCAACTCTAAAGCTTTATTCAGATCTAGCAGAGCCGGAGTCTGTCTTGTTGGCGCAGTCTGCTCAATTAGTATAATGTTGACACTTCGTGATCGAATCAAATTTTCTTTTACATCGCAAAAGACATTAAAGGCTGATTGGAGTCTACTCAGAAAGAGGATATTGGACCAGACTTGTTTTGCATACTTTTTGTTATAGCATTGAATAATTTCTTGTGCGCCCTTGGTGCGAGTAAGTTGATATGCTGATGTAACTAAGGATCCTAAGTTCCCATTGGGCCGAGAAATGGTACAAAGGGGCTCTGTAAAATACAATAATTTATCAATGACAGCCTCCAACTCTTCAACGTCTAACGCGGTTGATATTTCTTCTTTGCCCAATCGGAAATGCTTCAATAGGAAAGAACTGTAGATAGTCAATCGTTGATGATAGTAGTTGACCATTTCATCCCAAAACTGACAATCCTGATAGCGACTCGAGCTCAAGGTATCCAGTATTATGAATTCACAATCGAACAAAATGCTATAAGGATTTGTATATCTTTAGTCAAATGTAAAGGCTCTCTATCATTGCTTGAAATTGATATCTCAAGAAATTCTTTCAACTTTTTAAGAAAAACTTGATCATTGTTGCTAAGTCCATCATTCCTCGATACAAACAAGGACATCTGACTCTCTCCATCTGCCATCGCAACACAAGCAACGTGGCTAGCACCCTTCACACAGGACACAACTTCAGCAAGTCGATCTAAGAATTTGTCTCTCAAGCGATTAAAGTCAGGATTCGAAAGGGGTCCTGCATAATCTGTTCTAGCAGTATCACGATCCTTGTCCAAATCAAAGTTTTCGTCTTCGCTGTCATCAATTTCGTCCTCATGCCCTTCAAAATGCTGGGCAAACTGGCCTCCATGACGGAGACTCAGTAGGTCAACCAATACAAAAAACTTGGTACTATTGAAACCCAATATGTGAGGTTTTGCTTGCATCGTGAGTTTGTCATCTTGATGTGATTGAAAGATTGTATATATTGTATCGTACATACAGTATGTGGAATGTTATAGAATAATAGCTCGACGGTAATCAACTCGCAACGGTCAAACAATAGTGAAAAAAATCGGTTCTTTTGCATTAACGTTATACTGATGGTCCAACGTCAATCATCAAGTCTTGTCTACTTGCCAAGTTGGAATTATGGATCAAACAGTCATAGGGTGAGCACATAAGCCCAAGAAGAGGGGTGCGTAGATCTTTGAGGAAAAATATTTTATACATCTTGGTAACAAGTACAATTGCTAGTAAATCTGCTGCGTATCTCCTCTCATCACCTGAGTGATAAATTACTCAGGCAGCTTAAGTGCGGGGTAACAGCTGAAGCGGTACCAACAAGGCGCGTATTATGCATAAACCGTATGATGACTATATTTTATACCGTGTACCATCATATTTTGGTTGACAATGCAAGATCCCAACGAATATCACACGATAGTATGCCAATTCGAGCAATCAAATCGAAAGTAGTCTTCATGTTCAAAAAATGAATGATATTATTATTGCAGATATTGTTTTAAATGTATAACGTCAACAAGAGGTTTATATTGGAGAATGAAAATAACTTGTAATTTTGAGTTGATATATTCAAAAAAAGAAAAAAGAAGTAGCTGAAGTAGTAATTATAGTCATTAGAAACTGCAGTAAACTACTCAAATACCTTTGTAAAAAGGTCTGATTACCTTGTTTATACATTATGGGAGACTTTAGATGAATTATATCAGCGACAAGGATGCAACCGTTACAGTCCAAGAATTTATTATCACTGTAGGCGTATGTGAACAAGCCCGAGTCGATAGAAGCGCCAGCCGACTTATTAACGATACTCCCCTTATCTGACGTTTAAGCACATAGGTCAGGATAGAATAGTTCTACGTTAAGATCATACTATAAGGCAGAGTTTGAGGGACGATATTACGATCAAATTATGGCAATAAAAACAGCCTAATGCGCTTCATTGGTATTTCAGCAGCAGAAAGGAGTGTCTAATGTCACAAAATTGATAGCTTTATTTAACTATCTCTCACGATAATACATAGGAATTGTTTGATCTACCTCATCCACTGGTATTTGATAACAGCGTCGTTACGTATACTTAAATACAAATTGACTAGTATAAAGAAGTTGCGACCCTTACTCGTAAATCAATATGAATATCTTCACTATGAGTGCTATGATCTTCATACCGGATATCGCTCATAAAACAGTAGTCGTTCAACAGTCTACTTTACATCAGAAGCATCTCGATTTGTCTCTCTAGGCAAGGATCAGGCGGGATGATGGAAGGCTGATCTTAATTTCAAAGCACGATTTTAATAAGATTTGACCACTACGTATAGTGCATGATAGCAAACGAAAGGAACTGCCGAAATATTAATATCATACGGCTCTGTTTGGTTACCTCAAAGACACGACTCATTCTAATATAAATAAGTATGGAGTCAGTATTCAAGCATATTCATCCAGCGAAAGAAACACCAAATCTCCATCTAGCTCATGTTTCAGTATCGCCTGTAGACCGTAGCTCTGTACGTTTCGTCTTGTTTTCCTTCCATCTCATCCACCGCGTGAACTCTGAGAGGTAGACAAGAGCTTTTTGCTACAAATCATACTTTGAATTTCTTGTTAGAATTCTTGATGAAAGTTTGTGGAGTATGACTATTTAGTAGTCTTCTTCCTTTTGAATTGGCGCAGGTAGCATTTATGATTGCAATCATATCTACTTAGATGAGGTGATCATATGCATATGAGTTGAAATCGCGTTGATTGAGGAGCACAAAAGGGTTAAAACTCGGATTGTCGCTTCCTGTTCATGTCACACAATCTATCAATCACAAATACGAATAGCATTTGGTCATGTGTATGTCCATTCCCTGGTGTTATCAAATACGAGTTCAATCTCGTATTTGAAGATTATTGAGACGGAATGAGATCGTATACTCAAAACAAATTGAAAAATCTTGAGGCCTTTGTAAGCATGAGTTTGTAAAGTTGCACAGCCGAACCAGGCGACAAAAAGTGTATGGCACCACGATTGAACAAGAAAAAACAATCAAAGGGGTCTTATCAAGCTATGGATTATGAGATAAGAAGCTATAGGCCAATAAGATAGACACATCTATTTTGGTATTGTCTTCAATTTTATCGATAGATATAATAGGGGTATTCAAAATAAACTTTTATATGATATCCCAAAATATTATAGCACGAAGCTTAATACATGCTCGCTAAGTCATAAGCGTCTTGATTCATTCTCATCTCTTCGCGTATTGCTCGCAACCTACACACAGCTGAATGACAGAAAAATTTAAAGAATTCAGACCATTTATTCTTAATGTAAGATACCCTTCCCTTACCTAGTGGAATACCTTTAATCTTAAAGAATTATGTAATTCATATTGTCTTCATGTAAAATCGAAATCATATATTTCTAGCGACTACCATCTACACTATTTAGTTGGATGGTTCATCTCCAAATTAACAGTTTGCATCTGACTCACGCCCCGTCCTGACTTCATTTCCCTCCCAACTCGCACTTCTTTTATCGAATGTAACATCCTCGGACGCTTTCATAACAACGAGCTTTACATTCTGCCATCTCAATTCTTGTTGTCGTGAATTGTAAAAAAAATGCTTGAACACCGGAAAAGACACAATCAAAAGCGCAACCAACTGTTCCAAGA
>Ga0160427_10001934_pt1 | contig 12652 bp, 12 predicted proteins | sample SolpanmetagenomL_FD_108194 | JGI IMG/M metagenome (GOLD analysis project Ga0160427, IMG submission 108194) | Solar panel surface microbial communities from Lawrence Berkeley National Laboratory, California, USA - L | ecosystem: Engineered > Built environment > Solar panel > Unclassified ...
CAGGTCCAGCACTTCAAATGGTACAATCCTACATGAACGTTGGTTGATAGAAATACTATCATAATATTGTTCATGCTAAACACTAGTTTTGGGGGAAATGGCTGGTCTCCTTCCTTGCTCTTCGACCTCCTCAATTCAGTCGAGGCTGTCGTATCTTTCCTTCCTTCTTTCTCGCTCTCCCCCACCCCCCAAAGATACAAGTACTGTACAGTACAGTAAATCGGAGCTTGTACAGCAGCAGTAGCACCGATATGCTCAAGATTCTGGTCAGTATCTCATCGTACCTGCGTTGAAGGGGGAGGAAATAAACCAGCTCATACACTACACACTACGGAGAACCATAACTAGTGGAAAGACTAAAAAGTAAGCCAGCCCCAATTCACCAAAAAACCTGAAATTGAAACAATAAAGGCGTGATTAGCCTAGGTGGCAAATGATGTTTGTATCTTTAATTGGCTGGGTTTGGACTTTCACAAAAAAGAAAGTATGCCTGGCACAGCTAGTACCATTCCTCATCCAGCTTTGAACAATGCTTTTCCTTCAGGTGTATTTCCCTTTGTTGTCTGTTCTTCGAAGAGGATTTTAGGACAAGTGGTAAAGGAAAGGACAGATGCAATCCAAAAAAATGGAGGCGGATGAGGCCGGACGCCCACATTGTCTCATCAAGAAACCTGTCGACATTTTCCGGTCCCCGCAAAAATCTAAGCCAAACCTAATTTTGATCTTATTTAATCATCTTCTGCATTGGTATCGGAAAATTAGTTCTAAATCATTTATGCATTAGCATGATGATATTGAAAACTGGTGCCTTTTTTTATTCCTATTGCATTATTTGCCTTTAAGCAGATCTTAGTGGATCTGATAATAATAATATCGCTGTACCTGTTTGATTATCCCTAAAATTGTCTAATTGCCTTCAAAACGATGTTAATCTTGTTTGGAGAATATAAGGTAAAACAAAGGCACTAAAACAGAGATCTTCGTTATACATGACATTAATGGCTTGTAAGCTTTGTCGAAGATGAGGAACATTCGATGCATGATTCGAGACCGCTTCTTCTTGTTCTTCCCCAGAATCGATGGCGTTTTCTTCTTATCCTTATTGACATTGTTCTATCCCACAAGTCCAAGATTACAAGCCTCAACCTCAAAGACCGCGAAATTATCTCAATTGCAAGTGACCAATTGTATGATCTACACTTTATTTCGTTTTCTATTAGAGAAACTGTGAATTCTGATAACCATAGTTCAACAGACAGAGATTTGATCAAACAAAACTCTTTTACTCATGAGAGTACTTTAGAGGCCAAAGAAATAGATTTGATACAACATTTTCAAGAGTCCTTTCGTCGCTTCATTTGATTGGCTCTTTATTAATATCTTCAATTCCTCTCACTGGCATTTGTTTTAGAGTTTTAGTATCTCGAAACAGTCTTGCCTGCTTTCCCGCTCTTTCTTTTCGTCTTTTTTTCCATATGGGCCCTCCTTGCATTCCTTAGGCACATGAATGTATCAGTATCAGCATTGCAGTACGTAAAACTTGAAAAAAGTACATGTACAACTGTACGCACATACACTCCGGTCACACACTCTCCTCTCCCCCCTCCCTCATGATACATGTACTGTACACATACAATCTTTTATTGCTAAAATCAACCCCAGAGAAGACTTAAATAACCTGCGGGAAATCATAATGAAGATTTCTAAAAATAACAACCATGCTCATCTAACCACTGTAGCGCGAGGCGATATTGTAGGGTATGCGACACCTACTTTTTATACATGCTCGTGTTACACATCGTCCACCCGTTTTCATTGTACTACTTCGAAACTTCAATTTTAAGAAATGCTTGAAAGCTCTGTCGAATGATGAAGGCAATCTACTACTAATAATAGAAACAGTACTTTGTACTTGTAACTTACACAGCGGGATATATATATATATTTGTCGCTTCTTCCCATGTTATACTAGACTATACTATACTATTAACCTTTTTTCGTGATATTGGAATATTCTTTTTAAGATTTCGAATGTAAATCTACTTTCCTAGCATTATCATTATCTCTCGCTGTTATTATTATCGTTGTCGTTATTTCTCCTCCTTTTCAATCGCGGTTAGTTGAAACAAAACGCGGTTTACAAAAATAGATTGGTATGTGTATCAAGAAATAACGCTGAAACCTATAAAACAAAATAAAATGATGAAATGGTCATATGAATTAAGCTTAAAAACATTCCTCATACACAAAAGGGGACATCCTAAATACAACTTTAATAAAATATGAATATAAGACAAAACACGTTCAATAAACTGTACAAGTAAGGAATTGTTAATTATTTGAGTTCTTATGTTTTGTTCTCCTGCAGATATATAGATTAAATCATTCGTTGTCTATATGATAATGTTAAGCTTACTTGCCTTCCTATTCTTACGCCATAGTGTTGGGGGGCATTTGAGCGATCGTAAAAAGAAAAGCAAGAAGGAGAGGAAACAAAGAAGGAGGGAAAGGAAAGAAAAACCTTCAACCGATCGCGAGCGATTTATTAAAGACCCTCGTTTGACATGGGTCTTGCCTAGTTGTATCATATTGTATTATTTTACAAAAGAAGTTTTTTCAAAAAATAAAATAATAATTCGTATCTTGTGTAATATGTTTACTACTAAGCTAGCGATAATTTTTACTTCTTTCTTCTTTCGTTGTAAAAAAGCCTCTGAATTTCGTGTAAAAGATCCCGTAGATAAAAACAATCAGGAAGGTCGGATAGAATAAAATCTCGGAATTCGATCAATATTTCTAGATCAACAGGGAAGATACTGGGAAAAAAAGACTTTATAAATCTCGCTCCATCGACTTTAAAGATTGTACTAATATCAGTCTTAAAGAAGGATTGAGAAAAAAACAATATCAACAGCTATATTGGTGTTGTAATAACAAGGTGGATAGATATCCGACCAACGATCATAGTAATATAGGCTAATATTACAATTGCTCAATACTATGCGCCAAACTTATCTTTTTTGCAGATATCATAAAAATTTAACATTTGATTAGACAGAAAAGCTGTGTATCATTATTCGAGTATATATACATATAGTTCAGGGAGAGAAAAGGTGCAGTCAGATTCTTTATTCCTCAAGTCGTTTGATCTATTTTGTTAGTCTATGATGTATGTTCGTTCCGCGTATATAACTCGTGATATGTCTTGCCTTATTTAAGCTTATTTAGAGTTCTCTATAAGGTCAAGTTTTAGTATTTGAAAATTTCATGTTTACTTCTATATACTTAAGAACTTTATTAGTTTCTTTTGTCTTGTATAACAATGAGTATTATACTAAGCATAGCAGTACTATGGACATATCGGGACATTGTAGCTCCGTTCAAGGATTGATATTGTTCAATCATTTGAGACGTCAAACAGAATATACGTACAATTGTCAACATGTCTTGAGGACCTTCAGGCCTTTGAGACCAAGAGAATCTAGATTTTGATGCATTTATACATACATCCTTTTTTTCCCTTTCTTTTCTTCTTATCATTTTAGCTTCCCGTGCATTGATCTAACAGAACGAACTGCGACATAACTGACAGCTGCAGATTATCCATTTGCGTAATTGAAAGCAGGAACAAAACATTATTGTGCTAGTACAAATGCATCTTCGATATATTCTTTTTGTCCCACTGATTTTGTCATTTTCTCGATTTGTTTGTGCGTCAAGTTAGCCCTATCATTATTTTTTTCCGCATATGTTTAAAGATGTCTCATTTTTTCTTTGGTTTTCAAGCCATCGTATGATCAACACACGTTTTTTCCTCTCCCTCTCCCTCGGGTTTATTTTGTCTCATCTCAGACATTTATTTTTGTGTTCAATATTGTGCATTTCATAAAAGAGTTTATGCATGAAATTGTGCATCTGCATGGTGCGCTGTGCATTGTGTATTTTCATGGTTCCTTGATATATGCTGTTTGCAGTGCATGGTATTTGTACATTGTGGCACGTGAGTATTAGATGAGTCGGTCAACCTGAACTTGAACTTGCTCAGCAAGTCTGATTTTATAACTTGACCTTTCGTTGTTTGTGCAACTTGTATTACATGTAACATTGAGCATCTGTATCGGTATGTACAGCACTATATTACTTGTACTCATCATGTACAAATCCCCCTTATCGGGGACGATCAGTAGAATGAATCTATTGTCGAAGAATAAGAAACAAGGAACTGATTTATTAAAGCTCTATTTTTCTTGCTTTCTCTAAGCTTGGTGTGCTCATAGTCGGATAATCTCTCAACCCTAATGCCGTATACTATATGCATACAGTACATATGTATGTAAAACTTTGTTCGTCTCCATCTTCTAGAAGTGTCAAAAAAGGTTCCAAAAAAGTGGGGATACTAACACGAATTTGAAGTAGTAAGCTAAATGTTTATTCAAGGTCAGAGTTAGTGCTTATTGAAAGGTACAAAACCAACAGGTTTTAATATGCATAAAATGATTTGCTTTTCATGAATTCAAGTCTTGCCCTTACAACTGTTGCTTGTATCTTTTGTATGTACTATCAAGTGGTAGACATATGGCGGCAACATATTAACACTAGTGGTACTTCTTTATTACCCTCTTTAGTGTGCATATTCGTAGCATGAGAGGAGTATCGCTGTTGTTGTACGATTGTGGCTGTTAAACTCTATAACACTGTACGCTACTGTACGAAAGTGCTGGTATTGAACTCAAAACTGGTTCAGCTGAAGTCCTTCCCAGCTTTTCCCATCTTCTTGTTTTCTTGCTCCAATTCATCAAATAATGCAGTGCATGCATAAGTTTTGTGACCTAGATGTGGCTCAGTTGAATAGAAAGCCATACCTAGCCTAGAAAACTCAGAGGCTAAGGATTGCGTTAGGTCTGTCCGTCCACCTACCTACTTAGTAACTGTACATGTGGCTAACAGAGGCGAAGCCTAGCACTTTTTCAAGGCTATGATGTTCAGCCTTTTGTTCTGTTATTGTACTGCGGTACATGCTTCTCTCACTAGCAGATTTATATGTTACACTGGCGTTGATTAAGATAGATTTCACTGGTTTATAGACAATCTGATTTCCAGGATTACACAAAAATAACAAGATAACACCGATTGAACACTACACAATGCTAGGTATTGAAATTTGTTCTGATAGAATTGCTCCATCCATAATGTCCTCTTTTCACAGGTTGGACTAGTTTGATCTTAGAGCCTCCAGCGCAGCTTTCACATCCCTTCACGTTTAGCATCTTAAGCTACAAGCTGACGACCACGAATCATTCTAATAATCTGATCCTTACACGACTTTTCTGACATGGAATCCCATACATCATACATTGATATCATTTCCTGTGTGCATTCGATCACAGCCTCTATGTCAATTCCAGACTCTGCACACCAATCTGTCAGCACTGCAGATCTAGCACTTTGTTGACTGTTCGCCGCCGAGTTTGCTGCAGCTAACACACTGCTCAAGTTGTTACCAGTAGGAGTATTAGTTTGACCAGACATGGCACTTGCATTTGAGGATCCCGCTGTCATCAATGACAGGGCGGACACAGAAGCGGCATGAACATTTGACTGGCTGTGTTGTGGTTTCGCTATCAGCGTGAGAAATATAGCCGTGATCCCAATGATGTGTGGTGGATAGATTAGAAGTAGGTCGGTGACGTATGAATCATTTATATAAGCCCATGCTGAGGTAAACTCTTCCATTGATAGCTTCAAAATGCTTTGCAATTCATGTAGTGTACGGTAGGGATGGTGAATGATCAGATATGAGTTCAACTCAGCGATGAGATGAAATTCGCATTCTGCTAGTTTAGTCGTATCTGTACTGATAAAGTCTATTCGTTTTGGTCCTGTTAGTCTCGTGCATTATAGTACAAAGATTGGATTTGAAATAAAAATAGTGCTCGCCTTGAAATATCGTTTTGGATTCGCTGACAATGGTTCTTATGTGCTGCGGACACTCCTCCATTTTACATGCCAGATATACACTCGTAGCGACCATCAGATAGATGTTACTCTCCCTTATGGAAACCTTTGTGTAGAATCGTTTTAGGTAGATTTCAGCCGTCGCAAGAGCTTGTTGTCGAATATTCATCCGTCGTCCCATCTTTTGAATTACTGCTCCTCAAGCATCGTCAGTACTGTGTCCCAAATGACTGCGCTGGCTGGGCGTGATAAACCATCATACAGGCGTGATAATAGATGTTCAAGACTCGATAGTCCGGCAGCGGATATGCCGTCACAAGTCCTTTCTTGACATCCTCTTCTTCCAGTTTGTCCCTCAGTTCCTGAAGCTGATCGCGCGTCATCTGCCATTGTAAACGCTGTGATGATAACCAGTAGTTGGCGGCCATGCTAATTCCTGTTGAAGCATGAAGATCCAAAGGTTGTTTGAAATGCTATGCTGATAGCTGTAAATAGCCGGGGAAAAAGGTGATGAAGTAATCAAGTCATGATTGACGAAATTGAGTCCGTATATCGCGTTCGAAGTGTTTTTTTGGCAAGCTGACAGCAGAGAGTTGACATGTATCAGATGAAGACTATCGACGGGGAAGCAATGAGCCATGGCCAGCAGTAGCGGAAGAGATCATGGTGAGGCACGATTCTTGGAGGGGAGGGGGGGAAGATCCAATCATCTGGCCCTGAAATAAATTGAGTGATGCTGCCTTTTTTGTTGTTTCACCTCAAGTGCTGTCTAATGAATGTCTCTCTCTGTTCCCTGTGTCCGATGCACTCAAACACATCACAACGCATTCATCCCAGATGGATGATCCATAAACAACCAATTCAACTGCTACAGAGACTGCCAGAGTCGTTTTTGAAAGAAAAAGAAGCATACTCGCCGACTACAATGAACAGCCTTGTTGCAATCCCTAAAAGAGCTTGAAAGTAAAAAGCTCAACAACTGCCGCAGTTAACGATAAAAAGTTGCGCAACTTCCGATCAAAGCTTCAAAACTCTGTCAAGTTCCAGAATTAGTACAAATAGGATAGTGGGGCTGCTCATTATAGAGATGTTCCAATAATGGCCAAAAATTTAGACACCGAAAGCCAATTTGCTAAAGACGCTCGGGTGCGCAAGCTATTCGAAACATTAGATACGCAGAGAGCTGGATACCTTGACTTGAAGGGTCTACGAGATGGATTAAAAAGGATAGATCATCGTGAGCTATCAATGTCACTGTTTATTTGGAGCGCTGAAGGATGTTGTGCTAAAAAACTTTCGTTTCTTATAGCTCTACAAAACACAGAAAAGCTCTTGGAACAGCTGTTAAAAACATGCGACACAAGCGGAGATGGATTGATACAATTTGAAGGTTGCAGCCAACTTGGATTTAGTCGTATCAGAGTATGGCTGATAATTCTTGTGGCGGAACAGAATTCAAAGTGTTTATGGAAAAAACCGAACAACATTTATGGGAATTATTTCGAGCCATAGACAGGGACGACAATGGAGAACTGGACAGGGCGGAGCTTGCTGAGGCATTGAGGTCGAATGGTATTACTGTAGATTCCGACAGACTAGAACAATTTTTTGAGCAGCTCGACAAGAACAATGATGGACATATTACGTTTGAGGAGTGGAGGTGCGTTGCTTTCACACGATGAAACAATTAACAGCTATAAATGGCTAATTCGTTTGAACAGAGACTTTTTGGTCTTTATTCCATCGTTTGATCCTGGAATGAAGGCAATATACTCGTATTATCTAGCGACTGTTAGTGTCAGCGCTGAAGGTGGTAGCATATATTTCTACACCACCACAAGCTTATATTCTAATTCAATACAGGCGACGTATCAGTCAACGATGATCTATATGACGGCCTAGGTACAGCTTTCTTGTCAATCACAGTATACATTCCCTACAATAAAAGGACAGCTTATTAATTTCAACATGTTTGATTCAGGATATTTTCTCGCCGGTGGCTTAGCTGGAGCCATATCGAGAACGGCGACGGCGCCTCTCGATCGTCTCAGGGTCTATCTCATCGCACAAACAGATGTCGCAGATGTGTCAAAAAAGATTGCTGGAGCAGTATCGGAAGGGAATGCTGTCCAAGCTGCAAAAAAAGCTGCAAGACCTCTACGAGATGCGCTCCGTGCTCTGTGGAGGGCAGGCGGGATGCGCAGCCTTTTCGCCGGCAATGGTCTGAACGTGGTCAAAGTTCTCCCAGAGAGTGCAATAAAGTTTGGCTCATATGAGGTAATCTTATTTTTACTCAGGCTTGATGCTTGCTAATAGACCTTGCAGGCTGCAAAAAAAGCTTTTGCCCAATTGGAAGGCAAGGAGGACGTAAAGCAGATATCTTCTGTGTCTAAATTCATGGCGGGTGGAGTTGCTGGTGTAACGAGTCAATCAGCTTCATACCCCATCGACACTATAAAATTGTAAGTATTCTTTTCCTGTAACTGGTTGCGACTCACATTTGATATAATTTGTAGCCGAATGCAGTGTGACCTTGTTGAAGGAGGGCTCAAAGGAAATCAACTCATAATAGATACCACAAAACGATTATGGAGCTCTGGGGGCATCCCTGCATTTTACCGTGGACTTCCTGTGGGCCTATTAGGAATTTTCCCTTACTCTGCGATCGATCTAGGAACCTTCGAATGGTTGAAGAAAACATATATAAAATCAAGAGTCAAACTTCGAGGGTGTAGCGAGGATGATGTACAAGTCCCAAATTGGCTCGTTCTTTCTTTTGGTGCCTTGGTAAGATTCTTCACCAACCGCAATGAGGGCTCTTCGAATACTTACATACTTTGAAAAACGCTAAGAGCGGTAGCTGTGGTGCTACAATTGTGTATCCACTTAATGTACTTAGGTTAGTTTGGGCTCGTTCTTTGGTCTTTTGAGAGATCATCTTAGCATTATACATGCACGAGGCTAAAGACTTGTGAATAACACTAACTTCGCACAGAACGCGTCTCCAAGCGCAAGGGACCGCCCAACATCCTCAAACTTACACAGGTATGTGGGATGTGACCACGAAGACACTCGCGAAGGAAGGGTACAAAGGCCTATTCAAAGGTCTCACACCCAATTTATTAAAAGTTGCACCTGCAGTATCTATAGTAAGTACAACTGGTAGATCTTGCATTTGTTATAGCACACTGACAAACGTAAACAGTCGTATTTGGTATACGAAAACTCAAAGCGTCTTATGGGGTTGAGATAGATAGCATATCAGGGGTATTTTTTTGGAAATTATATGTATATTCTTTCAAATATCATCAAAGCATAACGACGAGTCATTCTTATGAAACATTAGAGATATTCATTCCCATACAGTTTATTTTGAACAGATTTATTAAGCCAGAAACCAACCAATTTAGTGCGAGAGCAAGGCGGTGTATGGAAAAACCTCACTTTTGAACTTTATTTCCTATCCCATAAAGAGTGAAGATGAGGTAAAGGCACTTATTGAAAAATTATTACACCTTCGGTAATATTAATTTGTTCTTTCTCTCTCTCTCTTCTCGCCTCCAAAGCGAGGGGGAGGGCCTGATGGGGTCGACAACAAAAATACTAATAGTTTTCAACGAACACGTTATGAATACTTAGGCAGTTATATGAGAGAGCCATAAAATACACATAGAGATCATCCACTATTAGTAAGTTTAGATGATGAGGGAATTGAGACCATTGTATCAGTAAGACAGTTTCACATTTTGAAGTTGTGTTGATCTTTTTCTGAGAACCTTGCAAGATTCAAGATAGTGGTATGTGAGAACGTGTTGACGTGTATCATAAATACTCTGCTACCTTCCTACTTACCTACTTACTTTTTTATTTAGTGATTAAGTAGTTGGCTATTCAAGCTGATACGACCAAGTAGGACTATAGTCACGCGTATATGCGTTTCCAATTACACAAAATTACATAAATGATCCAAGTTTGCTATAACTAAAGAGTCTTCTTCTTGCTCCCTTATACACTTACCACAAAACTTGCACATTTTGTTAGACGATGGTGCAAGCACCTTGTCAACAAAACATCAAAAACACCCCAAGCCTTAAGCCTGAATCATATTAGAATCGTTACTTGACTAAGTCATCTATCAACAACCACACGAACATTTTCAGCCTCCTTCATTGTCTCAGCTCTGCTGATCCGCAAAAATGGTGAAGCTAGTGTCAAAAGGCCTCAAAGGATGCTCTTCGATCTCAGATGTCCATTGGTCACTAAGTACTGCTGGAATAGTAATTCGATATAAACATTGTGGTACCAACAGAAAAATAGCAATACCAAGATCTACAAGGGGTCTTATGGCCAAGTATGAAGCTGGGGAGATTATGCTGTCCGTCCCACTTGAGGCCTATAGGTTTGTAAGTTCAAAATGATGTTTTTTTAAGGTCAATAGATTCGAAAATGAAGAATAAAGGCTAATATCTCAATATCTCAGACATACCTCCAAGAAATGAAAGAGCCAATAGATGTTTGCTGCTCTGCAGCACTAGGAGCTGAGGTAATTCAGAGTTTAGGCTTGGTTGTAAAGAGCTTCCATCCTAGGATTTTTGTCAGATTAGTAAGTGTGTATACCTTCTTGTTCGTAGTTGAAGCTTGGCTGATTCTGTTTTAGGTCAATACAAGAAAACCTACTGATACAACCCTTGCAGAGACGGTTCTCAAAACTCTAGTACCACACGACAATAAAGAACGGATGGATATGTCTTGGGATGGAGTACCTACTCAGCCGAGCCAAGACATGGAAGATACACAAGCCAAGAAAGTGATAAGAGGAATGGGAGTAGACGAAGATGAAGAGGGAGATGGAGAAGACACTACAAAGGATCAAGAGTTATGGCAGGCACTGCCTGTGAGGATCTCAGGATCCGTAGTTTATGACCGGGAGGTCAACAAGGAAGAGTCAGGAAGTCTTTTGGAAGGAATCATAAATACTTGGCATGAAGATAATAAATATGAAATGATGACTCCAACTTTACCTGGAGAAGCGAGCTTGGATGAAATCCGCCCACCCGGTTCAAGTGACGGATATCTGATGGAGCATGAACAAGCTAGCGATTTGACTCAGGAAAACATTTTTGATACTTGGAAGATCCTTGAATTGACGATGGAGGTGGAGATCTGGAAGAAGCGTGCATTGTATGCAAGGGAACAGTTACATATCTGGAGGAGGTGTGCACTACAAGATGAAAGGGTCCTGGAATTAATTAAACAGGAATTGGAAGAATACACACTGTAAGGGGAGTTATGCATCTCTAGGTTCTTGATATCGTATTTTTCAATTTGTTACATCTGTCCATCTAAAATTCTGGATGCATTTTCAAAAAAATAAAAATGAATTAACTCTACCCGAACAATTTAAGTGAAGGTTGTAAAATCAAAGCTTTTCAATCGATTATGTCCCGTCAGTGTATCTTGCATACACAGGCAATTATAATTCTCGCAAAGGTAAAGTAAAGCAAAGAAGTCAAGTAAGTATATGAAGACATAATGTAAATACCAGGGACATCGCGCGCTGCAACTAAACGCAGAATTGGCAAAGGGGCAGGAAAGAAAAGTGAGCAATTTTTAATCTATCCATATGCGCTTTATTTACTACGTATCGTGCACGTCCGACGTTCCAGGTTTATTCCTCTATAGCAGTAAGATCAGCAACCAGATCATAATGAAGGGGCCGATTTGAGTTGAGAAATACATACCAGGTACATGGGTGATCCTTTTACAGCTATCCGGTTGTTCTTCCTCACTGTCAAACAGCGACAAATTGCTACACATACTCAAATTCATTAGTACCCTTCTTGGGATGCCGCCATCAAAGTATTCCTCGGATGAGAGTTGAGATTTGTCACTATCTTTGTGATTCTCCATCTTGGTTCTATGGTGGTATGAAGATGAATAATTTGTGGAAGTCACAAAGTTTGATGCCTATACCTCCAAAATCACCACCACCGGAAAATCTGGTTGTTCACCAAGATGCCGAACTCTCCAGTCAGATAAACTACCAGTCCTGTGATGTATCCTTTGTCGTTCATCTAATCTTACTTTATCATTGATATCGTGCATTCAAATGAGAAAGAACCTGGTGACTTACGTTGACAAGGCTCCAAGTATTCTCCTATAATGGTTCAAGTTATCAACCTCGTTCGTTTTTCTGGGTGGCTCATCGATACCAGCTCTACCTTCATTCGTGCCAAGATTTATTTTCCGCTGAGGGTACAGAGTATAGTTGAATCGAGCAGTTTGGCAGTCTAGACTTGAGAATTTTCAAAGCAAGGATGAGCTATACAATGGCTGAAGCGTATGTTTTATAAAGTCGATATAGCATCTGTTGTCTTAAAAGTACTAAAGCCGCAGATGGAATTCCTAAAATCTGGGAGCTTCTTGTCTTTGATAGCTCGAGTTCCAAATATGACCGCAGCGCTGTTGAAATTGATGATCACTACGATCAATATCGTCATCGTCATTTTCCTAGCTCGGAGCCATAGAGGGAGTTGACTAAACTCACGATCTCAAAGAATTGGTGGAAAGATTGCAGCCAATGTCGTTTGGTGGTTCGTGTTTTAGAATCGTCTTCAAGACGGTCAGAAACATGTTGGATGACCGCTGCGAGATCAAGAAAGATGTAACATTAGTGTTATTGATACCTCAGATAGAA
>Ga0160427_10001935_pt1 | contig 12652 bp, 8 predicted proteins | sample SolpanmetagenomL_FD_108194 | JGI IMG/M metagenome (GOLD analysis project Ga0160427, IMG submission 108194) | Solar panel surface microbial communities from Lawrence Berkeley National Laboratory, California, USA - L | ecosystem: Engineered > Built environment > Solar panel > Unclassified ...
CTGTCGCAAAATAAATTTCTGGATCATCCCCCCCCCCCCCATCCATTCAAGGGAAATTTTTTCCGGAAACCCTCCCGTCTTCAATAATCCCATTTTGCTACACTAACAACTGCTGGACCTACAAATTTATACACAAGACCTACGTGCTCAACCAAAGAAACACGATTATATTCATAATCCCTCCACTACTCAAGTACTAGATTGAATTATAAAGCTCTGGAGAGATATTATACACTAAAAGAACCTTGAAGAACGCATTCTGGTGGTCGACAGACTGATACTTCAAGATGGGTGTTGCAGAGAAGATTAAAGAGTTGAGTATATTGCAGCACTCCGTGAATTGATCAAGCTTGAGGCACTCTGCTGACCTGTATAATTCATATAGTATTGAGGATGGTATGCGCGAAGCGTTTCTTTCCGAATCATGAGAATACTTGAGTTAATGCACCATTAGAGATGAGAAAAACACAAAAAGTAACACAAATTAAATCAACCACAATCCATATGCATGGAACTTCCAAGTACATGATGATTTCTACATGTATGCTTATTATCAACTTGGTATTGTAGAACAAAGCCACAGGTACATTAAACTCAAGTTTTCTCATGCTATACATGTAGACTAACATGCAGCATTGTAGAATACCATCTTGGTCTGCTCAAAGGGTGTGCTATATCTTCTATATATATGAGCGTCGGCATCGTGGCTCATTTTATACTAGAAAACTTGCACGTCTACGAGCGCAACTTCTTGAACCAACGACTGGAGCCGGCTCTGGTGGTGGCTCTGGATTCGATGTTAGCAAAAGTGGAGGTACGATTTATACATCTGATCTCTGACATACGAGACTGACAAGGGTCTAAAGATGCGCGGATAGCTCTGGTGGGATTTCCATCAGTTGTAAGTCTTTCATGAATGTCTGGTGGGTTAGTACTTTGTACTTAGACAGAAGACAGGGAAAATCAACATTCCTTACCAAGATTACCAAAACGAAATCTGAGGTTGCAGCATACTCTTTCACTACTCTAACAGCCATTCCTGGAGTGTTAGAGTATGAGGGTGCTGAAATTCAAGTACTTGATTTGCCTGGTATCATAGAGGGTGCTTCAGAAGGTAAGGGTAGAGGAAGACAAGTCATATCAGCCGCAAAGGTACGAATATCATGTTGTTTAAAGAGCATTCCATGTTGACAACATACATAGACAAGTGACCTTATTGTCATGGTCCTCGATGCTACTAAGAAGTTGGAGCAAAAAGAGCTTTTAGAAAAGGAGCTGGAAGCTGTTGGTATCAGACTAAATCGGGAACCTCCGTAAGTTTTATGCCATATTCTATATCCCATATCTTAGAAGTCTTCAGTGCTAAAATTACACAGCAACATATATCTGAAACCCAAGAAAGCTGGTGGGATGAAGATCAGTTTTGCTTCGCCCCCGAAAAACCTGGATGAGAAAATGATATACAATATTTTGAGAGACTACAAAATGCTGAACGCCGAAGTTCTTGTCAGAGATGAGAATGGTAATTCAACACATGAATCCGGGTCTTTAATACTTAGATGATTATACTGAACTCGTATTGTTAGCCACTGTGGATGACTTTATCGATGTAATCAACGCAGCGCATCGAAAGTACATTCCATGTTTATACGTCTTCAATAAGGTAATCTCCAAAACATATGATTCTTCTTTCCACTACTTATGCCATCATAGGTAGACAAGATTACCAAATCATATCTAAATGAGTTGGCACATTCAGAACACACAGCAGTTATGTCTTGTGAGGTGCGTCCTATTCATAAATCTGAACACGTCTATTCACAGCTAATATTCGATAAGCTTGATTTGGGAGTTCGAGACGTCGTCGACAGAATTTGGGAGGAATTAAGGCTTCTTCGAATATACACAAAAAGGTTTGAATGATATATACTTCGGATTGTATGTGAACCAACTGACTAAAAAATGTACAGAAAAGGACATGCTCCAGATTTCACCGAGGCTATGATTGTCAGAAGCGGAAGTACTATCGAAGATGTGAGTCGATACAATATTTAGATTTTGATTCTTTATAACAAAGGCTAATTGGGTTATTACAGGTTTGCAATTCAATCCACAGGTATATGATACAGATCATACTTTTGTATAATGACACGGCTGATAAATACAATCAGATCTATTCGAGAGCAGTTCAAATATGCAATGGTTTGGGGTGCAAGCGCAAAACACTCGCCTCAGAGAACAGGTTTGAACCATCATGTTGCGGAGGGGGACGTCGTATCTATTGTTACTAAGTAACGTTGCTATATTGTCAGTATCACAAAGACACAATAAATACATACCTGGATGCATATAATCACTTGCGTTCAAGATCAGATCCTATGTCAAGGGATCAATAAAAGACGTGACTTTATGTAAAGTGATCCGTACGAAAATATCAGATATAATACAAAGATGTACACCAATTCAACAACACAAGGTTTTCTGTGTCATAAATATGATACCAAATTTATCATTCCTGTAATATATCTCCAATTTTTGGAGCAAATGAGGTTGAGGTTGCTGATGGTGATCGACGTGCTTTTTTTTGTGACCCCGGCCAACTATCCGGTCATGAACTTGACAACAAAACAATTTCATGCATCCTGTAAAGTGACATCAACGCATCAACGCTCCCTTTTGTTCCTGAGTTGCAATCCGAAGATTTGTTTCAACATCCCCTTAATGAGGACACTCCCCCGTAAATCACTTCGATCATATTCAATGTCTTCCGAAGACGTTCCTTTCACATCTGTCGCTCTTACTAGGCACTCGTCGTGTCAGCTTTGGATTAGAAGGAAGAATAATGCTTCGCGGAAATGATTTGACAAAGTGGCTGATCCTGGGATTGCTGCCAGCATCCGTTCTCCTCTCACTTCCCGGACTCGTGCAGGCCACAACGGCAACCACAACGTCGAATCCCACACGCGTCTCGACATGTCCTTTCAAGACTGCAAACTACATTACTCATGGATTACCGCAACAATGTCTCCGAACTTACGAGACAGCTATCAGCGGTATCACTTCACTGACAGTGTCTACAAGCGTTATCTCTGTTGTGACCACATCGAATCAGGTTGAGGCGAGCACATCCTTTGCTAGTTCAACAAGCAGCACGCCGTCAGCAATATCGAAAGAAGCACATATCGAGCAGTTGAACACGAGTTTATCAATAATTCAAACTAGTAGCATACCCTCAGCTACGACAGAATCTAGTATATTCCAAGTTACACCATCTCTAGTTGATGATGCCGATTCACCTCTAGATACTGCCAATTTTCTTTCTTTTGAAGAATGGAAAGCTCAGAATTTGGCAAAAGCTGGTCAATCTGTGGAGAACCTTGGGGGAAAAGCTGCACGTGAACCTCGAAAGAGGCCTGGCTCGATTAGTGCTCTGGACGCACTTGGTGAAGATGCAGAAATCGAATTGGATTTTGGAGAGAATGATCCATCAATGACAGACGAGAGCGGGAATGCTCAGCCAATCCCAGAGAAACCAGCCGAGACGGTAGCACCTGAAAGTCATGCTAGATCGAAGGATGCTGGCAAAACGTGCAAGGAGAGATTCAATTATGCATCGTTTGATTGTGCCGCTACAGTGCACAAGTCTAATCCAGAAGCCAAAGGTGGAACAGCCATTCTCGTCGAGAACAAGGACAGTTATATGTTGAACAAATGCGGTGCTCATAATAAATTTGTCATTGTGGAGCTTTGCGACGATATTTTAGTAGACACAGTTGTTCTTGCAAATTACGAATTCTTCTCTAGCATGTTTCGGACATTTCGTGTCAGTGTCAGTGATCGATATCCTGTCAAAAGCTCTGGATGGAAGGAGGTTGGATTTTATGAGGCGAGAAATTCTAGAGAAATTCAAGCTTTTCTTGTTGAAAATCCTCTAATTTGGGCAAGATATATACGCATAGAATTCCTCACTCATTATGGCAACGAGTACTATTGCCCATTGAGCCTTCTTAGGGTACATGGAACAACGATGATGGAGGAATTTCGACATCAAGAAGAACTTGCACGGGGGGAAGTTGACGATGAAGTTGAAGACGTACAATCTGAACCTGTCGACACGTCTATCGTGCCTATTGTCAAGGAAGAAATGATGGATAAAGCTTTACAAAAGGAACCACAACAGAAGCAAGGCGAGCTTGAGAAAGTCACCACAACGACAGGAAGAGAGCTTCCTGCAAAACGTCCGGCTGTGGTTAGTGGAAGCGATACAATTTTGATGACTAGGTCTACAATTGATCCATATGTACAATCTCCAAACACGTTTCAGCCGCAGTGGTTGTTCTACAACTTTCCACAGACCACTGAGACCTGCTTGGCTACTCATACTAGAAGTTCAACCGTATCTGTCAAAGCCAACGCAACAGCAATTACCGAAAGGTCAATATCAATCACTACAAGCAGTTTGTCAACATCAAGAACGCCTTCTGTGACAAAACAAGAATCCACAGTAACTATATCACGAAGCTCCCCATCTAATGGTAGTCAGCCTTCAAAGCCTCTCAATAGCACTGCTGGCGAAGTCAGAAAAACATCCTCATCCTCGTCTTCGCAACCCCCTACACCCTCGCCCACGACTCAAGAAAGTTTCTTCAAAACAGTTCACAAACGACTTCAGTTGCTGGAAGCAAATGCTACGTTATCCTTACAGTATATTGAGGAGCAGTCTCGTTTGTTGCAAGACGCATTCAGTAAGATGGAAAAAAGACAATCGTTAAAGACGCATAGCTACATAGAACAATTAAATTCTACAATGCTGAAAGAGCTTCGAGGATTTGTGAGTAATGCAACATTCACTTGTGGTCGTGTGTCTAACATGTTCGCTATAGAAAGAACAATATGATCAGCTATGGCAGTCGACTGTAATTGCACTGGAGATGCAAAAGGAACTTTCCGAGCGCGAAATGGTAGCAGTTAGTACTAGGTTGACTATACTTGCCGATGAGGTACGCTCTATATCTTGACACATAGCAATATCGAGGTCTAATACCGAGTAGGTCATCTTTCAAAAGCGCATGGCGATAGTGCAGTCTGTGCTTCTTGTTGTTGCGATTGGTCTTGTCATTTTCAGTAAATCACCCTACTCCACACTTCGATCTTCCAAGACAACGTATCTTGCCTTGGAGTCGCCCTCAGCTTCGCCACCATCTATCAGGAAGTCACGGGGGAGAGACGATGGTGGCTCTCCTCTTCAGGGCGGCAGATATATCAGTCACCAACGACAAGTCTCGGATATCTCTTTACCAGAATATGATTATTCTTCACCAATCGCTGATGAAAGTTTTGTCAGTGAGAGTGCTGAGGAAGAAAACAAGACACGATTTATAGCTATCCAAAGTTCACCTGCGACACCTAGTGGTCTCCATAGCGCGAGCACACAGGTATCCTGGGCGGGTGGGATCGATGAAGCATTTGGTGACCCAAGTCTGAATGCAGTACATGATCAAGCAAAACGTTGGAGTGTTCCGGACATACGACACGAATATATCGACGAAACAGAAGCAGATGATCTACTAGATCCTGGTCAAACGAGTGTTGATATTAACCGAGGATCGATTTCTGAGGAATCGACACAATCTAAGAGTGATGATCTCGATGAAAATATCGAGGTTCAATTCTTGAATTTGCCCGGGATCAATGAGAGAAGAGACTCTGATACAAGTCTGGAAGGCGTATCAGAACTTCCTGTTTTGCTTAGAACAAGCACAAGATGAGGGCATACGACTAGCTTATTCGTTATGCGAATCTTCACCAATCATCATGTCTTATTTTACATGTACGTTCTTTTAATCAAAAGCATCGCATATACGGCGTTCAATCTTTGATTTGACCTCAGCTGTTGCGAATTTTTCATCATAGCGACATTTCCAATAAATTTGCTTATAGATACTGAAATATCTTCGATAAAGACCTTAGACATTCATTTGGACGGTAAGCGCAACGTCAGGCTTGAACTATTATGTCCGCGGTGGTTTGAGATTATCAGCTGGGGTCTAGACTAATCATAAAGGGTAAAAACAATTTGCATTATGAAATGTTCGTACTTTAGTGGTCTACACTCTATTACTGCTCAAAAGCCGAAGTGGTAAATCAGCATGAGGTTTCAGCACGGTAAACGGCTTGCGGTGGGTCGCTTGTTAATCCTTCACAAGTTCACACCATCATCATTACCATTTTTGCACTCAACCCGCCAAATATCACAAGCATACCTTAAAGTTGCGGCCAATTACACCCACTAACTTGTACAGGGCGGGGGTGAGAAGCTAAGCCAGCTCTGAATGCAGGTTAACTTTTTTGTCATCCGCATACCACACCACCTCACTCAGTTTACAGCGATAGCAAGAGAGATGTTATTCCAAACTTATTGGTATCATATGTACACCCAGATGATATTTGACTCCCGCAATATTCATGGTTGGTGCCTTGCAGAGTTTTAATTTATTACAAATACGGCTGTGATAAATCTCATCACACTTGATAGAATGATGGCTCTATTTATCAAGTTATCGCAGGGCTGTGATTAATAAGGTTTCGTGCATATTCATCATGAATTCTCACAGATGTTGTATCATATTTTGAATGCAGGACTTGAAACAATAAATTCTGCATGATTAGAACCTCATCTCACAAGCAAACTTGAACTATGAGGCACCAGCAGTGTTAAGTACCAACCAAGAATACCCATGAGGAACCATAAATTGCTGGATGCCTCACACACATATTCTGCGCGCTGATTAAGACATTTACAACGCGGAATTTCTTTGCTTCTACCTCCAAAACTGTTCCGTCATGCCTTCCTCCGGCCTTGAATGAATTGACCTTTCCTGAAGCGTGGTTTGAATCTTTAGTTCAGGACAATCGTCCAAGAGGAGAAACATAACCACGGCGATGAACTCGGTAAGCAGCCTAACCATATCCGGTGAACTCTTCAAGATTGGAAAACCGGGTCTTTTTGTAGCGGGTGCAACACGAGCCAAGCTGAAGAAGTTGACGGAAAATGAACAAGGAATGTAGCTTGTCCTACTAAGAATCTTTCATCCATGGCTAATATATGGGTCTTTAATGGACTGGAATATTTTCATGTCACATCTTCTTCAGCTTTATGCTTTCCTCACAACAACCCGTCACGGCCTTTATGCTTAGTTGTTAATCGAGTATTGCAGCATACAGTCTGATTAATAAATACAACGCACAGTCGAACAAAGACTACAAGAGTACCTTAATGTAGCTATGGATCCAACTACGACAGTGTTATATCCTACAAACACAGCTAAAATCGCGCCTTTTACACGTGCGCTTATTGGCATCTCATTAGCATATATATTTGCATCATCTTTGGCTCTTTTCAAAATATATTATACGCAAAAACATAGAAAAAGTGTCATCCCATATTTGGAAGATTTCTTACTACTTATTGGAGTGGTATGTTTGGCTTATATACCCAAACTTGGAATACTTGGCCAACTTTACCAACTTTATGATCATAGATTTCAGCCATTAGTACGATTGTCTATACATGGATCGGTCATTTTCAGCATGACTTCGGGGCAAATTTAACAGAATTGTCTGCGTCAGACTTTATGTACATGCCAAAGGTAAACTTAGACCTATATCATGTAGAGTCATTGAGCCATTATACTGACTTTGAAAACGTAGTTTATATGTAAGTTGCTCCTTACAACAAATACATCAATTCTGATAAGCGTCACAAAAGAGAACGTAGAGCTCATACAATAGACCGATAGATGCATTCAGTTCTCTTTTATTATGGGTTCACACAGCTCTCCGGATGTCACTGCTCATTAGTATCAGAAGATTGTATTCGCCCTTCAAAACGAGCATGAGGATACTCTGCGATGTCTGCATGATGCTTCAGTTCCTCATAACCATTGGTTCATATATATTGTGGGCTTTTGTGAAACCATCAAACGATTCGTCAATTGAAGTGATACTCCAGCGTGTAGCCAATTTTCTCGGGGCACCACTTCGAACTGGAATTGGACTTCTTGGAGCAAGCTTAATCGTGGACAGTGTTGTTCTTCTATCACCTTTGCCCCTCGTATTCCAACTCAAACGAATTTCACGCGTCCGACAAATACAATTCGGATTGATTATCGGGTTTGGGTTTATGTAAGGATTCATTATGAATTTAATAATTTTAAAAAAACAATCCTAACTTGTTTGGTTCCACTGTACTGACCAACAAAAAGGACTATATCAGCGTCAGTCGCGAGACTGTATGAGATGGTGAGACTACAACGGAGCACAGCTGTGGATATCGCATGTCAGTATATATCAATCAATGGCTCAGCTAATTTGTAAATGAAAAGCTAAGTTTCAATATTAGGGTATTTTCCTGTCTTTATCCTCGTAACTCACGTTGAGGTCATCCTTGCAATATTTACTACATCACTCCCTACAGCTTCATTCTTGTTCAAGTGGTTGTATAAACTACCAAGGGCACGCAACAGGATTTCTCTAAGGTATAATTTAGCCCGCCGCTCTCACAACACCGCCACTACCTCAACAACTCTTGCGACGACGACCTATGACTTGGAAAAGTCAGATCCTTTGAGTGTTACCACTTATATATCTTCATCAAACATGGACCAGCACGATGTCATAGACTCCATAAGTCCTCCCGATGAGGCAGTTGTCCCTCCCCAAAAGTTTCACGATCAATCTAAAATCCTGGCGATATTTGAAGAAAGAGCTAATCTTTCCTCACATTCACTTCCACGATATCCTCACCAGCATTTGCAGATGGAAGACCATAGTGACGTCGATGAAGACGATGACAATTTTTTCGACATGTTGGTTCCAAGCGATACGTTCTTTCCTCATGCTACGCAACTGGGACCGAGACCTTCTATAGTTGATACATGACGAATTGTTTGCACAGTACCGGGTTATCAAGATAGAGGCAAGCGGCAAGTCAAGCAGATATACTGTTCGATACCATTAGAACAATAGGCCGTGGGGGTTCCTTGACGGCGATCAGAATGAAGTTATTCATCGCTACAACAGTAGGTTGAACTATATGTTCCTCTTGTTTCATAACGGCAAGTTGTGTTTCAAGAGTATTGTCTTTCTCACCCGGCATCCTTATATTCTTCCTATGAAAAGCACAGTTTATAGAAAAGCACAACATACGTCCGCTAGTTAGTCGGCACATAAAATCATTTACGAATGTAACGACCTAAGGATATTTTCCTTTCTGACCGTTATTTGGTATTTCCTGTTACCCCAGTTTTGGGTACAAACGGTTTTTATTTGTTTTCTTTTGTTTTCTTTTGGGAGTTTAACTAGATTAGAGGAGCAATTTTGAGTTAATTGCGGGTTTGCGTTTGGTGTCTTTGGTATTTTATAGATGGTATTGATTTTTGTCCAGTTTGGGTTCTTTTATTCACACAAATGCGATGACGATTTTGACGCCTATGACTTGCAAATGCATAAGGATTTCTGACTGTACAAATTATGCAGCTCAGGAACTATTTCAATAAAAGTTTGACTTCTGTTCATATATCATAATATGACTGCTGTGATATCATCTTCCTTACTTGGTTCAAGAGTCAGTTGTAAGCAAGGTATGATGGATATTTTACGAATGCAAAAGCACAAGCCAAAATCCCTGCAAGGCGATAGCAACCCTGATCCCTCGGTAATTCATCTCCTGTCCAAGCCTAGCGACGATAACAATAACAATGTAGACTCAACGCTCAACACCAAACACCATCGAACTTGATATAAAATACTACATGCGACTTGCTCATTCACGAAAGTGCAACAATCTCCGATGCTAGTCTCGATGACTTGACCTGACCCTACACTTCTTGGTTCGTGAAATAGAGGGTGACAGTCAGTCGATCAGGCGATAATGGCGTTTCTCTGGAATCTTCTGCTTCTCGTGATTTCACCCATCACCTTTTGCCTGGCCATCCTTGCTGCTATCTTTGCACCGGCGATCGCATTAATTGAGTTTTGCTGGTATATCACTTCAATGACATTGTCCATCCCTTCAAGTCTATTTCTGCGGTTTGAGGTGAGCTCTCGCTCTATTTGTCTAGTACTTTCTATAGATTTAACCAAAATAAATAAAAGCTAATCATCGCATACAGACACTTTACATTTTCTGTGGAAGCGCTGCGATTTTTGGTGAGCACATTCAAATTGTCGATTTGACTGACAAGTCCCTGAATTCACTGACTTATAATTGTTTTCTTTCTTCCTTTTACAAAAGGCGTACTTGTTGGCATAGTCTTCGGCGCTTCTAACGTAGCTGTCAACACAATCCTTGGCCTAAATATTCCCGTTACTAAGCCCCGATATTTTCTGAAATCACCACCAAAACCTAAACCACCTCCTCAGCTTGTACGTCGATCTTCTCTCAAAAACACATCACGTAGTCTCCTCAATATCACTAGGCCGTCCAAGCTATCATTTCTCAATCCATTTTCATACTTTCGAAGGGCCCCAAGATCTACAAAGAAGAAGGTATATCTAGTCGTTGAACAGGATGAAGACACCTGGGAGGATCGCGATGTCAAGCAAGTTCGAGTCAAAAACTCGAGAATAAATCACAAAGCGATCCAAAGACGACGAGATAGTAGGGATGTGACCGAGAATAGAGCCCCAACTGTACCACTACCTCGTTATCAAACACGTCGAGAGATGATTCCGATCAAGGAGGAAGACATGAATCGAGATGAATGGGAGTATACGTTATCTTTGGCTAGCCAGCTGAGACAGGCAAGAGTCCTGTAGGAAATTTGTCTTTGTCTTGTAAGAAGCATGCTTGGTGTTTTCTGTCTGAATATTTGCACAGGTGAAGTGACAAACTATTGATAGTGTAGACTTGAATTCTTATGGTAGGATTTCAATACTTGATTTTTTGCTTGAAAGAGTGCTTGTTGTTCTTCATAGATCGATAGACTGACAAGCACAATGCATCACAAATGTTCAAAATTTATCATCTCTATTTATAAGCATAAATATTGTGATGCTACTCTTACGTTTCTCAGCTTGGACACACATATTGAGTACGTATGTAGTGTTCTGCTAGACGATACAAGCTAAGAAGACTACACTATCCTATAAAAATAAGTAATCATCCATGGTCTATATTCCTAGCGTAACTCAATCTCTGATTAAACTTGCTACGTAAATTTGGCTGCATATAATGATGTGAGGTCTTTTTGTGTTTATTCATACATTTGTATTAAGAAATCAAAATAGATACGATTCTACAGTCTCGTTTTTGTTGATATTGTGAAATAACATAACTCAGGATGCCCAACAATGCACACACGGACCGCCATATGCCATGATTGCACGCTAAAATACCATCGAAAGGACAGCAGATCTAGATTCTAAAAATTATGTCTCAATGCAATTAATTTATAGGGCACTAAACGATTATTACTCTATATAAGTATATTCGGATCTTAGGTTGCAGGAAAACATGAAGTTGTTGCCTCTCATGAATTGTGATGTATATTAGAACATATTAAGTGTATGCGGGTCCGATTGATCTGATATGCAACATATTATACATATGAGGAAAAACTTTCGTTCATGTACCCGTGTTGATACGATACAGAAGGTGTAGCTGTAGTTATGCTATATAGATAATAGGATTGACTCTGATCCTTATGAATTTGCTGTTCTTTACGAGGCATATCTGCCAGCCGTATGCATACTACTCATTAGTAGGTTCATATCAAACCCACTTTTTTCTCTTCACCTCCGCCTCCCCCTCCTTCTCTTCCATCTGAGTATTACTTGTACTTCAGTGTAACCGCGGAACTACGAAATGTTAAAATCTAGCCCTTATATTAGATCAGGTCGAACCAAATTTTTTAAAAAAATCAATATAAAATAGATATTTGCAGCTTAATGACGGTAAATCTATGGTTGTTCCTATTGGTTCCCATTCAAGTCTACAATTCTGAGCTCTCATCCTTTGTTGACGTGTACTAACAAAGCCAAGTAGGTCATATATGCATAAATAGGGTCTGGTGACTCAAAAGTTTACAGAAGAAAACAACGGTATGTGCACCAAGAGAGGACCAGATGAGCGTAGATTGTCTGTCTCTACCCCTCTTTCTCTTGGACTAAAGTGCGTCCTTTTTTCATGCTACCGTTCCACAGCCCATACGAGTCTTCCCATAGGTTCATATGAAAAATCGAACTACCTTTCTCGCATGGATGAGCTAAAATTGGGCAATGTGAGCTGAATTGAATGGAAAAAATGACTTGAGTCCCCCACGCAAAGTATCTAGACAAATGATATTGGACTGTATAATAGTATTGGCAGCGGAAAATAATAGTCGTACACAAACAAACGATGAACTACACCTCACCAGACTCAAGGGGAAAAAAGAAAGGGGATTTCATGTATATAAAGGTCGAACAACGAGATCAATTCCTGGTTTGACTCCTCTTTTTCTCGTCAATCATATTCACAGCACATGCGAGAACATCCGCTCTACAATTTACTTATCTGTAAGTGTTTTATGTTCTGACTGCTCATCCATTCTTTTCAAAGGCAGGGACTTTCCATGTCCACATTCTCCACAGTATATGTTACTGATAACCC
>Ga0160427_10001937_pt1 | contig 12644 bp, 6 predicted proteins | sample SolpanmetagenomL_FD_108194 | JGI IMG/M metagenome (GOLD analysis project Ga0160427, IMG submission 108194) | Solar panel surface microbial communities from Lawrence Berkeley National Laboratory, California, USA - L | ecosystem: Engineered > Built environment > Solar panel > Unclassified ...
AATTCGAGCTTTGACAACGTTGTCGGCTGGACACTCCTATCTCTGTTGTTGATGAAGTTCCAGCTGTTGGTTATGGATACGCGATTTAATCAACTATCCTGGATCATGCTTTCGCTTACCACGCTGATATGCTGGTTTGTCACGTTTTGTGCATGATGCTAAAAATTGATATGGTCAATGCTTGTGATGGTTAGTGGAAACATGCATATAAAGCAGTTTTATGTGAGAGAACTTGCATGAGTGGGAGGGATTGAGTGGGTTTGCGAGAACCCGATTGAACAAACAGGAAGGAGGCAGCTCTTAAAACCAGACTGACATGTCATCGTCTTAGCTAACTTAGATAACGAGATGCATGTATGAAGAAGCAACAATAGAAATAACAACATAAACAGAAAGAAGGAAGGAAATCAAAAAGAATTTTCCAACACATGGCGTGGGGTGTTATATCGATCCAGAGTATTCGCATCAGTTTTTGCAGTTCAACAAGCACTTTGGAAGGTCCTTGCGTTTTTGAGAAAATGCCTCTTTTCTAGAAGTGTTCTTCCAATAAATGAATCAAGCTCTCCTTCTCTATTCAGGAAGACCGAACTCATTCTTTTCGTCTCCTACACCGGCCTAGCGGTTTATGGTTTTTCTGGTATATTGGAGGCTTTGTGACACTCCTGTTGCTGTCAAAGCAAGGGAGACAAGAAAGCTATGTGGAAATCATTTCTACTACATGAGCACCCAGAGGGTGTGAGGGCTTCAAGTTATTTTGCGTGCTTTTACTTCACATCATAAATTCTTTTGATGTAAGGGAAAGATGAGAAATTCTCAGAAATCAGCTGCATTGCAATACAGCAATCTTATGCACGAATCACCTCTTGACCACGACATAAAAACTGGAGTGCGACATCGTGCCAATACCATTGCATTGTGGAGCAATTCCTGGAAGAAAACATGTCTCCGACGCCAAAATAGGATGCACTATATTAACCCTGTATCCCCGATGCTGAACAATGACCAGCCCGGTTGACTAGTGGATACTTCACTAGTGCTTGAGGGCGACCCGGTAACCACTGATCAGCGGAGCATGCTATCAATTCATTAACAATCTAACGTTGAACATTTTGACTAGCATCCACCCGCCAGGAAGTGGGCGTGAAAACAGCAGGTTACGATAAAGCCAATCTCTAATCTATCCTTGTACCAGCCCCCGCAATCGAGAATTTATGGGCACAACTCATTCAAGGTGCCTGGGATGATCGCAGGTCGAATCGAAACTCCCAGACTTGACCTGGTGCAAGTTTCAAAGTGATTGCTATTGGCATACGTATAATATTGGATGCACGAGCTAGGAAAAACCAACCATCAACTCTTTGAAAAGAGTTCCGGAGCACACTCTTATGCACAAACAAAACCCTATCACTACGTGTTTATGACAAGATGCATATTATGAGCTGCAATGTGTTATAGTTTCACAGATGAATTCTTGTGATCTTGTGAGAATTGCACCATCACGACTAAAGGAGGATTAAAATCCTTAATAGTCGAGCACAGTTTTGACTCTGTGCAATATCTCACTGCCTTGGGCTTTGGAAAAATACTGCTGAATGTGGACGGGAATGGTCCGTCCTCCCGAACATATAGAAAGTACACTAAGGATCCTTTAGCAGTACGATAATCCAGCACTTTGAAGTGTAAGGGATGTGTAAGGCAGGCTTTTTTGGGGGTGGGTCCTGCGACAGATTTGCTCCGTCTGGGGCAAAGATGATTTTTGCATTTTCTTCCCACCAACGGACAGACGACCAGACAGACACACTTCTTCACTGCGCTTTTTCTCTCTTTCTTTTCTGCCCTCCAGCATTCATCCCTCTCTTTCTTCCACGAAGCACCTATTTCCCCTATTTTATTAAACTACATTTCCCTAATATCTTTTCGCCTTCATCCCCTTTTAACCCTTAAGTCGTTCCCCCTCCCCATTAACCCCTCCTACATCGTTCTTTTCGAGTCTTTTTTGCTCATCCCTCTCTTACTGATTTTGCCTTCTTTGTCTGTTCCACGCGAAAGTTGTCTTCCATCATTTATAGACATCTTTAATAGCAGATAATATACACATACGCTTCGCTCGCTTTCGATAAACACGTCTTCGCATCGTTGTAAAATCTCGACGGTCAATAGGCTATGATATACTGTCCTCAGGTCTCCATACGAAACACAATTATAATCCGAAAATCAATAAACATAGAGGGCATGCAAAGAAGGATATCAAGTCTTTAGTCTAGTGTGTTTTACAGAAGCTCAACGCTCATCAGACGATTTCAACATCAGTCGTTAATAACCACGAGCCTTAACGATGGTTTCCGCTACCCAAACCCAATCTCGCCGCGCAGCACCTGTTCAAGAACGAAAGTATAAATGCGAATATTGTGCTAGGGCATTTAGTAGATCGGAGCATCGCAGTAGACACGAGAGATCTCGTATGTATAGAAACCTAATCACTACAAGATATCAAATCTAACAAGAACTTCAGATACAAAGGAGCGACCGTTTAAATGCATGAAATGTAGAAGTACATTTGTAAGACGAGATCTTCTGTTGAGACATGACCGTACTGTTCACGCCAAAGATGGTGGTGTACCCCTCCATAGTGAAGTCAAGCGACGATCGAACGCAAAATCAAAGGCTCCTGCTCCTCCTACAAAAAAATCCAAGGTGGTCATCGAGCCTGCAACTCTGGAACATTTGGACAACAATGACGATATGGAAGTAGCAGCTGCATTGATGACAGAACTCCACAATCATGCGAGTGCTATACTTATCAGAGAGGAGGAATCGATGATGGAGGAGCGACTATCTATGGTGGCGAACCCGGACCTTCCAGTCTTTGATAGAGCCCCGTATCCGTCTCTCGCACACATGCCTTGGGATATGCCCGCCACTCCAACCGCAGATTATTCAGACTGTGAAGGTCTCTCGGGAGCAAGCAGTCAAACTTCTCATGACGCTTGGGAGTCAAATGAATCTGCGCTTACTGTACCGTATTCGACAGATGGAAAGTACGAAAGTGCTTCTCCTCGACACGGTATAAATACTCGTTTCGCCTCTCCCCGCACATCCGGACATCACTCCCCGTATGCATCCTTCGCGGAATCCCAGACTTCAGTTCCTCCAGCATCAGCACCTCTTGATCCACCCGAAGTCAAGTCGGACAACGAACGCAACATCATTCTAGACAACATTAAAGCTGCCGACCTCGAGAAGTCCGTCCTGGACTGTTTTCGACTACCAAGCAAGAGTGCTTTGAACAGATATCTGTCAGCCTACTTTACCTTGTTCCATCATCATTTTCCGTTCTTGCATCCAGCAACATTCAAAGCACATACCACACCACCTCCATTGTTGCTAGCGGTATTGTCGATAGGCGCTTTGTACACATTCGAGAGAGAACAGTCTTTTATGCTTCATGTATCTTCGAAGCAACTCGCCACAAATTTCCTTGGACGTAATCAAAATTTCAGCTCGAGAAACTGCCCTCTTTGGAATACTCAGACGTCACTTCTAAACATGATGTTTGCCAGCTGGAGTGGTGATGCGACTGGCTTAGAATGGGCTTGTTCTGTCAAAAGTCTTCTCGCGAATATGGTTGCTGGCGGAAAATACGAGTTGCAGATGAAGATTGATCAAAGAGGATCAGGCTTACCCAGCCGGTCAGAATGGGTTGAGGAGGAAGGTGCAAAGCGGACTTTCTTCGCCGTATACAGCTTCTTTGGTTTGTTGACTATGACATTCAATCACACTCCAGCTATCGGGAACCATGAGGTGGATTCTTTGATATTGCCTTGCAGCGAATCGTTATGGAATCTCGATATCGCCGACGATAATGTTTGGCTAGACCAACTCATCAATACCTCATCAATCACTTTCCGTAATGCACAAAACAGTCTGTTCAGAGCCGAGCCACCTCAATATAGTGCATTTGGTGCACGCATCATGATCAACGCCATCTTCCTCGAAGTCTGGCAGGTCAAGCGTAGTCCGGATAGTCTTGTCAATGTTGTTTCAGAGTATACTGAAAAGCTTCATGTGGCTCTTGAAACTTGGCAAAAGTCTTTGGATATCTGTACTTCAGAAACGATGATAGTATCCCTGACTGCTCCTCAACGAGGTCCCCCAATGCTCTTCAACGCAATGGCTATGTATAGAACCACTTGTGCGCGTCTAGAGGTCGATTTTGCAAGCATCCAAGAGGCTTTACGCTATCATGTTCCCGAGGAGGTAGCGAATGCCATGACCTCTCGTTCTGTTAGCAGCTACATTCCTCGCTCGCCCTCCATGACCAAGGTCATCCAACTATGCTTTGAATGCTTCCAAATTCCAGCTTTGATGGGGATTCGCCTTTTTGCCAAATCCTCAGCGCTTAATCAAAGCCCAGAGCACATCTTGTTTGGATTTGATCTGATGCTCATTCTCAGTCTTTGGCTTCATCGTCTTGAGGAGGAGGCTGATGATGTCCCGCCTACTGTCGAAGAAGCCGCAATGCTTAATCAAATCAAGAGTCTTTTTGATGAAGACGCTGTAGAATGTGGCTCGAAGTTGAGCGCAGCGGTTGCTCGCATCTGGGGTGGAATGCTTGACGAGGTTGTCGTTTGGGGGTAAGTCTTTTCTAAACACCCTCATATTTTCTTTGTTTTGAAGTTAACACACAACTGCAGTATCACCCGGACAATCGGAGAAGCTTTTAAACTACATGCTCAATCACTTGAGGATGAAGACGAGACAGGCTCAATGACTTCTACTAGTACCACATCCACAACTCCAGAAGCATGTTCACCGACTGCGAATTACAACGAAATGGACACCAACGACAAATGATTGAAAATTTCTCAATCATTATAAAAAAGATTACTCTTTATTTCTTCTAATCTATCCTTTCTTCCACTATATATTTTTTTAAATTGGGCCTTTCTTTTGTTATGGTAGGGGACACACAACTTAACGACGTTACGAACACCACTATCATATCTTTAGCATGCATTGATTTTCTGTTGTTGACCTTTCTTTTTGCTTCTTTATTCCTTTATGCATACAACAGCCTTGCTCGTTTTCTCAGTACCTGCCTTTAAAGCTTTCCTTCTTTGACATAATTTTACGAATTTCCTTGGTTTGACCTAATTAATACTAACTAATAATCCTCTACTTTTTGTCTTTGTTCTTCTTTTTGGGAGGATAAAACAAGGGGCCAATGTTTACCTTTATCTATCCTTCCTACGATGCTGGGCGTTGATATGCTCCTTGAGTTTCTCTAATGAAGTGCCTTAATCCAGCATGTTTGTGTTTCCTCAATTTTTTTCAAGCGTCACCCTCTTGCTAGCAAGTTGTCTTTTTGCTTCTCGCACAATTTTTGACTTATCTTTTTTTTTTTACCTTTATATACTACTATCATGCTATATATGTTTGTTTGCTTGCTTATATTATAACAATGCTTTTATGCTACTCATTTAATTGATATTTTTGCACTTGCTCGTCAATGCAATTATCTTTCAGCTCCCGTCTCCACTTTTTGCTTGTTTACTTGTATTCGATTGTATCGTACTGTTTTTGTAGAAATGGCCCAATAGCAATTATCAACATGTTAAACATTCTTCTCCTTCGTGAATACTTGTGTGTTTTATGATAAGTGAAGCTAAGTATTAAATAAAGAAAAGGTCAAGTTATAATGGCATATCGTTTTCGATTCCTAATTCCCTAGTTATTACGGTAAGGAAGTAGATATCAAGCCTTCAATCCACTGTGTCTTTCGGGACAGAGTGAATTCCCAATATCATCACACCTAGACGAAACAAAATCTTCGAGCAAGAAAAGAGATATTCTACGGAGACGTATTATTTGTTGTGCTATGTAAGGTATGCCATTCAGGTACAAATGCTTTTATCTTTACCGACCCAGACCCATGTTCACCATTACTACCACTACCCTCTTCCTCTCCCCACTCCACTTTCCATTCATTCTTTGCATTGTAACTATTCATACCACCGGGAAGACTGACACTGGTCATCATTTCTAATCTGCATAACGCAAGTCCCACATTCCCTACACTACCACAGATCTTTCCCGCGCTCCGTCCCTTCTTCTCTACTGCTTTAATACTCGTTTGTGATGGTGGTGTAGGTACATCGACCACGGGATCATACACCGACTCGACACCTTCAATGACTGTCGTATCTGTCGAATCTGGAAAGAGTTGGATAGGCAAAATTCGTTTCCTAACGACTCCAGTATGATGTGTACGAATCGTCAATTCTTGACCAACATAACATCCCTTTCGATAGTCTATGCCATTCATATAATCCAAATTTGATTCTTGGGGTAGACTTGATTGAGATATAATTTCGTTTTGACCTTCTGGTATTCCTAGTTGATAACGACGAATTGTATATTGCGCGTGTCGAGTTGTGTTGTCTAGATCACTGTTGTCCAGATTGTCTGGAATAGTGGGGATAGCGGATTGATGGGTTGGAAGGATAATTCGTTGACCCATACCTGGCGCTCTGGGATCCCAGCAGCCAACATCCATTGGTACATCAGAACCCCAAACTGACCATACGTTCAATTCATCCTCTGAAATGATTCGATGGGTAAACTTTGAGCGGAGCTTGTATTTCTTGAAATGTGCATGGAGCGCTTGTGCGACAGAGGCATCGCATTCAATGATGTAACCTGGGTCAGATATGTCGGCCTTTGGTCCTAGGAGACTTGAATTTGCTATAGTGGTCGAATGATGTATAGGATAGATGAAGACATCGAAAAGTACACGGCCTTGCGCGGTTAAGAACGCAGAGTAGATCCCTTCGCGATGAGACAAGGCCGGGATCTTGTTCGTGATAGCACCGTTAAGAAACTTGGGTGCATCAGCTCCATGAATTAGAACAAGGCGGCGAGATATTGTTAGATCTGCGCTGCCGCTTTTTAGTGGTATGGGTGGACGAGATGTGAGTGTTGTTGTTGACAAAGAACGTTTGGTTATAGCGGTGCTGAACAATCTCTTTCGACAAGGCGCACAAATGTACAACATGTTGGTTGATTTACTCATCGTTCTTGTCAGACACCATTAGAGTGTACTTCGGGTCTAGTTTACGAGGACGTATAATTGTAGATATAAGTTGACCTGGAATCTTGAATCAACACCAATGTCGGGTCATAAATGTTGTATAGTAATAAACATGACGTTATCATGTGTTTTTGTGAGGGTTGCATTCTGCGCAAGTCATATAATTCTTTTCAAATTAAGACACATAATTTTGTGAATTCTTCAAACAGACTAAGAACAACACTAGTATTTTTTACATAGCATTGGTAAAAATATTTTATTCTGGTTGACACTTGCCTGGTTATCTAAATGTTATTTAAGGCTTTAAAACTCTTATAAACAATTTCTTATTAAGTTGACGAAGAGGAAGTTTTTTGATAATCTTTTGTGATAAGTCGTGATATCATGATATTGATACTATATGCTTTAATGCGAAAAGAGACAAGAAACGCCTTTTGACATGAGGCATCTCGCCTATCTGCTTAAACAAAGGGTAGTTATAGTTGTATTCAATCCGTCGAAGCACCGCCTTTAGCAGCCTTAGCTTCCTCCTTCTCTAAGGTGGCCATCTCACTCTTGTGCTGAGCCTTAATAGTCTCATAGTATTCCTGCCACCTCTGCGCATGTAATACTCCGGCAGAACATTCCTTGTTGAGTGCGATGGAAGTTCTCAGTATTGATCTTGTCAACTCAGCGTACTTTTCATTCTCCTGCTTGACAGCGTTTTCCTTGGGTTTTGTCTGCAAAGTCTGTCTGAAACGATCCCCAATTTCATTTAGTCGTTTAGATGTCTCATCCCTAGCGAGAACAACGAGCTTGCTGAGCATCAAATTACACAAAACCTTGATGTCATGCTCATCTTCCAGACCCACTAAAATACGAGAGAAAAGCTCCAGAACATTCATTCGGGAAAAGGCAGTCTCGACAAATGCATATAGAGTTTCGTATGCATGCTTACGAACGTCTAAACCGTCATCGACTTTGTGTTTGAAGGGACCCATCTGAACTTCTCGTACAAGCTCGGGCCTGATGATGGTCTCTCTATAGACTTTGGGTAGCAGTATCTGGAGGTGTGGAGCAATTAGATAAGGCTTGTTGTGTGCAGCTGAATTAAGTGTGGTCAACGCCAATTTCCGATTGTCTATCACACTATCGTCTATCATGGTGCTCAGAAAGTCAATGATAACAGGTCGCAGGTAGTCGTCATAACTGTGAGTTGTGTCGGTGAAGGTATATCGAATTGCAGATATGACCATCGCCCTCGTTGACGATTCCTTGTCACTAAGCGCTTTCTGGTAACTATTAGAATGGTCTGACTAGCATTGTTCAGATAGGAATAAATTTGTACCTGTAATCCTGGAATGCAGGTAGCTGGGTCAATGATAGTAAGTCTTCCTACACATTCGGCAGCAACACTCTTGTTCTCTTCATTCTTCGACACAACAAACAAGTTTTGCCAAATCTCAGCTACGAAGGGTTTGATGGCAGCATTGTTTTGACTCGAATATTGAATGACCTGCACATGTTATTATATATTTTTGGTACACTGAAATCATATGAAGGATACCTCTTTATACGAATGTAGCAATAAGTATTGGTCCTTTGTGGATCCACTCTTGAATTGCTTCATGATGGCAGGGAGATATGACTGTGAGTTACCAGAAGCTGCTAAACCAAGAGCAATGGCTGCTGCAAGCGGTACTTCTTCGTAATTTGAACGGAAATGACCAAGGAAGGTTTCCGGTCCGATAGGAAAGTTTCCTTGCCTAGGATGTTATTAATATTGTGAATATGGAGTACAACATATCAGTTGTACTTACATTTGCTTGCCTGATTCACCCAAAACCATTAATGCCAAACATTTTCCTCCATCACTATTGACTGTATTGAGTTCCTTTACAAAATCGTTGAGTGACACGCTGTACCGTTGACTGGCGTCACTTCTGCTGACGAGTAGAGTAGCAATGACCTTTGCTACAACGGATGTCTCACCAGTAACGCCAAGTTTCAAGTAACCAGTCATGAGTTCTGCACCCTGACCATTCGTACCAATGATATGGACAAAATTCAGAAGAGAGCTCAGAACACTACCACTAAGCGGGCTTCTACCTAAAGAGCATAGAGATTCTACCATACTAGAATTTATGGTCATCTTAAGCTCTATAAGAGAAGAGAGTATAGATAAAGCAGGACCGCATAGATGAAGATCGTTGGGTGACACTAAAGGCGTCAATACACCCACCAAGTCCACCGCTGCTTCATTGGGTAGCACCTGTCTTATTGACGGATTAGAGATAAGGCTCTTGAGTGCTGCCAGACTGGAACCTCTGAGAGCTCTATTCGCCTTTCGTAGTTGGCTTCCAAGTTCAATGACAACAGCATTCACCCAGGTAGAATCTAGATCGTTCGAGGTTGCGCTGATAGCAACCTTATCAACAGTTCTTGCTGCCGTCAGACGCGTGGTCTCATTCCGTAATCGCTCTAGGAGGAGATTGAGTGCAGACTTTCTCAAGTCGGCTGAGATGTATTTGTTTCCGCTAGTTTTGGATAATAGTACACCCATAGCTTCAATAGCTCTCTCTCTCACTTCTAGATCTGCATCCGCCTGAGATACTTTGGCACTTATACTATCGTGAATCTTTGTCATATAGTGCGAATCTGCTTGTGAAATTTCCTCCACAAACATATCGACCAACACTGAAATGCTCACCAAGGCTTGACTAGATAGCCTGTAGAATCGATCGTTGACAGCTACCACTAGGCAGTCAACAATTTGACCAATGAAAGGATGTATAGCCTCTCCAGATTCGCTGTGGAAGACCTCATTCAAGAATTTAAGTGCTTCTATTCGTAACGAAGATGCTGAGGCAGCGGCAGTTCCTGATGCTGTAGCTGATATTGGTGCCGAGTTTCCACTGCTGTCTGTCTGATTTATTATATCGATGATGGGATTCATAATTTGTGGCAATATTGGTGTGACACCAGAAGACAGTCCCACAAGAGAAGACAAAAGTGTTATAGTGGCTTGTTTTGTGCTTAAGCTCTTGCTGGCCAACAATTTTGCTGCAGCTTTCCCAATACGAGGTACAAGTTTTTGTAACGCACGTGTCGCTGAAGGAAGTTCTGGAGGATTCATAGAACCCTTATCCGCCTCTATCATACTCTCGTCGGAGCCCCGTCTTCGCTTCTTCTGAGACTTGTTGGTATCTTCTGCAGGTGTTGGATCAAGTTCGCCTGTCTTGCGAATGAGACTAGTGGTCGTAGCAAGGACTTCCAGTCGAACACTCTCCTCACGCTCTTCAAAACGTCTTACCAGTAGCGGAGCTACGTCTTTGTACAAGACACCCTGCAGAAGGTCCTCAGCTCGGGTGTTGACCACTGTACTGAGTAATTTAGCTGCACATCTTCGAACTTTCCAAGAAACGTCATCGTCATCGCTAAAAGCACCTCCATCATCCTCAAATTCGTCGTCATTGAATTCATCTGCATCACTACCGTCATCATCAAGTGATTCATCTTGTGTTCCACCCATCTCTTCATCGTCCTCTTCTTCATCCATTGGAGCATAGTTAGGGTCGTATTTAATGTATCGAAGTCCCGCGTCGATTGTCTCTTTGGTGAAACTCTGCATCTCCTCCGAGCAGTGTGCCTGAAACGAATCTAAAGCTGCGAGAGCACCTTCTCTGAGCTCATCGACTTCTGCGTGTGGCTCATCATCAAGATTTCCATTATCCAAATCATGGCCATCTACCACAGCTATAACGAAAGGAGCAATCATCTTGAGATAGGGCCCGAATCTCTTGGGAATCGTACGTGCAAGAGCGCCTGTGATTGAGACCAATAATCTCTGAGTTGATGGTGTGATATGTGAGACCCTAAAGTTCATAGCTAGATGAGACATGGTGTTACTCAACAAGTCGTCGGACGAGTAAACGCAAAGCAGTGATAGCGCTGTCACTGCCCGTTTCTTTGAAACTGAGGCGCATCTGTCATTCTCCAAGATGACGAACAGAGCAGCTTGGATTTTCGCGAGGTCAGATGAACTGATTACTTCGCCAAAACACCGTAAGACATCGACAAGGACATCAATGATATCAACATGTACTCCCGCCTTTGGATCGTTAGGTTTTCCTGGCTTGAGTAGGAGCAAGAGCTTGGGGAGCACGACGCGTTGTATCGAAGTCTGTGCAGCTGTAACGTATTGTACAGATGCCGCTCCTGGAGTGGCATATCGTGGGAGGGCCGAGATGATAAGCCGAAGAGCTGTGGATGGTATCGAGGGATCTGAGGCAGTTGTGGAAAGAGAGGCTAAGCGTTCTAATAATGTTGATAGCTGCGTTTCTTTAACCTTGAGGGCCAATGGAGCTAAACTGGTACAAAGTTAGTACATGCCATGTCACTCTAGCTACAATATTGAATTGTTTCAGGAGCATACCATTTCACAGCAAGATTCTGAACCTCTCCATTAGCATCGTCCAAAGCCTTTAGAACTCCGTCTATAACTCGTGTAGCTGTTCCTGTATCCTGGCTTAGTGAGGTTTGTGGCGTAGTCAGAATAGCATGTAAATCGTTCAGAGCCATAAATCGAAAATCACTGTCTGCATCTGAGAGACGCTGCAGGATTGGATTTATTGTATACTGCTGAGACATTTTATGAGTCGGTTTTCCTGCTCAGGGTGTAGAGTTTAGCTGAAGTCGTAGTGCTGTCGTATCTCAATCATGTTAGCAAACTGAACAAACAACATTTCTGGTAACTTGGAGTCATCATTTACGTGAAGCTCACTGCCATAAAGTCGTTGACAGTATAGAAATAGAGGTCGACAGGTAGAACCTGAAAGGAGAGTTGATGGGATTTCTGTCCGTTGTCAATGGCGATAACTATCAGTATTCTGTGTGTGCAGGAGTTTTTGAGTTGTACGGCTGTGCAGCAAGATCATGAAGAAGCATCCAGCACCATAAATTTGATTTGATTGATTGACTGCTTGATTCGAGATGCACTGGACTGTATACACGTAGGTGAAGTAAACGCGGGGGGAGGTAGCCGGGCGGGGCGGGGTTATGTCGATAGACAGCTCCCGGGACTCAGGGGCCGAGAGAGAATTGCTTGACCATGTGGCTGTGCTAGTGTGTACTGAAGTCTATGTGTATGTGCTAGCCACAATTCAAATAGCATTCCTCTAATAAACACGTTCTCACACGGCTCTTTACTTGGCTTTGAGCTGAGTTAGAGTATAAGTACTTACTCAAGCAGTCAACCAGCCTATTTATTTGATTGCTATCCAAACATTTGGTAGATTTAATTTGGAAGGATATAAAGGCTTCGAGAAGACGCACACACAAAGAATTGGGGAAAAGAATCAATTATGTACTTGATAGTCGCAATAAAGGCCTATACTACCTCCACAGCACACAAAAACAAAAACACCTTAAACTCCACCTGTCCCGCTACCATACACCAAGAAGAAGTAAATATACAAATGAAACTAGCCACTGTTGGAGAGGATTATCGAATGGTATTTAATGGAAGCTCGCTCAGAAATGAGCCTTCCTGCTTGAACCGGGATTTGTCGTCCGT
>Ga0160427_10001938_pt1 | contig 12643 bp, 11 predicted proteins | sample SolpanmetagenomL_FD_108194 | JGI IMG/M metagenome (GOLD analysis project Ga0160427, IMG submission 108194) | Solar panel surface microbial communities from Lawrence Berkeley National Laboratory, California, USA - L | ecosystem: Engineered > Built environment > Solar panel > Unclassified ...
CCGGTGAACTCCCCGGTTGGTCTAGGTTGGGGTGGATTAGGGGACTTGAACCCCCGGCCTCCGCTTCCACAGAGCGGCGCTCTAACCGACTGAGCTAAACCCACCACACGTCTGTCTTCAGGCGATGAACCTTCTGTACAGCCTAGCCATTTTAGGGAAGCGGGGGCGACATGTCAACAAAGCCCGCCGACTGCGTGAAGAGATGAAGACCTGCGTACAGCTTCAGCGCCGCGCCGCGTAGGTGTAGCCGGTCAGGGGTTCGGTCTGCAGCACCTTGCCGCCCTGGCTCACGGTGACGCTGGCCCCGGCCGGCTGCCCCTGCCGCGCCACACGAACCGTGTAGGTGTAGCCGGCATTCTGGAACACGAACGTTTCCTGGGTGTTGCTCAGCAGCCGCGACCCGCCGACCACCCGCACCGAGGGCGTGCTGGTGCGCTGCACACCGTCCGGATTGACCTTGCGCACCGGGTCGGCGTAGTTCCAGGCCTGGTAGGTGAGCTGACCGGCGGGCGTCTCGGTGACCATGAAGCTGCGCGCCTTGTCGAAGCCGAGCAGGCGGGTGTTGAGCGTCCAGCGGCAGTCGCCCGACAGTTCACTGCTGGTGAGCGACACCACGGTGGGCGTCAGGGCCTGCGAGGGGTCGCTCAGTGCGCCGGGGTTGAAGGCGTGCACCGCGTTGGGGCCACGGCTTCCACCGGCCGAGGGCGACGCCGGCGAGAGCGGATAGTACACCTGCCCGGCCCCGGCGTCGGCCGCGCCCACCTGATAGTTGCGGTACACGTACTGGCCGGGGACCGATTTGCTGTACGTGCTCAGGCGGCTGCGGCCGTTCTGATCAGGCCAGCCCAGTTCGGCCACGCTGGGGCTGTCGAGGCTGTCGCAGATGAACCAGCCGGGCGTGCTGCCGAGGTAGGTCACGACCCGGCTGCCGGGCAGGGTCTGAATGGTGGGGCCGGCGGCATGGGCCACCGTGGTACCCAACAGCGCGGCAGACAGGAGGCGGGCGAGGAATCGCGTGGTCATGCCGTCAGCATCGGCCAGCAGTCTGACAGTTGCCTGAACGTCAGGTAAGCCGAAACTGACCGAACTGACGCGGGCCAGTCCAACTGTTGCCCGGACCGTCAATCGGCGGCCACGCCGGCGGGCGCGGCCCCCAGCTCGCGGCGACGCACCCCGAGCATGCTGGGCACGAACACCAGCATCGCCACCACGGTCAGTGGCAGCAGCACGGCGGGCGCGGCCTGCACCACGCCCGAGTGGGTCTTGAGGAAACTGAACATCAGCGGCAGGAAGAACCCGCCCAGGCCGCCCAGCAGGCCCACCAGACCGCCGACCACGCCCATCTCGCTGGGAAAGTGGTTGCTGACCAGCTTGTAGGTGCTGGCCTTGCCGATGCCCATGCCCACGCCGACGATCAGGGTCAGGAGCAGGAAGGGCGTGAGCGCGAAGTCGGCCGTGACGGCGAGCGGCACGAGGGCCAGCAGCATCAGGGCGAACGCGCCGACCGTGGTGCCCCGCGCCCCGAAGCGGTCGGAGAGATAGCCGCCCAGCGGGCGCAGCAGGCTGGCCGGAAAGATGAACAGCGCGGTCAGCAGGCCCGCCTGAACGAGTGGCACCTTGTAGTGGTCGACGTAGTACTTGGGCAGGTAGAGGCTGAGCGCCACGTAGGCCCCGAAGAACACCACGTAGTACAGCCCGAAGCGCCAGACCTGCGTGGCCTTCAGGGGCGCGAGCCAGCGGCTGAGCGGGCGGGGCGCACGCACCTTGCCGCTGTCGGCGGGAGCATACGCGGCGATGAACAGCGCCGAGAGCAGCAGTAGCCCCGCGAACAGGAACGGCACCACGCGCCAGCCTCCGGGAACGAACGCGCCCGCGGCCGTGGCCGGAACCGCCGCGATGAGCAGCGGCGCGCCCAGCTTGGTGATGCTCGCCCCGGCGTTGCCCGCCCCGAAGGTGCCGAGGGCCAGCCCCCTGTTGCCGCCGTCCACCCACTGCGCGATCCAGGCGCTGCCCACCGCGAAACTCACCCCGGCCAGCCCCACCAGCGGCGCCAGCCACAGCAGCAGGCCGTAGCCGGGCGCGTAGGCCACCGCCAGCGACGCGAGGGCCGCCAGCACCATCAGGATCAGAAAAGGCCGCTTGCCGCCGTAACGGTCGGCCAGGATGCCGCCGGGCAGGCGCAGCAGCGAGCCGGTGAGCACCGGCAGGGCGCTCAGCAGGGTGAACTGCGCGTCATTCAGCCCGAACTGTTTGCGCATCGGCAGCCCGATGATGGCGAACATCACCCACACCGCGAACATCACGGTGAAGCCGAGGGTCGAGGCGGTGACGACGCGGACGGCGGGGCCGGACAGTCTGGGGGCGGGGATGAGGGTCATACGGGCTCCTTGGAGAAGACGGGCGGGGAAAGGCGGGCCGGCTGCACGGCAGGTCTGGCGGGCGCCTGCCCGAGACTGGCCTCGGCCGGACTGGCCCTCAGGGGCGCCGACTTGAAGGCGGGCATGCGGCTGTGCGGGTCGAGGGGGCCCGCAGCCGTCAGTTCGTTGGCGCTGCCCGGCCAGTGGAAGGCCACGAAGGCCACGCCGGGGCGAATCTTGGGGGTGAGGCTGGCAGGCAGCGTCGCCTCGCCGTCCGGGCCCTGCAGGCGCACCAGCTGGCCCTGGCTCAGGCCGTGGGCGCGGGCGGTGTCGGGATGCAGCTGCACTTCCGGTGCGCCCTTGAGCCCTGGGTTGCGGCGGCTCTGCGTGCCGCTCTGGTACTGGCCCGAGACGCGCCCGGTGGTGAGCGTCAGCGCGGCGCGGGGAGGCACGGTCATGGGCGCGGCGACCAGTCTGGCCCGCCCACCCGGGGTGGCGTACGGCGCGAAGTACGGGTGCGGCGTGCCGGCGTGCGCGGCGTGGGAAATCGGCCACTGGAAGGTCTGCCCGTCCAGCCGGGCGGCGCTCAGCCCGCTGTAGTCGGCCTTTCCTCCCTGCGTCGAGGCGAAGAACTCGCTCTGAAGCGCCGCGAAGTCGGGATAGACGAACTTCTCGCCGCGCCCCACCGAATGCGCCAGGTCGCACAGGATGCGCCAGTCCTCGCGCGCGCCGCCGGGAGCGGTCATGGCCTTGCGGCGGCGCTGCACCCGGCCTTCGAGGTTGGTGGTGGTGCCTTCTTCTTCCGCCCACATGCTGCCCGGCAGCACCAGATCGGCCATCAGCGCGGTTTCGGAAGGCAGGAAGTCGATCACCACCAGAAAGTTCAGGGCGGCCAGCCGTTCGCGCACCAGCGCGGCCCCCGGCGCACTCACCGCCGGGTTGCTGCCGATGACGACCATGGCCTCAATCTCGGTGCCGCAGGCCAGGAACAGCTCCTGGGCGCTGCGTCCGGCCCCCGGCAGGCTGGCCTCGGGCACCCCCCAGAAGTTAGCCATGAAGGCGCGGTCGGTGGGGTTAGTCAGGCTGCGGTAGCCGGGCAACTGGTCGCTCTTCTGGCCGTGTTCGCGCCCGCCCTGGCCGTTGCCCTGCCCGGTCAGCGTGCCGTAGCCGCCACCCGGCTTGCCGAAATGCCCGGCCAGGAACGCCAGGTTGATGAGCGTGCTCACCATGTCGGTGCCATTCACCTGCTGCTCGGGGCCGCGCCCGGACAGGATCAGCGGGCGGTGCGCCTGGGCGTACAGCCGGGCCAGCCGCAGCAGGTCGGCCTCGGGCACGCCCGACACCTCGGCCACGCCCCGCAGCGTCAGGTGCGACACGCTCTCCAGCACTGCCTCCTGCCCCTCGGCGGGCGCACTGGGACGAATTCGGCCCCACCTCTGGAGCAGGTTGAGCATCAATCCGGCGATCAGGTGGTCGGTGCCGGGATACGGGCTGAGCTGCAGCTGGGCCATGCCGGGCGTGGCGCGCGGGTCTATGTTCACGATCTTCGCGCCCCTGTCTCTGGCGGCCTTCAGGAACTGCATCACCGGGGGCAGCGTCTCGGCGACGTTGGCCCCGAACAGCACGATCAGGTCGGAGGCGGCGATGTCGGAGAGCGGAAAGCCCAGCCCCCGGTCGAGGCCGAACGTGCGGTTCATGGCGGTGGCGGCGCTGCTCATGCAGAAACGCCCGTTGTAGTCGATGCTCGGCGTGCGAAAGCCCACGCGGGCCAGCTTGCCCAGCAGGTAGGTCTTCTCGTTGGTCAGCGCCCCGCTGCCCATCAGGCCCAGGCGCGAGGGGTCGCGCTCCAGCAGCGGGCGCACCCTGCCGGCGAAGGCGGCCAGCGCCACCTCCCAGCTCACCGGGCGCAGTTCGCCGTCCACCCGCAGCAGCGGCGTGGTCAGGCGCTCCGGGTGGCGCAGGTCGGAGAGTGCGGCCAGCCCTTTCTTGCAGACCGTACCTCCCGCCACCGGACATTCCTTGGTGGGCGTCACCCTGACCGCCAGACCGTCTTCCAGATGCAGGTCGAAGTTGCACTGCACGGCGCAATAGGGGCAGGTGGTGCGAACAGTACGGCTCATGGCTGCTCCGGTCCTGAAAACCGGTCGGGAAGCAGGCCGGGACACGTGTGGAAACTGGAAACCGGCGGACGACGGGCGGGCGCTGTTCCGGGCAGACCGGGAGTGGACAGGAGCCGTATCACGCCTTTCACCCTGCGCGAAAGAAAAGGAGCTGTCAAGGGCAGCGTTTGCAGAACGTGCAAAATTATTTGAACAATTTGCGGATATAGACAATTTTAGAGCGTGATCCTCAAAAATGTATGCCTAGAAATCACGTTGCCCTTGACATCGTGCAGGCTTTGTCCATGATGGAAGCAGTTCACCGCCGCATTTCCGGCGGCGCTTCCCGAACCCTTCTTCCGCCTCTTCCCCACCCGCCGCGCCCGTTTTTCTGTCCGCACGGCCCACAAGGAGCATCCACATGCAGCACATCGTCATCGTCGGCAACGGCATGGTCGGCCACCGCCTCACCGAAGACCTGCACGCCCGCAACAGCGAGCTGAGCATCACCGTGCTGAGCGAGGAGCCCCACGTCGCCTACGACCGGGTGCAGCTCAGCCACTACTTCGACGACCCGCGCCCCGACCTGAGCCTGACGACGCACGCGGCGTATTCGGACCGGGGCGTGACCTGGGTGCACGGACAGGCGCTGAGCGTCGACCGGGAGGCCAGGACCGTGAGCACCGCCGACCGGACCATCTCCTACGACGTGCTGGTGCTCGCCACCGGCAGCTTTCCCTTCGTGCCGCCGCTGGCCAACAGCAAGGCGCCGGGTGTGTTCGTGTACCGCACCCTTGATGACCTCGACGCGATGATGGCTCACGCCAGCACCGTCAAGACCGGCACGGTGATCGGCGGCGGCCTGCTGGGACTGGAGGCGGCGGCGGCGCTGCAGAAACTCGGCCTGAAGGCGAGCGTGGTCGAGTTCGCGCCGCGCCTGATGCCGGCCCAGATCGACGACGCGGGCGGCGCCCTGCTCAAGCGCTTCATCGAGGAGATGGACATCTCGGTGCTCACCGGGGCCTCGACCCAGGAGATCCTGCTGAACGACCAGGGCGCCATGCGCGGCCTGCGCTTCGCCGACGGCACCGAGCTGGAGAGCGAGATGCTGGTGTTCTCGGCGGGCATCCGGCCGCGCGACGACCTCGCCCGCCGCATGGGCCTGGAGGTGGGCGAGCGCGGCGGCATCGTGATCGACGACCAGTGCCGCACCTCCGACCCCGCCGTGTACGCGGTGGGCGAGTGCGCCCTGCACGCGGGCCGCATCTACGGACTGGTGGCCCCCGGCTACAGCATGGCGAGGGTGGCGGCGGCCAGCATCCTGGGCGACGCGTCGGCCACCTTCGCCGGAGCCGACATGAGCACCAAGCTCAAGCTGCTGGGCGTCGAGGTGGGGTCTTTCGGCGACGCCTTCGCCCGCACGCCCGGCGCCCGAGAGATCGCCATTCAGGACAACGTGGCGAACACCTACAAGAAACTGGTGCTGAGCGCCGACGGTACGCGCGTCATCGGCGGCGTGCTGGTGGGCGACACCAGCCAGTACGGCGAACTGAGCAGCCTCGCCCGCGACGGTGAGGCGCTGAGCGTGCCCGCCGCCAGCCTGCTGGTGCCGATGGTGGCCGGGGCCGCGAGCGCCGGGAGCAGTAATCCGACGGTCTGCAGCTGTGAGGGCGTGCGTCAGGAAGCCATCTGTGAGGCCGTGGTGGGCGGCGCCCACGACATCACGGCGCTCAAGGCCTGCACCCGAGCCGGCACCGGCTGTGGCGGCTGCCTGCCGAACGTCAGGGAGCTGCTGAACACGCAGCTCGCCCTGATGGGCCAGAAGGTCGACAGGAGCCTGTGCGAGCACTACCCGTACACCCGCCAGGAACTCTTCGACCTGATCCGGGTGCGCGGCTACCGCGAGTGGGAGGAGGTGCTGGAGGCCCACGGCACCGGCCAGGGCTGCGAGGTCTGCAAACCCGCCGTGGCGAGCATTCTGGCGAGCCAGCACAACGAGTACATCCTGAAGGACAAGCTCGCTCCCTTGCAGGACACCAACGACGCCTACCTCGCCAACATCCAGAAGAACGGCACCTACTCGGTGATGCCGCGGGTGCCCGGCGGCGAGATCACCCCAGCCAAGCTCGTGGCGCTTGGAGAGGTGGCCGAGAAGTACGGCCTGTACTGCAAGATCACCGGCGGGCAGCGCATCGACCTGCTGGGCGCACGCCTCGACCAACTGCCGCCGATCTGGAGCGAACTGATCGCGGCGGGCTTCGAGAGCGGGCACGCCTACGGCAAATCGCTGCGAACGGTCAAGAGCTGCGTGGGCAGCACCTGGTGCCGCTACGGCGTGCAGGACAGCACCACGCTGGCGGTCAACCTGGAACTGCGCTACCGGGGGCTGCGAAGTCCGCACAAGTTCAAGGCGGGCGTCTCGGGCTGCACCAGAGAATGCGCCGAGGCCCAGAGCAAGGACTTCGGTCTGATTGCAACAGAGAAGGGCTGGAATCTGTTCGTGGGCGGCAACGGCGGCGTGACACCCCGGCACGCGCAACTGCTGGCGCAGGACCTCGACGAAGAGAGGGTGACGCGCTACCTCGACCGCTTCCTGATGTACTACGTGCGCACCGCCGACCGCCTGCAGCGCACCAGCACCTGGCTCGACAAGATGGACGGCGGCATCGAGCACCTGCGCGAAGTCATCATCCACGATTCGCTCGGGCTGGCCGACGAGCTGGAGGCCGCCATGCGCTACCACGTCGCCACCTACGCCTGCGAGTGGCAGGAGGCGCTGAACGACACGCCGGGCCTGAGCCGCTTCCGGCACTTCGTGAACAGCGACGAGACCGACGAGGCCATCCAGTGGGTGACCGAGCGCGAACAGCCCCGCCCCGCATTCGAGCACGAGATGACCCCACTGCCGATGTTCGCCAACGACTGACCGGCGCCGCGAACGGAACGAGAAGCCGTGAGCCGCCGCCCAAGCCCGAAGTTCCTGTCTTTCGCCTCCCCACCCTTCAAGGAGTTTCCATGACCCAGTTCACCCCCACCGCTCCCGCTGCCCCGCACGCCGAATCCCGTTGGACGCCGGTCTGCGCTGTGAACGATGTCCTGCCCGGCGGCGGGGTGTGTGCCCTGGTCGGCGGGCAACAGGTGGCGGTGTTCCGGGTGGCCGGGCGGGTGTTCGCGCTGTCGAACTTCGACCCGTTCACGCGGGCCAACGTCCTGTCGCGCGGCCTGACCGGCAGCTACACTTCAGCCGGGCAGGAACGCTACAAGGTGGCCTCGCCGCTGCTGAAACACACCTTCGACCTGGAGACCGGACTCTGCCTGAACGAGCCGGGCGTGAGCGTTCCCACCTACGCCGTGCGCGTGGAAGACGGACGAATCTGGATAGGAGAGGCATGGACTGGTTCGGCGGACTGAAGGTACTGTCTCTGGAAACCCGGCGCGGCCCGGAAATGGCGACCCTGATCGAGAACTACGGCGGGGTCGCCACGGTCGCGCCGAGCATGCGCGAGGACAAGCAGGACATCTCCGAGCGGCTCGAAGCCTTCGTGCAGCGCATGAAGACCCGGCCCGAGCGGCAGGTGCTGGTGTGCATGACCGGCATCGGCACGCGGCTCTTTCTGCAGGACCTCCAGACGTACGACCCCGCCGTGTACGCCCAGGTGCAGCACATCCGGCTGCTGTCGCGCGGCACCAAGCCCACCCAGGCGCTCAAGGCGCTCGGCTTCGTGCCGGTCACGGCGGCCCGCCCGCACACCTACAGAGAGGTACAGGACAGCCTGCAGGGCATGGACCTGCGCGGCCAGGAGGTGACCATCCTGGAGTACGGCGACCTGACGCCGCCGCCCCTGATCGCCGCCCTGGTCGAGGAGGGGGCGAGGGTGTATCCGGTGCCGGTCTACCGCTGCGCCTTTCCCGATGACCCGCGGCCGCTCGAAGCGGCGGTGCGCGGCGTGGTGGCGGGAGAATTTCAGGCGCTGCTGCTGTCGAGCGGCACGCAGGCGGTGCATTTCCTGCGCTGCGCCCGCGACCTGGGGCTGGAGGCCGAGCTGCGCCGGGGCCTGAGAGACATGGTGGTCGCCAGCATCGGCCCGGCGTGCAGCGAGGCCCTGAGCGAGTTGCGGCTGCCGTTCGACCTGGAGGCCAACCCGCACAAGATGGGCATCCTGGTGCGGGCCGCCGCCGAACGCGCGGGGCTGCTGCTGGAGCGCAAGCGCGAACGGGTGGTCTAGCCGCCGCCGGCCCGGCGCTTCCGGATCCCCCAGCCGACCGAGGTGACGAACCAGATCGCCAGAGCGGCGAAGAACGCGGCCTTGAACAGCGCCTCGATGCGCGGGCCAAGGGGCGGCGGCACGAAGATCGGCGACAGCACGTAGGCCATGACCAGCACCAAGGTCAGCACCCGGACGGCCGGGTGTCGCCACGCGGACCGGGGCTGCTGCCGGTGAATTGCCCACACCTGCGCCCGCATCTCCGGGCTGAGGCGCGACATCCGCCAGCGGTTGCGCATCCAGACGAAGGCCGAATCGGTCATCAGCACCTCGCTCGAGGGCACGGGCAGATAGGCGTTGACCGTTTCCCTGAACTGCCTCTGGGCCTCGGTGTTCGCCGGATCGAGGCGCACGGCGGCGAGCGCGGTGTCGAGCGCGGCTCTGCCCTGCCTGCGCCGCAGCTGCGTGCGCGCCAGCAGGCCCATCGCCTGGACCGACGCCGGGTCTTCGGAAAGCACCTCGCGCACCCGGCGTTCGGCCTCGGCAGGCCGCCGCTTGAGCGTCAACCGGGCCAGCCCGAGCTGGGCGTCCGCGTTGGCGGGGTCACCCTGCAGCGCCAGCTCGTAGTGCCGCTTCGCCTCGGCCCGCTTGTTCAGCCACTGCAGGAAGTCGGCGAGGTACACGTGCGCCTCGGCGGCGTGCGGGTCGAGCCGGAGCGCTTCGCGCATCGCCGCCAGGGCCGGCGCACTGACCGCCACCACGCCGCTCGTGGGGGCGTGCCGAAAGACCCGCGACAGCCGCTGCCCGACCACCTGGGCGTTCCAGAGGGCCACCCCCAGCACCACGTGCGAGCGGCTCTCGCCGGGCGCAAGGGCCACCGCGCGGCGGGCCGCCTCCAGCGCCTCCGGGTACTCGGCGAGGTCGCCCCGCACCATGCTCATCAGCCGCCAGAACATTGGGTCCTCGGGTGAACGGGCGAGCGCCCGCGACAGTTCTCCGGCCGCCTCCTGAAGGCGGCCCAGTTCGAGCAACGCCGAGACCCGCTGCATGGTGATCAGCTCGTCATCCGGTCCGGCCTCCGGCGCAGTGTCCGGCCCCACGTCTGCACGGAAGTCGGTCATGGGCGGCTCAGCGGCCCCGACCCTTGCCGCTCTGGCCCCTGAAGTAACCGAGCAGCTCGTCGTAGGTGCCGTCCTGGTTGGCGAACTGTGCGACGTTGCGCGCGCTCTCGAACCAGGCGGCGGTGCTGGGGCGCATGTCACGCAGCGCCCGCACGAAATCGGCCTGTCGGATCGGCCGCACCTGCCCGCTGGAAATGGCCTCTTCCATCGCCAGTTCGGTGGCCGACGACACAAGGTGCGTCAGGTCGGCCCCCGAGAAGGTCTCGGTCTGCTGGACGAGCGCCGACAGGTCGAGGCCCTCGTGCGGCCTGGAGCGCAGCTGCAACTGCAGCAGGGCCAGCCGCGCCGCCGGGTCGGGCGGAAGCACCAGCAGTGTCCGATCGAACCGTCCGGGGCGGCGCAACGCCGGATCGACGTCCCAGGGGCTGTTGGTGGCCGCCAGCACGAACACGCCCTCGTTGCTGGCCTTGGCGCCGTCGAGTTCGGCCAGCAGCTGCCCGACCACGTTGGCCGCGCTGTGGCGCATCTGACTGCGGCGGCGGCCCAGCGCGTCGATCTCGTCGAAGAACAGCACGCACGGCGCGTTCCGGCGGGCCAGAGCGAACACCTTGGTGAGGTTGCGCTCGCTCTGGCCCATGTACATGTCGAGCACGTCCGATAGGCCGACGGCCAGGAACCGGGCGTTCAGCTCTCCGGCCACCGCCCGGGCGACGAAGGTCTTGCCGCAGCCGGGCGGCCCGTACAGCAGCAGGCCGCCGCCCAACGTGGCCCCGTACATTCTCAGCAGCTCGGGGTTGCGCAGCGGCGAGAGCAGTGCCAGATCGAGGCGGCGCTTGACCTCGGTCATGCCCGCCACGTCAGCCAGGGTCACACGCGGCGTCTGCAGGTCCCAGCGGGCGTCGAGCGGTTCCGCCGAAGGGTCGGCCTCGGCCAGCACCGTCTGGGTGGGCGCTGCGGTGGGCATCGGGGCCGCGCCCTGAATCACGCCGGTCAGCGCGTCGTTCAGGCGGTGGTAGCGGGCGGCCGAGGCCGGGTCGCCCGCCTCCTCGGCGGCCCAGGCGGCCAGCCGCAGCGCCTCCAGCCGGTCTGGCTGGGTGAACAGCACCTGACGCGCCTCGGCCAGCGCCTCGGCCGCCCGGCCCGCCTGAAACAGAAGGTCAGCCAGATGCAGGTGCAGGTCGGCGTTGTCCGGGTCGAGCCTGCTGGCGGCCTGAAGGGCCGAGATGACGCTGTCGCTGACCATGATTCCCCCTGCAGACAGTCTAGCGGTTGGGAGAAAACCGGGCGTGGCGCCTGCGTGCCAGAATTGCAGGCATGACCGAAGCCCCCGCCCGCAGGCCCGCCACGTCGCGTCAGGTGGCCCTGATCGCCCACGACAAGAAGAAGCTGGAACTGGCGCTGTTCGCCCTGGCCCACAAGGAGACGCTGCGGCGCTTTCATCTGGTCGCCACCGGCACCACCGGGGGCATCCTGCAGAAGCAGACCGGGCTGAGCGTCGAGCGCGTGCTGAGCGGCCCGATGGGCGGCGATCAGCAGATCGGGGCCCGGATCGCCACCGAGCAGGTGCTGGCGGTGTTCTTCTTCCGCGACCCGCTGACCTCGCAGCCGCACGAACCCGACGTGTCGGCGCTGGTGCGGCTGTGCGACGTGCACGACATCGCGCTCGCCACCAACCCTGCCAGCGCCGAGGCCCTGATGCTGTGGCTGCGCGAGCAGATCGAGGAAGACGAAGAGCAGCAGGACACCCGGGCTTGAGCCTGCTCGATGTGACGGTGGCCGAGCTGCTGGAGCGCACGGCTTCAGGTGAACCCACGCCGGGGGGCGGTTCGGTGGCGGCCATTTCCGGGGCGCTCGGGCTGGGACTGGTGTGCATGGCGCTGGAGGTGAGCGCCCGCCGCCCCGACGCGCCGGCCGACACCGGGGCGCTGCTGCGGGAAGCTGCACCCATTCTGGCCCTGCTGAAGGCCCACCCGGACGCCGACGTGGCCGCCTTCGAGAAATATATGACCGCCCTCGCGCTGCCGAAAGCGGACGACGGGCAGAAAGCTGCGCGCAGGCAGGCGCTCGGGGCCGCCGCGCTGAGCGCGACCCTCGCCCCGCTCGCGGCGGCCCACGACCTGCTCGCCGCGCTGGACCTGGCCGAACGGGCGGCGAGGCTCGCGCACCGCAGCATCGTCTCGGACGTGGGAGCGGGAACCTACCTGCTGGCGGCCGCCCTCCAGGCCACGCTGCTGAACGTGGACATCAACCTGGGCAGCCTGCCGGAAGCGGCGCGCTCCACCGCCCTGGCGCAGCGGCAGGACCTGGCGGCGGAAGCGCAGCAGAAGGCCAGCCGCATCACCCTGGCGGTGACGGAGCGGCTGGCCCACGGCTGAGGAGGCCCGGCCTTACAGGTCGTCGTCGTCGTCTTTGATCGGGCGCTCGTCGCCGGTCAGGTTGCCGTTGCCGCCGTTGTCGTCTTCCACGCCCGCGTTCGGGTTGCCGGGCGAGTCCTGCACCACGCCCCTGTCCATGTTGGGCGTTCTGGTGGCGCTCTCGGCGTCGGTGCCGCGCTCGTGCCCTGTGCCGTCGCTGCCGATCATTTCGTCTGAGGTGTGTCCGGTCATGGGTGCAGTTCAGCACGGGCAGGCAGGGGATGGGCTGTGGGCAGGGTAAAGACATTCATACGAACGCGCCCCGAGTCCCGGCGGAGGTTTCCTTCACCTACACCAGAAGTGTCAGCGTTCTATACCCGGATGCAGGACAGACCCCCTACACTGCCCCCATGCTCCTCTGGCTGCGGCTGCACTGGCGACCCCTGCTCGCCCTCGCGTTCCTGATCTTCCTGCCGCTGGTGCTGCTGGGCAAGATCGCCGACGACG
>Ga0160427_10001941_pt1 | contig 12633 bp, 11 predicted proteins | sample SolpanmetagenomL_FD_108194 | JGI IMG/M metagenome (GOLD analysis project Ga0160427, IMG submission 108194) | Solar panel surface microbial communities from Lawrence Berkeley National Laboratory, California, USA - L | ecosystem: Engineered > Built environment > Solar panel > Unclassified ...
CCCGCCTGCCCCAACGTGTACGTCACCGACGGCGCGGCCATGACCTCGACTTCGACCCAAAATCCGTCGCTCACCTACATGGCTCTCACGGCCCGCGCCGTAGACCACGCCGTGCGCGAAGCCAAAAAGCAAAACCTGAAAACCACTTAGCCCGCCTTATGACGCATCGTCGCGATTTCTTGAAGCAAGCCGGGGCCCTGGCGGCCGTGGCCTGCGCCCAGCCTGGCCTGTTGCTGGCCGCCCCGGCCCCGCTGAAAATTGGGTTGCAGCTGTATTCGCTGCGCGAAACCATCGGCACCGATATAAAAGCGACCCTAGCCAAAGTGGCCCGGGCCGGCTACCAGGAAGTCGAAACCTACGGCTACAGCCCCGACAAACACTTTTGGGGTCTCACGCCAGCTGAGTTTAAGAAAGCCCTGGCGGCCAACAACCTAGCCACTTCGAGCGGGCACTACGACGTGGGCGATTTTATGCGTGAGGGCCGCGCGGCGGCGTTGCAGCCCGCCATCGACGCGGCCAGGGGCTGCGGCCAGCGCTACCTCATTGTGCCCTACCTCGACGAGAAGCTACGGGCTTCGGCGGCCGATTCTAAGACCGTGGCCGCCAGGCTCAACCAGGCCGGGGCGCTGTGTCAAAAAGCGGGTTTGCGGCTAGGCTACCACAACCACGATTTCGAGTTTAAGCCGATTGGCGGCACCACGCTTTTCGACGTGCTGCTGCGGGAAACCAACCCCAAGCTGGTTGATTTTGAGCTGGATTTGTACTGGGTGGTGCGCGCCGGCCTCGACCCCGTGCGGCTGATGCAGGCGCACCCCGGCCGCTTCCCGCTGTGGCACGTCAAGGACATGGACAAGGCCCGGCCGGAGCTGAACACCGAAGTAGGCGCCGGCTCCATCGACTTCCGCAAAATCTTCGCCCAGGCGGGCAAAGCCGGCCTCCAACACCTGTTTGTGGAGCAGGAAAACTTCAGCCTGGATGCCTACCAAAGCATCGCCCAAAGTGCCGCCTACCTGAAAAAGACGCTGCTGCCGGCCTTGAAAAGGAGCTAGCGGCTGGTGCGCTAGCCTAGCCCGCTGAGCTGGCGCGCCCGGCAACCTAACTTGCGGCCGGGCCGTCCCTTGCCAAAATCAGGGCACCGAGCCCGGCTGTTGATGCGCAAACTCCCGACTTTTCTCCTGCTGCTGGCCGCTGGCGAAGCTAGCGCCCAGGCTTTTACGCCCACCGAAGTAGCTCGCTGGCAGCAGCAGGCCCGGCGCATTAGTATTGTGCGCGATACCTGGGGCGTGCCCCACATCACGGGTAAAACCGATGCCGATGCCGTATTTGGCCTACTCTACACTCAGTGCGAGGACGATTTCGCGCGGGTCGAGGACAACTACCTCACCGCGCTAGGCCGCCAGGCCGAGGTAAAGGGCGAGGAAGCGCTCTACGAAGACCTGCGCCAGCGGCTGTTTCTGGATTCGGCCCGGGCGGTGGGTATCTACCAGCGCAGCCCGCGCTGGATGAAGGACCTGCTGCACGCCTTTGCCGACGGCACCAACTACTACCTGGCCACGCACCCCACCGTGCGGCCCCGGCTGCTGCACCGCTTCCAGCCCTGGATGCCGCTGCTCTTCAGCGAAGGCAGCATCGGCGGCAACGTGAGCGTGGTGCCCCTGGAGCGGCTCAAGGCGTTTTATAGTCAGCCTAAAAAGACGTCGTGGCAGGCACCTTTTCCGCAGGCCAACCCGCGCCACGCCGACGATGAGCCGGTGGGCTCCAACGGGTTCGCCATTGGGGCCAGCAAAAGCGCCAGCGGGCACCCGCTGCTGCTCATTAACCCGCACACCTCGTTTTACTTCCGCTCGGAGGTGCAGATGACCAGCGCGGCCGGCCTCAACGCCTACGGTGCTGTGACCTGGGGGCAGTTCTTTATCTACCAGGGTTTCAACGAGAAATGCGGCTGGATGCACACCTCCAGCCAGGCCGACTCGATGGACGAGTACCTCGAAACGGTGACCCAGCAAGACGGTAAGTACGTGTACCAATACGATGGCCAGCAGCTACCCCTAGCCACCGATACGCTGAGTTTGGTTTATCTAAAAGATGGCCAGCGGCGGCGGCGCCCCTTCACTACCTACCACACGCCCCACGGCCCGGTGGTGGGTCAGCAGGGTGATAAGTGGGTGACGGTAAAGATGATGAATATGCCGCTCGAAGCCCTGGAGCAGAGCTACCTCCGCACCAAAGCCCACGACTACGCCAGCTTTCAGGAAGTGATGCGGCTGAACGGCAACGCCTCGAACAACACCGTTTTTGCCGACAACACCGGCACCATCGCCTACTGGCACGGCAATTTTATGCCCCGCCGCCCGGCCGGCTACGACTACAGCCAGCCCGTGGATGGCAGCACCAAGGCCACCGAGTGGCAAGGCCTGCACAAAGTAGAGGAGCTGGTGCAGGTGAAGAACCCCGCCAGCGGCTTCATCCAGAACTGCAACTCGACGCCCTATACCGTGGCCGGCCCCGCTAGCCCCGCCAAAGGCCAGTACCCCACCTACATGGCGCCCGATGCCGAGAACTACCGCGGTATCAACGCCGTGCGGGTGCTGAGCCGCCAGCAGGCCTTCACGCTCGATACGCTCGTGGTAGCGGCCAACGACCCGCACCTCGCGGGCTTCGAGCAGCTGCTGCCCTCGCTGCTGCACGACTGCCAGCTGCTGCTCGACGAGCCGGGCGGCACGCTGCCGCCCGGCGTGGAGGCGGCCCTGCCCGTGCTACGTGCCTGGAACCTGAGCTACAGCAAAACCTCAACCGCTCAAACCCTGGCCACCTACTGGGCCGAGCGCATGCAGCGCCTGGCGCGGCCCCGGCTGCCCACCGGCCCGCCGCCCGACTTTATCAGCTTCATCAACTTTATTATCGAGCACACCACGCCCGAGGAGAAGGCCACCGCGCTGGCCGAAACCATTGCCGAGCTGAAGCGCGACTTTGGCAGCTGGCAAGTGCCCTGGGGCGAGGTAAACCGCTACCAGCGCCTGACGGGCAACATCAACGAGACCTTCGATGATAAGCAGCCTAGCCGGCCGGTGGCCTTCACGTCGTCGGCCTGGGGCTCGCTGGCCGCCTTTGGGGCGCGCACGTACCCAGGCACCAAAAAGCGCTACGGCGGCGTGGGCAACAGCTTCGTGGCAGTGGTTGAGTTTGGCCCCCGCGTGGTGGCCCGCTCGGTGGTGACCGGCGGCCAGGCTAGCCGGCCCGACTCGCCGCACTTCCTCGACCAGGCGCCGCTGTACTGCGAAGGCCAGTTTAAGGACGTGCTGTTTTACCCCGAAGACGTGGCCCAGCACGCGGCGCGCACCTACTACCCGGGTGAGTAGCGTAGTGGCCCTTAGCCCGAAAAGCGGTTGCTTATCAACTTGGTAGCCGACCCGCTAGCCGGCGGCGGCGCAACCAATATGGCAGTTGGTAGTAAACTAAGGGAATTCTGAGAGGTCGCATCCGGCCCGCATTCCCTTTTACCCCATGATGTCTTCAAAATATACGGCGCTGCTGCCGGCGCTAGGCCTGCTGGCCGCGTGCAGCAGTGGCCCCAGCCAGGAGGAAAAGCAAGTGGCCCAGGCCGATAACCCGGCCCAGACCGTTACTACACCCAAAGACGAGACGGTGCACCTGCCCGAACCCTATGCCACCAAATCGGTGACGAAGCGGGTCGATATTATCGACTGGCCGGCGGGCAAAACGCCCACCGCGCCAGCTGGCTTCACCGTGAGTGAGTTTGCCGGGGGGCTCGAAAGCCCGCGCTGGGCTTACGTGGCGCCCAACGGCGATATTCTGGTGGCCGAGGCCACGACGCTGCCCAAGGGCACCAAAAAGCAGATTGCCGCCACGCTGGGCCTCGATAAATCGCGCTCGCTGCAACGCACCAGTGCCAACCGCATCACGCTGTTTCGCGATACCAACGGCGACGGCAAACCCGACGTGCGCTCCGTGTTTATGACTGGCCTCAACCAGCCTTTCGGAATGCTAGTGCTGGGCAACAGCTTTTACGTGGCCAATACCAATGGTATCCTCAAATTCCCGTATCAGCCGGGCGAAACCAAGATTACGGCCAAGGGCCAGAAAATCATGGACTTGCCGGAAGGTGGCTACAACAACCACTGGACCCGCAACCTGTACCCGAGCGCCGATGGCAAAACGATTCTCGTGACCGTGGGCTCGGGCTCGAACGTGATGGAGCACGGCCCCGCCAACGAGCTGCGCCGGGCCAACATTCTCGAAATCAACCCCGACGGCACGGGCGAGAAAATCTACGCCAGCGGCCTGCGCAATCCCATCGGCCTGGCCTGGAACCCGGTGACTAAAAACCTGTGGGTAGCCGTGAATGAGCGCGATGAGCTGGGCGACGAGTTGGTGCCCGACTACATCACGAGCGTGAAGCAGGGCGGCTTCTACGGCTGGCCCTATGCCTACTACGGCCCCAATGAAGACCCGCGCCGCAAGGGCGAGCGCCCCGACCTGGTGCAAAAGGCCATCGTGCCCGACGTGCCAATGGGCCCGCACGTGGCCGCGCTAGGCCTCACTTTTTACGATAAGCAAGCCTTTCCCGCCAGGTATCAGAACGGCGCTTTTGTAGGCGAGCACGGCTCCTGGAACCGCTCGGCCTACTCGGGCTACCAGGTGGCCTTTGTGCCTTTCCAGGCAGGCAAGCCGGCCGGTAAGCCCGAGCCCTTCCTCACGGGCTTCCTCGTGGGCGATGGTTCGGATAAAGCCTATGGCCGCCCTGTGGGCGTGGTAACCCTGCCCGACGGTGCGCTGCTCGTGACCGACGACGCCGGCAACAAGCTCTGGCGCGTGAGCGCGACCAAAGCCACGGCTACCCGCCCCCAAGCCAGCCCTAGCGTGGCTAGTCGCTAGCCTTGGCTAGCCCCTCCCCAAAGCCCTGGCCCGCGCACGTTTGCGGGCCGGGGCTTTTTGCGTTCGGCCAGCACAAAAGCTGGCGCTGCCCGACCTTCGAAGAATTGAGAATTAAAAATTAAAAAGGAGGAGTCAAAATTCTCGCGTCGATTTTTAATTCCGCGTTCTTAATTTTCAATTCTCCACATGCGATACCTTATGAAAAAAACGTACTTGCTGCGCTTGTCCCTGAGTTTGCTGGCCGGAACTGCGCCGGTTGCCGCCAGCCACGCCCAGGCGCCGGTTGCCCCGCCCAATTTTACGCCGCAGGTCAGGGAGTTTATCAAGGTGAGTGCGCCCGTGGTGGCCCTCACCGATGCCAAAGTCATCGACGGTACTGGCCGGCCGGCGCTGCTGCACCAAACGGTGCTGCTGCGCAACGGCCGCATCGCGCAGGTGGGGGCTAGCAAAAAAGTGAAAGTGCCGGCCGGCGCCGAGGTTATCAATTGCGCGGGTAAAACGCTGATTCCCGGCCTGGTAATGCTGCACGAGCACCTCTACTATACCATGCCAGCGGGTGGGCTTTTCAACATCGCCCAGATGCCGTACTCGTTTCCGCGCCTCTACCTGGCGGGCGGGGCCACGACCATTCGCACGGCGGGCAGCATCGAGCCGCAGACCGACCTAGCCATTCAGCGCCTCATTGGCGAAGGAAAGTTTATTGGCCCCGACATGGACGTGACCGCGCCCTACATGGAGGAACCCGGCATGGACATTCCGGCCCTGAACACCATAAAGGGCCCCGCCGACGCGGCCGCCAGCACCAAGTTCTGGGCCGACAAGGGCTGCACGTCTTTCAAAATGTACATGCACGCCACCCGCGCCGACCTGGCCGCCGTGGTGCGCGAGGCCCACGCCCGTCAGCTCAAGGTAACCGGCCACCTCTGCGCCATCACCTACCGCGAGGCCGCCGACCTTGGCATCGACAACCTAGAACACGGTTTCATGGCTAGCTCCGACTTTGCGCCCGGCCACGTGGCCGATGCCTGCGACTACCCCGCCGCCCGCCAGGGCCTGCTGCGCCAGCCCGCCAATAGCCCGGCCGTGACCGACCTTATCACGTATTTGATTAGCAAGAAAGTGGCCCTCACCTCCACGCTGCCCGTGTTTGAGCCTTACACTGGCCGCGAGGTGGTGCTGGGCGGTGGCCTAGAGGCGCTGATGCCACAGCTACAGGAGCGCGAAACCAAAACCTGGCAGGCCAGCCAGGGCAAGGACTCGGCTAGCGTGGCGCTCTTCAGGAAGGAGCAAGGCTGGGAAAAGCAGTTTTTCGACGCGGGCGGCCTGCTGGTGGCCGGCACCGACCCCACCGGCGCGGGCCGTACCATTGCGGGCTACGCCAACCGCCGCGAAATCGAGCTGCTGGTCGAAGGCGGCTTCACGCCGTTGCAAGCCATCCAAATTTGTACCCTCAACGGAGCCAAGTACCTGGGCCGCGACCGCGAAATCGGCACCATCGAAACCGGCAAGCAGGCCGACCTGGTGCTAATAAACGGCGACCCGGAAAAAGATATTCGCCAGCTCCGCCAGATGGAAACTGTGTTCAAGCACGGCATTGGCTTCGACTCGCCCAAGCTGTTTGAGTCGATGAAGGGCAAAGTTGGCTTGAACTAATTGGTTGGTTTATAAAATAAAAAAACGGTTATCATGCTGGGCTTACTGGGCATGATAACCGTTTTTTGTAACTTTAACTCACCGAAAAGCCAGAAGCACAACTGCTTACTCAGTCGGCAGCGTGGCCTCGTACGTATCGGCAAACTTGAAGTCTTCGAGCCAGTAATCCGAGCTGATGATGTCGTAGACTACGCTGTCGGCCGTTTTTTCGCTGGGTGTGAACTGCCACATAATCGAGGCGGCCTCGGGAAACTCGCCGCCCGCTACCTGGTCGCTGAACAGGCGGTGCAGCAGGGCGCGGTCCGACAAGCCGGGGGCTAGCAGGCGCAGCAGGGTAGCGGCGGTTTCGTGGTCGAGGGCAGCAAGGTCGTCGGGGCTGGCGGCCGTTATTTTCACCTTGAACTCTACGGCCTGCGGGTGCGGAAATTTGCCGTTGTAGGCGTCGTAGAGCAGCTGCGTGGCGTTGAAGAACTTCTGGTGCAGCGCAAAGTTGGGGTTTTCTTCCCACAGCTTCTCGGTCTGCATCTGGTGGGCCAGCTGGTCGAGCTGCCCCTTGGTTAGCTCCTCAGCGGCCGTGTAGGTGAGCACGGCTTCGGCGGCCTCGGCGGGTTCGAGGTCGGTGAGGGCCATCTTGGTCATTTCGGCTAGCTCGGCCGGGGCAATGGCTTCGGGGTTTTCATAGCTCAGTTGGTTGAGCAGGGCCAGGTAGTCGGCATTTTGCCAAGCATTGGGCAGTTCCGAGAGGTGCTGAAAAGAAAGGCGTTCGACGGTGAAAGTGGGCATTGCAAGGTGGGCGCGGGAATAGGCGGCCCACGGCGTTTACGTAAAAAGCGCACCCGGCAACCACTGCCGGGGTAAAACTACCGGCTTGGCTAGCCGCCGGTGCCCCGCCAGCCACTGCCCCAGCTAGCCTACGAGCTGCACGAAAGCGTGGCGCTACCTGGCTTATCGCGGGCCCAGTCGGGACGCTTGGCGGCTAACTCCTCGTGCGCCGGATGCTCGTCAAAAGGCGTCCGCAATACCTCGAATAAGGTGTCGAGCGGGGCCAGGTCGCCGGCCTCAGCCGCTTCAATAGCGCGCTGGGCCAGGTAGTTGCGCAGCACATATTTGGGATTAGCTGCCAGCATACTAGCCCGAATAGCTTCGGGCCCGGCCGTTTCCTGGCGCAGGCGCTGGGCGTAGCGGGCCAGCCAGTCTAGCAGGGCTTGGTCTTCGGCCGGCGCGGCCTCGTAGCCGGCCTGGCTCAGCAAGCCACGCAACAAAGCAGCCTCTTCGGCGGCGGTAGGGCTAGCCAGCAGGGCCGGGGCCAGGTGCGAAAGCTGCCGGAAGAAGATGGTCATGTCAACTTGCGGGCCGGCCAGGGCGGCGGGCAGCGCCTCGGTGAGCGCGCGGTCGGGGGCGGGCTCGCCGGGCGTGAGGCCAAGCTTGCGCAGCAGCAGCTCGTGCTGGGTGGCGGCCAGGGTATCGGCGTAGAGGTCGAGGCTGGGGCGCAGGGCCTGCACATCGGCCACCAGCGGGCCGAGGGCGTGGGCTAGGGCCATCAGGTTCCACATGCCCACGTTTGGCTGCTGGCCAAAGGCGTAGCGCCGCGAGCCGAAGTCGGTGGTGTTGGGCGTCCAGTCGGGGTCGTAGGGTTCAAGCCAGCCGTAGGGGCCGTAGTCGATGGTGAGGCCCAGAATCGACATATTATCGGTGTTGAGCACGCCGTGCACGAAGCCCACTGTCATCCAGTGCGCTACCAGCACGGCGGTGCGCCGGGCTACCTCGGCAAACCACCGTTCATACACCGCTGGCGAGGGCTCGCCCAGCTCGGGGTAGTGGTGGCGAATGGTGTAGTCGGCCAGCGCTTGCAGGTTGTCGATTTCCCCGCTCGCCGCCATGAGCTGAAAGTTGCCGAAGCGAATGAACGTAGGCGCCACCCGCGCCACAATGGCGCCCGGCTCGGGGGCGGCGCGGCCGTCGTAGAACATATCGCGCACCACCTCGGCGCCCGTGCGCACCAGGCTCAGCGCCCGGGTGGTGGGCACGCCGAGGTAGTGCATGGCCTCGCTGCACAAAAACTCGCGCAGCGACGAGCGCAGCACCGCCCGGCCGTCGGCCCGCCGCGAGTAGGGCGTGGGGCCAGCGCCCTTCAGCTGAATTTCCCAGCGGTTGCCGTCCGGGGCGGGCACCTGGCCTAGCGAAATGGCGCGGCCATCGCCGAGCTGTCCCGCCCAGTTGCCAAACTGGTGCCCGCCGTAGCGCGCTGCAAACGGCTTCATACTGGGCGTGAGGATGTTGCCGGCCAGGATATTGAGCGCCGCGCTGTGCTCGGCCGGCTTGGCTAGCCCCAGCAGCTTGCCTAAGTCAGCGGACCAGGCCAGCAGCTGCGGCTTGGGCACCGGCGTGGGGCGCACCCGCGAGTAGCAGTAGCCCGGCACCTGCCGCGAGCCGCTGGGGCCGGCGGCCTCGCCGCGCAGCTCTTCTACAAAAGGGTTTTCAAACGTGATTTCGTCGAGTTGGGCAGTAGTCATAGCGGCCGGGGTGGTGGGCTAGGGGCGGGGCGGTAGTAGGTTCGCACTTCTATCGCAAACGCGTCGTTGGCCGCCTTGTTTCAGCTTTTTTGCGCGCTGCCCGCGCCCCCTCGCCCCATGAAACTACTCGTAGCGCTGCTGTTGCTGCTGCAAAGCACCGGTGCCCTGGCGCAAAAAGCCGCGCTGGCTGCCCTACTGAAGCAGGAAAAGGTGACGGGCATCCAGCTGGTTTATACTCATAACGGCACCACTACGGCCTATAACATGGGCCGGCGCCGCGCCGGCACTCCCGAAGCGGTGAAAGCCAATTCTATCTTTCAGGCGGCCTCGCTGGGCAAAGTGGTGCTGGCCTACGTGGCGCTGCGCCTGCACGACCGCGGCGTGTTGGCCCTCGACAAGTCGCTGCTGGCCTATTACCCGTACCCGCGGCTGCTGCCCGAGGCCCGCGCCGCTAGCATAACCGCCCGCATGGTGCTGGCCCACACCACGGGCTTGCCCAACTGGTCCGAAAACCCAACCGGCCCTACCTGGCCCACCTCGCCGCTGCACCTTAACTACCCCCCCGATAGCTGCTGGAATTACTCGGGCGAAGGCTACGTGTTCTTGCAAAAGACGTTGGAACACCTCACCGGCAAGTCGTTTGAGCAGTTGGCGGAAGAGGAAGTTTTTCGGCCGCTCGGTATGAAAAACAGCAGCTTTACCTGGCGCGCAGATTTTGCGGCCCGCGCCTGCGCTGGCCACGATGGCCAAGGCCAGCCCACTGGCGTGCAGAAATTCACCGAGCCCTACGGAGCCTTCTCGCTTCTCACCACCGCCACCGACTACGGCCGCTTCTTGCAGGCCTTGCGGAGTGGGCGGGGGCTAGCCCCCGCTACCGCCCGGCTGCTGGCCACGCCCGCCACCGCCGCCGACCGGTGCGGCCGGCCGGCTAGCCCCGCCGACCCCGCCATTGCCTGGGCCTGCGGCGTGGGGCTGGCCACCACCAGCCGGGGCCTGGCCCAGTGGCACTGGGGCGATAACACGGAGTTCAAGGGCTTTTTTATGATTTTGCCGGGCAAAGGGGAAAGCCTTGTTTACCTGACTAATAGTGCCAACGGCGACCGCATTGCCGACCAGGTACTTCAGCTGTTTTTCGGCCCCGGCCAGTACTGGGCCCCGCAGTGGCTGGCCAACTAGGCCCTAGCTTCGTGGCCTCATGACCCTGCACTGGACCACCAAACCCTTCGCGGCCCTCACCACTACCGAGCTTTATGCGCTGCTGCAATTGCGCAGTGAGGTATTTGTGGTTGAGCAAACCTGCGCTTTTCAGGATATCGACGGCCTCGACCAGGCTGCTTACCACCTGCTAGGCCACACCGAAACCGGCGAGCTGGCGGCCTATGCCCGCCTTTTCGATGCCGGCCACAGCTACGCGCAGGCCAGCATCGGGCGAGTCGTGACCTCGCCGCGCTACCGGCGCTTTGGCCTGGGGCGGCAGCTGCTGAGCCAGGCACTGGAACAGTGCGCGGCGCTGTTTGGCCCGCAGCCCATCAAGATTGGCGCCCAGCTCTACCTCCAGGCTTTCTACGAGAGCTTCGGGTTTGTGCAGCAGGGCGAGGGCTATCTGGAAGACGGAATCCCACACATCTATATGCTACGGGCCTAGCCAAGGCTGGGCCGCGCTGCTAATCAGGCAACTGGCTTTGTGCGTGAATTTCAGTGATTTAATACTAAGCTTTAAGCGCCCGGCCGAACAGTTGGGCGCCAGTTCCGTATGAGGGCGGGAGCAGTCAGCCGGCGGCTCTTTTCCTCCATTCGAATTTCTTAGATTAGTATGAAAGCCCTCATTTTTGCTGCCGCCCTTGCCTTCACCGCTAGCGCCGCCCAGGCCCAAACCGTAGCTCCTGGCACCACGCCCGGCGCCCAAACCGGCAACCCCTCGAACATGCCGAGCGCTGGTACCACCACTGACCAGACGACCACCAACACGACAACCACTACTACCAGTGGGACTATGGACAACATGTCGGGCATGAACCACAACGACAAAAAAGCCATGCGCAAGAGCAAGAAAATGAAGTCGAGCGACGGCACGATGAAAACCAAAACCAAGATGTAGTTGCCCCAGGGTAGCTGGCAACAGCTACCCTAGCCACGCTTCAAAAACAGCACTAAAAGCCTCTGTCAGCTGCTGCAGAGGCTTTTTGCGCAAAACGCGTCCCGCTCAGTGCGCAGTGGGCCGGCGGTTTTCAGCTAGCATTCATCCGTAAAAATCTCTTATGTCAACTACGCTTCAACCTACTGCGCCGGGCCGGGCGGCCGGTGCGCGCCCCTTGGTGGTGCTGGCCGGTGCCACCGGCGACCTGGGCCATCGCATTGCCCTAGCCCTGCTCGGCCGGGGTGCCGAAGTGCGCGCCCTGGTGCGCCCCGGCAATACCAAGCCCGAAGTCGGCACCTTGCGCGCGCACGGCGCGGCTATTGTGGAGGTTGATTTCAACGATGCCGCCGCGCTCACCCGGGCTTGCGCGGACGCAACTTGCGTAGTGTCGGCACTCTCGGGCCTGCGCGAGGTGATAGTAGACGCTCAAACGCAGCTGCTGGCGGCGGCTGTGGCGGCCGGGGTGCCGCGCTTCATCCCGTCCGATTTTGCCATCGACTACACCAAGCTGCCCGAGGGCTCCAACCGCAACCTCGACCTGCGGCGCGAGTTCAACCGGCGGCTCGACCAGGCACCCATCCGGGCCACATCCGTGCTCAACGGCATGTTTATGGATTTGCTGACCGGGCAGGCGCCGGTGGTGCTCTTCAAACTAAAGAGAATACTGTACTGGGGTTCGGCCGACCAGCCGCTCGACTTCACCACCATCGCCGACACTGCCGCCTTCACGGCCGCCGCCGCCCTGGATACTACTACGCCCCGCTACCTGCGCGTGGCCGGCGAGGTGGCAACTGTGCGCGACTTGCAGGCCGCTGCTACGGCTGCCACCGGCCAGCGGTTTCGGCGCCTGCGGGCCGGCGGATTGTGGCTGCTGAAGCTGATGATTCGCATTACGCGCCGCGTAGCCCCGGCCCCGAAAGAAGTTTTTCCGCCCTGGCAGGGTATGCAGTATTTGCATAATATGTTCACCGGCCGGCCCAAGCTCGTGCCCCTGGACAACGACCGGTACCCGGACCTGCGCTGGACAAACGTGCAAGAGCTGCTGGCCACGCGTGGCCAGCAAACCCACTAACTACGCCGCGCCCCAGGGGCCGGGCCAAAACGCCGCCACGCCTGCTAGGGCTCCTGGGTAGCAATTACCTCACGCCCCACTTGCTTTTTATGAAGTTTTCCTTGCTGCTCGTAGCGGCTACCCTGCTTGCCGCCAGCGCCACCCACGCCCAAACCCGCGGCAATGTGCCCGGCTCGCTGCCCGTTACGCCGCCCGAAGCTTCCAGCGCCGGCAGCCCCCGGGCCCACCGCCGCACCGAGAAGGTGCCTGGGATGACGCACCGCGAAAAAAAGCGGCTGCGCAAGCTAGCCAGAGTGCCCGCCAACCCGCAGGGGGCTAGCAAAACCCACTAGCGAGCCCTAGTCCGCTGGCCGGTGCTGGCC
>Ga0160427_10001942_pt1 | contig 12630 bp, 11 predicted proteins | sample SolpanmetagenomL_FD_108194 | JGI IMG/M metagenome (GOLD analysis project Ga0160427, IMG submission 108194) | Solar panel surface microbial communities from Lawrence Berkeley National Laboratory, California, USA - L | ecosystem: Engineered > Built environment > Solar panel > Unclassified ...
CAATTCGAGCTTGGTCATCAAATCGCCTCCAGCACATAAATTTGGAACCTCCTAATGCATCGATGGTAAATTGATGTTAATCAGAACACGGTTCTTCTCATGTGTGGTTTTGATGTATGAAATGTACTTGTGTCCGACTACTTTCCTGTCAAAGATTTTCTAACTTGACAGGCTTACGATTTACGAGAAAAATACTCAGAACTGACCTGCAGATTTTACACATATTTTACATGTGATAGGCCTACTATCTGCTTAAAAAGATAACTAGGAATTGTGTAAAAATATGTAGCTGCCTAGTGGTATAGCACAAGATTGCTGAGCTTGTGGTAGCTATGACGATCATAGGAACTGGTTATCACGCTTGGTTGAAAGCGTTCCTGTACATATAGACATGTTGTATCATGTAGCTACGATCTGACATAAACACTTTGACATTTCCGCCCTAGATGCTGGGGTTTGAGCTAATAACATTAACAATTTTTAGGGAATTAATAATAAAAATCCACTCAGTCGCTTTGACCAATTCAAGCTAAAGCTATATATACCTTGTCAACGGAGTTTTGGAAGATTGTTTTCCAAGGATCGCGAGTTGATCAAGACATTCTTCCATCCCTCGACACATCAAAATGTTGACTAGATATGATATTGATGTCGACAACGTGTCTCTCATAATACAAGTCATGGAACTGAGCTGCATGGACCCTTGAACCAAGTCGAGTTCTCAAAAAGGAAGATATAGATTTTAGCTAAAATCTTGATTGAAAGTTTTTGAGCAAAACTTCCAGTCAGTAGATTCAAGTATATACTTGAATGTAGCAAGCATTTATGTGCTACTGTTCGAGAACTTGTTTGAGGAAAGCATTAAAACTCGCCTTATGGCTTGCTTAAGCTTCCTCTTGCTTCTATTCTAACAATCGGTGTTGCTCAGGTGGAGTACAATCGTATTGTTCTCTCACCTAGTAGGGCTCTTACAAACCCATTGTTGTATTTCCATCTGCCATCTACAATTTACAAAGTCTCACCTTCATGCACCACCAATCTCAACAAACTCACATCACATCACAAAGACATCATTTTCGCTATGAAGCAAATTGGCTTCATGCTTATGCGTCCAATCACAATCATTATTGTAAACCAAACGGGACCGAGATGAATTGACATGGCCGAAAAAGCAGATCCAGGCTGTCACATCTCGATGTCCAATGTCCGGGGGTGATTGTCAAAAACAGCCAAAGGAAAAGCCAAGGATCAAAGTCAAGGAACAAAATAGAACCCTAATCTGAACACAGCATGTTCCATCCGAATTGTGGATCTTTGAGCGAATGGACCAACAGGCAAACGATCCTTTCCTTTGCAAACGACAAAGTCTTATGGCCACAAACTAACGAGGGTTGACATCTGGGTCTAGCTGGTTAGCTGATACTTGCTCATTGACAGTTTTTCCTGCTTCCTGCAAGCTGCATTCTCTAAGCGATGCAGTGTGACATTCATATCTCTTGATAGGTTTGATTTCAAGGAAAGTATCGCTGAGCAAAAGTTCTTATGTGGGATATTCACAAAAAGAACGAGTCTCTTGGTATAAAATAGAGCATTATGGACAATACGTAGGTCAAGGTGACGATAACACAGAGACCTATACTCAACATGGGAGCTGTATCCTATCTATACATGTTCTCCGTTGACATGTCGTCTACCTCTTTGTCGATGGCTGAAATCGTCTTCCATACACCCATCTTGATATTGTTTTTCTCGGCATTAGCAGATCAATGGTATAGCCTTTGAGGATAGAAATTACGCCATACGCCTTCACATCACGGCTGGGTGTGTGCAAGATGAGTGCACCTTTTTTTCGGAAGTGAAATCAGAGATTACCGACATGGTTTGATGCGCGAAATAACAGCGACATGACATGTATCAATAGCTATTGTGATTTCATTGTGATTTGAAGTTGCGTAAGTGTCACAGACAATGATGAGATGGAAAAAAGATTTCATGAAGATCAACCAACGGAAGAGGCTGTTTTATGCGGGTGTGGTGGGAATTTTTTTCGATCTGAGGCTTTCACTACACAACTTTTTGATAGCCATCAGCTGGGTACCATAATGTACTCAACTATGGTCCACGATACATTCAGAACGCCCCACAGATCGGTGATTTAATTATCTCAAGAATCTTCCTGACAGGCGACTGGCTTGTAAAGCCTAGCACGCCGTGGAGATTTGAAAATCGTCAAGGTTCATAATGAAAACATTATCCCCAGCAATATCGAAAGCCGTGAGGAAAAGACACAGACACACGAATTTTATCTTGAAGAATCTCGGGTGTTGAACATGAAACAGCCTTCTTTGTGGGGGTAAAGTGGAATCGCTATGGCCCTAAAGGCTCCAAGGGATACGATCCCGGATATTCTGATAATTAATGTCTCAGAACCTTACCCACCACTCAGCTCTCGACATGTCGTCTATTCGTCTAGCTTGGACCACTTGCATGCTTGTGCTTAGAGCTGTTGGTGCTTGCATGCAGCAATCACATCAATAAAAAGGATAAAGTAATAGGGATCAACCTGTTTGACCCGGTGTCGGTTTGTGCGTTTACCTGTTTTTTCCCTCCCTATCTGCTCTTCGCTCAGACTATTTTCTTAACGCAAATCATTAACTTAGTGATTTTGTCTGCTTTGAGCAAGTGCTAACTTGTGCTGAGATGCTCAGGGTTGTCATTTGCTAACAGAAATAGACACAACCAGCTTAATTTGTGCCCATCTTGGAGGCCATTCACAGACTTCGAGAACGTTCGCTATGAATCTCTTACTCGATTTTGAGAAATGCACAGATAAAAGTCGATTGATCACTTTTATCTCGAACATCTCACTCGATACATGACTTAAAACCGATAATTACGCGTAATAAGTGTAGTTTGAGCACTAATCATCTTGCTGGTGGACGAAGAACACTGCTCAATGCCTCTGTTGTACTGTACATGTACTGTATATATACAGTGCAGCGAACCGAGCTGAAGGGGTGTGTGTGTGATTTTTACGAGATTCTCCAGCAAACTACATTATACAACACAAGGATTTTCAAAGGCTGAGCAATGATTTGATTGTGGCACTTTGTAGGGTATGTACAGTACATTGACAAACCTGGGGGAAATGCAGTCATGCTTTCACACACCAGAACCTTGCAATATGCGACTCCAAGGCACAAGTCAATAGTCGTGTTTGAGGCAAGTAAGGGATTATATTGAATAAAACCTCTTGATCCCGACGTGGATGGAATGTGTAAGGGATTCTTTTCCTAGTCCATGATCAATATCGATATTCACACCATTCGGTTTTTTTCCCGTCGAAATGGAATTTGCCCACGTAAGACGAAAGCCCCCTTGGGTAATACGGACTGCAACATTTTTTTCAGAAATTGCAAAATGAGCATTTTATTAGAGATGAGGTCAACTTAGAAATGTCGAAATGCTAAACCAAACAGCGGAAAACAAGCAAATATGAGGGAATCTGGAAGAGGCTGCCGGTTGTGGAAAAGCCTTGGGATCGACAGCCCACCCCCGTCACATACGTATGTGGAAGCACAAAGGAGCACAAAATGGGGGTGGAAAAATACGAGAGGTAAAGAGAAGGGGGAACATCCCAAGGATCTTGTGCTTTCAATGGTGGGGAAAAAGAAAGTTTTGAACCAGATGTGAGGGAGGAAGAAACAAGTGGAATGGAAAAAGGGGTATTGAGCAAGTAAGAAGGAGATTGAGCAGGTAAGAGTTATAAGAAGCCAGAGTGTCCCCTCCGGCGTTTTGACTCTTTGAAACCGTCCACCACCATTACCACCACCTACATACGTACTTTTAGTACGACGACAACGACACACACACATCAAAGACTGTCTCTTTGCTGTCGCTTGCTTATGCCACTACTAGAATTTGCATAATCATCTCGAGGAAGAAAGGGTTCATCTTGCAATTTGACGCAATTTGGGCTTAAATTCCCTTTTGCAAACTGCAGTTTCTATCCTGTCAGTCATTGAACGTATATCAGGTTCGAAAGAAGGTTCTGGCTATCAGATCCTCAGGTGACCTTCCTTTGGGAAAATCAATTGTGCTCTTCTAGATATCTATACACACATTAGAGAGAGTGTGATCTGAGAATCATCCTTGTGTTGGAGTGCATTCTTACGTGTTGTCTCATATTTGAACTATTACAATCTGGCGTCAAAACGGCAAAAGTTGTTCATATACCAAGAGCACTCAGCATTCAAGGCGAATTTAGCTTTCAGAAAGCAACACAACACAAAGCATAGCATAGCAGAGCAGCAAAGCCAGTTAGACAGTCGACCGTCCCATCAGTAGGAAGTCTTTTTTAATTATTACGACGGGGGTTGGTTGGCCGGCAACAAACCTTTTTGCAGATTCTCTATCCATTGATATCTATCTTTGGGTATCTTTCTGCCTTTTTAATTATTTTTCGTTCCTTTTTTAGATCCCTTTTTTGGGTGTGTGTGTGTGTGTGGGTGTCACTCCATCAGATTAGTCATTTCTTGACGGGGGATTATCCTTTCAATTCATCCATTCGCTCTCAGCCCCCTCTTCTTCCTTTTTCTTTACAACGACTGCCTCACTCCTTTGGCATCTCTCATTTTATACAAGAACTCTCGCACCCTCTCCCCCTTTAGTCCCTCTTCTCTCTTTCAACCTCATACTATCGCCATCTTCAAAATTACCTCAAATACGCTCAGTCACGTTCTCACCCACAAATACACCTCGACAACACAAACATACATATTGGTAAACAGACTTGAGCATGACTGCATTACTCCGAAACGCCAGCATCGAGTCTGATTTCCCCGGCTCACCGGACTACTCATCCTCAAACTTTTCTTCATCACCAGCCTTTGAAAATGGATTTCATCATCTCACATACGAAGAAGAAGAAGAGTCTGGCGAGGGCGGCTCTAAATTCGGAGGCCTTCTACCAAACACACCGCCACACTCAGATAACGATGACACAATGTCTGTAAGACTACCGACAATTCCAGAAAACGAGGGTGACAAACCAGCCAAGAAGAAGAGAAAGTCGTGGGGTCAGGAACTGCCTATCCCAAAGACAAATCTACCACCAAGGTACTTTCAGCATGACGCATGATCTCACTAGCATAAACTAATCAATTTACAGAAAACGAGCCAAGACAGAAGATGAGAAAGAGCAGAGAAGAATAGAAAGAGTACACCGGAATAGAAAAGCCGCTCACGCATCCCGAGAGCGCAAGAGAAAAGAGCAAGAGGCCCTTGAGACCGAAAAGGTTAATGTTCTTTCAGAAAACAAGCGACTCAAAGTCGACTTTCAAAGCTTGTCAGAGAAGTACAAAGAACTAGAGGATATGTTCAATACACTCAAGGGCTGTCTTCCAGCTGATTCACCCTTCCATCAATTACATGTTCCACAAGACAAAGTTGTCATGAAAGATCTACAACTCGACACTCCTCCACAACCGATTCCACAGCCCAAGGAGGAAGAGATTGTTATAAAGCCCGAGCCTCTCAGTACGACACAACATCATGCGAAGATGTTGTGCTCACCACCTTGAACAATTCCAATCAAGGTGGCTACTTAAACAATGACCTGCCGTGTCAACTGAGAGTCAACTCGGCTTTGAAGATCTCTTCCCGGAGCTCGACGGTATCACGTACAATCACGACGATACCACAGATAATAATGTCGATCCATTGAACGACGACTTTCTTGATATGGATTTTGACTTCAACTCGGAGTTTGTTGCCCCCGCAACTGTCAATGAAGATCCATCACAAACTTTGTCGGAAGATCCATCATACTGGCAATCCTTGGACAATGTTGTCTTTGATATTCCTAGTCTACCCTTGGATGTATCGATGCACAGCACCGTCCTCCCAGCATTTGATACTTATATCAATTATGATGACGAGGCAATGGCTTCATCCCTACAATGAAGTATCTGGGTATCCGTATTTCATGTTACTCTATACTTTTTGTTTTTAAGAGCACAACTTGATTCATTCTATCCCGACAACGAGAACGGTTGTAAAAGAAAAGTGATCACAAGAACAATGAGCATAACAGCGACATATGATACGGCAAGGGTAGTGACGAGAGACAAGGAGAGAAGCTCACGTAAACGCATGTGGTTAACCTATCTTCGAACCGAAATCTCTCTTTGAGCGCGTCCCTTGCAAGGGTTCTGCGAACGGAAAGATTTCACATCAGATACGCGATAGCCTTGCTTTACTGCGACTCTACTTTGTCTTTAGACCCTACTACTTACCCGTATCATTTGTTGTTGTTGTGTTTTCATTGTGTCTTTTGTTTGATCCTGTTCTTTTGCCTGCATCTCATTCTATGTCATTGAATGATTGTTTGTTCTTTCTCTTATTCTTTATGGATGAGGAGTTGAAGAAGGCAGGGATTTCATTCCCTGGACCTTCTTTATATAGAATTTTTTCTTGGAGGTCTTTGAGCAAATTCTAGTTCGTTTATGAACAAGGTTGAGGAAATTTGAGTGGTGGAGTAGCAGGATATGACTCTGCTTGTAAATACATTAATTGATATCAAATGAGGGGTCTCATGTATCATTCGGCGCAAAACGGTGTTTTTCCTTTTATTATTGTTCTTTTTGTTCACCGTTTGTTTTTATATACCACTCTCCAACTCTCTACCATCTCTTTTTATCAAGACAGTCTTTACTGTTCTTTGTTGCAAAGTTGTATTTCGAATAGAAACCAAGATACCATTTCGCGTCAAAAAATGCCTCGATCTACCGCATGTGAATGGACTCAGCTGGTGTTTAAGTTGTCTAAACTTGAGTCGTTAGAGCAAGGTCAAAACACAGTAACGAAAAATTTAAAATCCAAACAAGAGTGTATTAATGTATCCATCGCCTCCCCTAAGAGCAAATCCATGAAGATTTTCCTTATTTCCTCTACTCACCATATGCTCGGTCAGCTATGGTGTACGCAGCTGTGGTCATGTTTATAAATTTGGTTTATGTTCGAAATCTTGCCATATGTATTGGCTCATGAAAGACTTTTTTTCGCGTAAACAGACGATTGAAGCTGCGGCTGCTAAAATGTAATCCGGATGAATGAAGATATATAACGATTCATGTCAATATATCTATAGAAATATGATGAAGGGATGAAGTTCTGACTTAATTTCAAAATGAAGGAAGGTCCTTAACTTTGACTACCGCTGGAATTCTCACATGGAAATAGGCGAGAGTCGACATCATGTCAATACATTCATCGTCATTCATCTGAAATATCTTGTCAAGGTCTTGTCAATTGATCAAGGCTCGGTTGATCTACAACAACGTCGACGACAACAATAACAGCCACAGACAGGCTCATCACAGCCAGCTAGCAGTGCTTTTCTTTACCATTTACTACAATCAACATGGCATCAAGACGTCTGCTTGATTTGGTGTCTGTACTCTCCGTTACCAGATCAGTCGCATCTCAGCATGTGGCACTTCGAGCAGGACAACTCAGAGTCTTCAACCAAACGTCCTCCCTAACAAAATCGTTTCGCTCCTCCGTCAACAACTCAGCTTCTTCCTCTTCAGACATCAATACCCCATCTCCCCGGCCTTCTCCAGATCAAGCCAGAAAACTACAGCGTCAATCGGAAGATCCAATTCCAGCTGTTCAAGCCAAGCAGGACGCAAGCGAGGCTGATTTACACATTGTTGGCAACGACGATCTCAATTCAGATGTAACGCATACACCAGGACACACATCATCTCCTGTCGAATCTTCGTTACCACGTACAAAAATCCCGTCGCATATTGCAGACGAACAAAACGAGGGAGCAGCACATGTTGATGGTGTCAACTCGGATGTGTTTTATACGACAGAACACGACGAGCAAAGCGGTAATGCTACTACCATCACAACTAGTGATTCGAAGATAATACCTGAGCACATTTCTGAACCTAAACCAGAGAAGGATGATGTCGATATCCCAGCAGATTTGATCAACTCCGATATCTTCTCTAGTCGACGGGCAAAGACTCTATTTCAAGGGTCTAGTAAAGGTGGAAAGGGATTAGAAATGAAGGCAGCGATTGATACGCCTGTTGATACAACGGAACCATCACAAGGAATAGATCAAGAAGTGTTTTATGTCCGTGATGGCGAAGAGTCGACACCAGCTGCTACAGATGGTAAACTGGATCGATCAGCGAACCCATTTTCACAAACTCAGAAGCGAAGCATGTCTACTAGTGCTCGTCGGATGGAGAAGCAGGGGGTGAAAGTGGGTGATATGAGTAAGGCGGATGATTCTGTGAAGAAGCTTGCAGATGATTTGTCCAAAGATTTACAAGTAAGAATTCTTCCCACCGCTCCCTTGTTTATCTTCTTTCTATATGGATAAAAACCTACCATACTGATCAATCAACAATTCTAACCAGTTTCCCGCAGTCTTCCAATAGCAAACCTTTTCAAATGAGTGCTTCTCGAGTCCCGTCGACACAGACTGGTAGAATATTCCAATATGGAGGATTAGTCGCTGGTATGACGATGGGCGCTCTTGGAGAATCGTTTCGACGGGCAACAGGTGGGGGTAGTGGAGACACTAGTGGCTCAGTCTTGTTAAACCCAGCAAACATGGATCGCCTTGTCAAAAAGTTGTCGAAAATGAGAGGTGCAGCATTAAAGATGGGACAAATGTTGAGTTTTCAAGGTGCGGATTTGTGGAACTTTTTGTACATATCATTCTTTTCTTTTCTTATCACAATTACTGATTTATTCACAATACAACAATATTGTTTCCTTGTTGATGCAATATGTTATAGACTCAAAAATGTTGCCTATACCAATACAACAAGTGCTTTCTCGTGTTCAAGATAGTGCAGATTACATGCCTTCGTCTCAACGCGATGAGGTGCTCGTTGCGAATTTAGGTGCAGATTGGAGATCGTTGTATTCAGAATTTACAGAGATACCAATGGCGGCAGCATCTATTGGTCAAGTTCATGCTGCGAGACTTGCTTCCACGGGAATGCCAGTGGCAGTCAAAGTACAATATCCTGGTGTAGCACAGTCTATCGATTCAGATCTCAATAATCTATCTATCCTTCTCACTGCTGGGAAACTACTACCAAAAGGCTTGTACCTGGATAAAACGATCGCCAACGCGAGAGTAGAGCTCGCTTGGGAGTGTGATTATGTTAGAGAAAAGGAATGCGCACAGCGGTTTAAACGACTGCTGGGCGATGAAGAGAAGATTTTCAGAGTCCCAGAGATTATTGAGGAGGCGTCGGGAAAACAGGTGTTGACGATGGAGATGATGCAGGGTGTTGGTGTAGCAAAGATTGAAGGGTTTACACAAGAGATGAAGGATTATGTAGGTCTCCTTCTTCTTCCCTTCTTCCTTTCATCTAGTGAACATATTTATAAAGGAAATGGAATTTTCTCCCTTGTGGAAATGTCGAGCTGATGGGTGATTATCCGAGTATAGATTGGCACACAAATCCTACGACTATGTTTGAAGGAAGTTGCCATCTTTAACTTTATGCAGACAGATCCAAATTGGACAAATTTCTTGTACAACAAACAAACGCAGCAGGTTCGTTTTTTGGTTCTTCTTATCACATATTTTTTGTTTCAAGCACCGTTCTTGTCTGCAATGCCGTAATGCATTGGGATTGGTTTGAACTAACATTGATATTTGTTTTCAATTGGGGAAAATAGATTGAGTTATTGGATTTCGGTGCCTCAAGAGAGTATCCACAGTCTTTTATCGATGACTATGTTTCTGTACTCAGAGCTGCTGCCCGTGGTAATGTTCAAGATTGTGAAAAGTATTCACTTAAGCTTGGATATCTTACTGGACTTGAAAGCAAGGTCCGTCACGCTCTCTTACACATCTTTTCTTTTTTTTCTTCCTTCCTTCCTTTCCTTCCATCTTTCATCGTACATGTGTATACATCTCAAATTTTACATGATCAAAAGTCACCATTTCACTAACACGTTCCCCTCTATGATCCTGTTGTCTATGGGAAAATTTGATAAAAATTCAGGCAATGTTGAAAGCACACATTACATCTATCCTAACTCTTGCCGAACCATTTCGAGACTCTTCGCCAGAGGTGTATGATTTTCAAGATCAAACCATCACAGAGCGAGTCAAGTCGTTGATTCCGGTAATGATTAGAGAGCGGTTAGCGCCGCCGCCAGAGGAGACGTATAGTTTACATAGAAAGTTGAGTGGTGCGTTTTTGTTGTGTGCAAAGTTGGGTAGTAAAGTGAGGTGTAGGGAGATGTTTGAGGAGGTTGTGGGGAGGTAGATGGATCAACCTGGAGAAGGGAAATTTGAAAATTATTGTGATTTTCTATTTTTGATCCTGGGAGGCTGTACTCTTTCTACTCTACTATACATATTATCATCTATATACTAAGTTTATGTAGAATATAAGACTAAAAAGTTGTTTAAATCAAATTCAATCGTCAGCTGCAAGTTGTTAAAATGTGTCTTGCATGGTGTATACAAAGTGAGTATGTAAATAAATTGACCGTATTCTTTCTGTGACTTTCTCTTCTTCGTTTAGTTTCTGTTCATATCTTAACATTTATCATTCAGCGTGCCAAATCTATTATCATTGTTTGCTCTTCAGCACTCACTCACTCACTCACTCACTCACTCACCTCTTTATTCAGTCTGGGCAAGAGAAGAAAAAGATTATTCTGTAGTGTAACACAAACACAAACCGACTGCAAAAATCAGACAACTCAACAACAACAATACATACACCTCCACTTTACAAGAAACCGCCTTCATGTTTTCATGAGATGAACCTTGGCTTAACACTTTCGCAAACATACCATTATCATTTCATCCTATTCAGTTACAAAAGCTCACAATCAGCTAGCTAGCTAGATATCTCAACACTTTCAAAATCAAACAGTTTTATTGCTACGAAAGAAACAATTCTGGCTTTCAACAAAATCAACTGAACGTATACAGCTTGAGCAAAACATTCTGTCACTTTCTCCGAAGATCTTAAATCTTAAATCTGAAATCTGAAATCTGAAATCTGGAATCGAGTCGCTGGGAAATAAAGTAGAGTGAACCAGAGAGAAGGAGAACAAAAGAGGAAAAAGCGGACAAGGGAAGCTGCATTGACGATTTCCCCGGATATCTGGTGTAGAAACAAACAAAGAGAAAAAAAGAAACAAGAGGACAAAGGGGAGAAGTTAAAGGAATCAACGTTCTTGTCCTTTGATTTCATCATTGAAGAATTCTTTTACAGAGATTGAGAGATTTCTTTTTCGTTTATCAATGTTTAGTCTCAGCTTGATTACGTCGGTGAGGAGGGGCGTTGAGCGGATGTTGTCTAATAGTCGGTATGTTTTTCTTCCTACTTGTTTGTCTGTCTGTCTGTCTGCAACAATTCCTGTTCCTCACTTCCTTTCTGTTTTCATCTTCATTTTCGTTTTCGTTTTTCTTTTCCTTATTTTGGCGATTGTGTCAAGGCCATGCTTTCGCGCACAACAAACTTCCTTTACCGTCGACTATTTGATGAGTTGAGAACAAACCAAACTGACTGTTGATTCTCGGGTCTTGATGTAGTAATGAGGATGATATGGTGGATGACGAAGTGATTGAGAGCCACGACCGGCTGTTGGAAGGAGACGATAGCGGAATACAAATTAATGATTTAACAACGAGTCCCAACGACACGGAAATGGAGGAAGAGGAGGAGTGTGGTTTGGATGATATTGCAGTTGTTTCATCTGATGATGGTTCTACAAAGGATATGGGTAAGAATGATTCCATACTTTGAATATTGTAAGATACTACGTAGGTAGAGAAAAAGAGCTGATGTCATAGCTATAGAGTTGGATACGTGCATCAGCCCGTACGATGCAGATACGATTGAAGATAAGATGACGGAAGTTCTCTTTCATACTCCTGGATGCTTTCCACCATATAATCCGGATATAGTTGAACCTCAAACACCAACATCTCTACCAACTCCTCCAACACAGTTGACTCCTGTGGAAGGAAATGATTTCATGATACACACGCTATTATCCATCGAGCCTTTTCCATGCATGGATGTCAAGATGCGATCGCCGAGTCCACCTCCACAATCAAGGAAACGTAAAAGGGCAGATGATGATCATGATATTGCAAGTTCACTCTCTGAGGAGGAAGTAGAGATTATCAAGACTCGTGTGGTGCGGAAAAGTCCACGGGTCAGAAAATTGTCATACAAACTTAAACAAAGTCGAGATGTGTCAACGCCACTACCATTATCATCACCGACTTCTCAATCGATGACACCAGTGCAGAACACAACTTCACCCACACCAAGAACAAACACCAATAAGCGGGTTGCAAAGAATTCTCATGATATGGCTACGATCAATCAACCAGTACGTCGTAGCACACGGATACAGAAGACGCGAGATCTCACTACTCCGCGAAGATTGTCACTTCGATCTCGTACTGTGTCTGCACCTGTTAGTAAACTGATTAACGATACTTCGCCACTCGTTACTAGATCTACACCACGATCCGTTATTACTCGCTCACTCTCTAGAGCTGCTGGAGTCAGAACCAAAAACAAACCAGTAGCTATTCCTCGTGAATTC
>Ga0160427_10001945_pt1 | contig 12620 bp, 15 predicted proteins | sample SolpanmetagenomL_FD_108194 | JGI IMG/M metagenome (GOLD analysis project Ga0160427, IMG submission 108194) | Solar panel surface microbial communities from Lawrence Berkeley National Laboratory, California, USA - L | ecosystem: Engineered > Built environment > Solar panel > Unclassified ...
CCCGGAAGCAGACGTTCCGCATCCGACCCAACACGGTCGTTGAGATGGACATTGGTAATTCCGGAAAGCGGTCATTCATCGGCCGTGCAGCAACTTCGGCTGGGGTGGAAAGCGGAACCAGGGGTAGCGCCCAGAAGCGGACGCTCCGACTGCGATCTATGCTTGCCGCAGAAACTTGTCTGCAAAGTTCTCAATAGTAGTTGCTATCGGCTTGAGCATTACGGCACCAGCGGGCCTTTTATAGCTTATCATTTACTTAAGTACCGTCTTCACCCTGCACCCAAACCGCGCCGCTTACTATCGGTACAACTGTCTTCCGGGTACCGCTCTTATCAGCCGCCGGACGTAGTTAACCACCGATTGACACCGCGTCGCTTGTTGCAGACCGTGCCCTATCTATGGGGTAGCGGCTCGCGTTGGACCGCATGCTGACGGGGGCCAACACAGCATTGACTTCACTGTCGGTCTTGATCGTTGAGGATGAGGCACTGATCGCTCTCAACCTCATCACACTTCTCGAAGACCTTGGGCATCACGTTCACGGACCCGCAGCCACGTCCGCACAAGCCCTGGCGCTCGCAGCCGCGTCACGACCCGATCTCGCCTTCATCGACATGAACCTGCTCGACGGCGCGACCGGGGCCGACCTCGCTCATCAACTCGCTCGGAACCCGCTAACCACAGTCGTGGTGCTCTCCGCAACGCCTGATGCTGTCCAAGAAGGAACGGACGGAATCTTCCGGGTCATTCGGAAGCCCTATCGCGATCAGGCCATCTTGGAGGTCGTCACTCGCGCTCTAGCTCATCGCGATGTAGCGATGGCAGAGAACCGGGACGACGATCATCAAGAGGCCCATGCCAGCACCCAACGCTGAGAGCCGCCAGGACTTCTTCGTCGGTCTGATCAAGCGGCTGCGTCCGGTCCGCGGTCTGCCGACCTGGGCACGCTACCTCATGACGGCGGGCATGGTCCTGCTCTGCTTCTGTGCGCGTTACTTCCTCACCGAGGTGCAGGGCTCACCCTTCCTCCTTTTCCTGCCTTCCATCGTGTTGTCCTCGTTCCTGTTCGACCGAGGATCGGGCTTCTTCGCGACCCTGTTCAGCACGGCGCTGGCCATCTACTTCTTCATCGAGCCACGCAGCAGCTTCACCCTTCAGGATGTCGGCTCGGTCCTCTCCGTTGCGGTGTTCTTGGGGGTCGGTCTGTTCACGGCTGCCATCATTGAAGCGCTACGCAACACCGTCGATGCCCTGGTCACTAGCGAGGAAAGCCTCGCTAGCAACCTCAACCTGCTGGAGGGCGTCATCGAGGGCACGCCCGACCCGATCTTTGTCAAGGACAAGGAGGGTCGCTACGTCCAGGCCAACGCGGTCACGGCTCGTATCCTCGGACTGCCCAAGGACCTACTCATCGGCAAGCGCGACCGTGACCTGATGCCGAAGGAGCTTGCCAAGGCGATTGAGGCGGCAGACCAGACTGTCATGCAGTCCCAGGTGCCCTCCGTAGTCGAGGAACTCGTGAATGTCGCAGGTCAGGGGCAACGCTGCTTCCTCTCAACGAAAGCGCCTTGGTACGATGCTAACGGCCACGTTGCTGGTCTGATCGGAATCGCGCGTGACATACACGAGCGTAAGCAGTCCGAGACCGCAGTTCGCTCTGCGAACGCGCAGAAGGAGGTGCTTCTCTACGACATCAACCATCGCGTGAAGAACCATCTCCAGTCCGTGATCTCCTTGCTCGCGATGAGTAAGCGGCGAGTGGAAGACCCTGTCGCAGAAGCGGAGATCGACAATGCAGTAAGCCGGTTGAGCGTGCTGGCTAGGGTCTACGACCGGCTGCACGTCAAGGACGAGGACGGTACGGCAGTCGTGAACGTCCGTGAGTTCCTTCAAGGCTTATGCGATGAAGTTGGGCCTGCACTCATCGGCCTCAGACCTATCGCATTGCGGACAGCTTTCGAGGAGGTTGAGCTTGATGCAGGACGTGCGGTCTCGCTGGGGCTCGCGGTAAACGAACTCCTGCAAAACAGCCTTAAGTACGCCTTCCCTGATGACACGCCCGGTGTCGTGACGGTGCGGCTTAGCCATCATGGAAGCGATGGTGAGTACGCTCTTGAGGTCGCTGATGATGGCATTGGGCTGCCCGAGACAGCGCGGCGTACCGGCACGGGGACACGGCTCGTGCGGGCACTTGCTCAGCAACTTGGTGGCAGCGTGACATGGCATGAGCCGCCAGGAACGCGAGTTGAACTCGTCATCCCGAAGTTGGGTCCAACTTAGATGCACCCTTGTCGAACCGATCCTCTGCTTCGACTACGCAAATCTAAACCGTTACTCCATCGGAACGCGTGGAAGCGGACCCTCGGAAGGACCGAGATGGGTGGGGAGCGGAAATCAGCGTCGTGCCCAGAGGCGGATATCTCGCCTCCAACTCGACGGATCTGTACAGGCTACTGCGAGCACCTCTCGTAAGCGGACATGGGCTTGGGGTCCAAGATCAGGCCGCCAACTCACTGCCCCTCGCACCTTGCGTCGCCTTCAGGCAAGCCTCGACCGCGTCCCGCAGCGAGGACACGTAGACGTCTGCCCCGACCTGCCGGCCGATGGCAGCATCGGTGAGGACCTTCTCGCCAACGGGCCAAAGACCCACTAGCACCGGCATGTCCGGCGCCCGCCGCTTCAAACGCTCCAGCAGGTAGCGCAGGTGCGCAGGATTGCCGGAGATATCGAGGTAGGAGATGCACACCATCGCCACACCGCTCAGGTCGAGCTCACGGATGCGGTCGCGCGAAACTGCCTCGTGGCTCACAATTCGGGCGCCGAGCCCATGCTTGCGTAGCAATTGTGCCAGCATCGCCGAGGAAGCCTCGTCGAGAGGCCCGCGCCCCGCGATGCAGAGGACCGGTGCCTCACCGCGCCAAGCCTCGGGCAGCGCCTCACGAGGCGGCGCCTGACCGGGCACCGCCTCGTTCTTCGGGTGGTCCCGCTCGGCCAGCGTCGGCGTCTCGTTTGGATTGACCGCCTTCTTCTCTCCCGTTGGCTCGACGTCGGGATGGTCCTCGAAGTCCTCTACGAGGGAGCGAGAGGACGCCCGGATGTTCTCGAGCTGCGAGGGTGTGACGACCCCGCGCCTGAAATCGTTGGCCGCGAGCTGCAAGCCCTTCAGCGCGACCTCGTCGTAGTACGAGGAGAGTGAACGCTCCTTCAGTATGGCCTCGGCAAGGTCGCGCACCTCATCCGGGTCGCCGGCTAGCATGCGCTGGTAGAAGTTCTCGACAGGCGTCAACGGCGGCCTGTCGCCAAGCAGGATGTCGAAGAACTCCAGGCTTTCGACGTGGCGCCCAAGGACGACCAGGCACACGGTGAAGGGGGTCGCCAGGATCAGGCCGATGGGTCCCCATAGGAACCCCCAGAACAGGGTGGAAACGATGACGGCAAAGGGCGAGAGCCCGGTCGAGTGGCCGTACAGCAGCGGCTCGATGACTTGTCCGAACACCGGCTCGGCCACAAGGAACAGGGCGGCGGTGGCGATGACCATGGACCAACCTGGGTCGACGGCCGCAGCCAGGGCGAGTGGAAGGATGCCGGAGATGAAGGCGCCGATGTAGGGGACGAAGCGCATCAGTGCAGAGAACACGCCCCACAGCAGCGGGTTAGGCACGCCGATGATCCAAAGGCCGACGCCAATGATGACACCGAAGGCGGCGTTCATGCCGAGCTGCGCCAGAAAGTAGGTGCCGAGCCGGCCCGCTGCGTCGTCCATCGCCACGGTGGTCCGGTGCAGGTCGCTCGATCCGAACAAACGAATCATGCGGTTGCGCAGGTCCTCGCGCTGCAGGAGGAGGAACACGACGACCACTAAGACGATGCCGACGGTGGTGAGCGGCTCGAAGATCGGGCCGAGCACTTTCTCGGCCAGAGCGAGCGGCGAGATCTCGGGCTCCTGAACCCGGACGAGCTGAGCCTTGGGCGTGTCGCCGGTCGGTCCGGTTGCGGCAGTGGTGCCGGCGGCGTCTGCCTTCTGGGTGGCGTCGTGGACCTGGTGACTGAACTTCGCGATGACCCGGTTGGCTTGGCCGAGCCACCCTTCCTGCAGCCCGGAGAACTTCTTCTGCACGGTGGATTGGTACTGCGGCAGGTTGCCTGCAAGACCCGCGACCTGCGTGCCAATAAGAGCGCCGATGCCGCCGATGACCGCAAGGGCGATCAGTACGGCGACGATCACCGAGGGTACGCGCCCCAGCTTGATCCGGCGCAGCAGATTGACCACGGGCGCTAGGACGAAGCTGAGGAGCACCGCGAGCACGAGGGGGATGAAGACCTCCTTCCCGAAGTACAAAGCAGCGATGAGTACGACGCCGACGGCAAGGGTCAGTAGCCCGCGGAGACCAGGTACGAGCGGTGGGGGCACCTGCGCGGGTGGTCGAACGGCAACGGCATCGTCACTGGGCATGCAGTGGGTTCCCGGATCTTAGCGCATGGCTTTATGGCGCATACCTTCAACGCAGTTGGATGGCTTTCAGCCCCCCGGACGCAAAGCAAAGGCTAAGGGTAGGTCGTGAACAGCTCTCCGCATCAGCAAGCCCTGCCGCCCTACAGGAGGCTGGGCTTGCCAGAATGAGTGTGAACAGGATGAAAGAATCCATGGTCTCAGTCTTAAGGGTTTCCAGCTCGGCCAGATGGAACTCAAAGGCTGAGCTTTTCATTTCTGGTTCGATTACGGATAACGCTGCCAAGCGGAGCACAGTAAGATGCGCGAGCACGCTCAGGACCTTCCGCCGGGTTCGGCCGAAACGGCGTCCGAGAGCCCTGGTCGGTTCGCTGAAGAGATTCGGATGCAGGCGCTTGGCTATGCCGAGAAGCGCAAGGCCGATCTGTCTCGGGTCGTCTCAGATGTCGGGGACGCAATCCGAGCGGGCGGTTCGGGCTTCTCTGACCAGCCCAACATCAAGGCTTTCTTCGATGCCGCGGCCGAGGGCGTTGAGGAATTCTCCGAGGGGATCGGCAGGCGCACGTTCAGCGAGATCTATGACGAGGTGGATGCCGTCGTACGCCGCCGTCCAGGTGTCACATTCGCAGCGGCCGCGCTCGCCGGCTTCGCTCTGTTTCGCTTCCTAAAGGCCTCAGAGATACGGCCGATCCCCCGCTCGCGCGCGGTCGTCCCGGCTGAAGTCCTTCCCACCTCGGACGTCTGAGACGGTCCCTGGACGAGCCTGTTCCTCCAACGGCGGCGGACCGAGCGCCGACACCGAGCCGTTCGCTCTGTTTCAAGGTCTGATCTCGGCGCGCACCGCTCGGGAGCTGCCCGACGAGGTGGTCACGTGACTGGGGGAAGTCCTATCCAATCCAGTCGTATGCCCCGTTCCGCTGAGCCGCCCGGAAGCTGACGTTTTAAGCTTCCGCTGTAGAACGCCTGAGGATGGATGGCCTGAGGGTCAGCGTCCGTGACGTCGAGACCGGCCAGGACGTCACGGACGAGGCCCTGGCTCGTCCGCGGCATTGAGGCGACGCAGACACAGGGTGCGACGGTCGATGCCCGACGAAATCGGCCGGACCCTGAGACCGCGTTGATCGTAGGCCTGCAGACGCTGGGATTGAGCTCCAAAAGTTGGATCGCCCCCATCAGGGCAGAGGGCGGATTACAGTTCTCCATTGTTCCGGTCGAAATATAGGCTCGGAACCGTTTTGGCGCCTGAGCCGTATCCATTCCACGACATACGAATAGATGGCATCGGAGAGACACCATGTTTCGTAAGACAGCACTTCTATTGTTCTCAGCCCTGACACTGTCCGGTGGCATCCTCGGCACCTCGACGGCCGCGATGGCCGATCCGCCCTGGGCTCGGGGCGGCCGCGGCTTCGAACGGGGTGGTCCCCCTGCCTGGGCGCCCGCCCACGGATACCGCCGGCATCGCGAATTCGGTGGCTACGAGCGCTCCTACCGTGGAACGCGCTACGACGAGGGGCGTCGTTACGGTGGATACCGCGACTACCGCTACTGAGCTTGCACTCGCCTAAAACGTTCCATGAAGCCTACCAGGAGGGACTCCTGGTAGGCTTTTCCGTACCTGCATCCCGGCCTTAGGGCATGGCATGGCATGGCGACCGGCTTCGGTCCGAACTCCGCCGGCGCGCAACTCACACAATAGGCGTTGCGACCGGCGCCTCGGCGTTTGCGATTTCTGTTGTTCGGTTTTGACGATCCATGGCGCGCCGAACCGTCGAGCGCGTGGCGTCGATGGCCACGTTGGCCGCCCCCAGCATCCGCAGTTCGGTCGGTCGATTGAGGGCCTGGCGCGCGATGCTGGCGGCCAGATCGTCCACCTCGACCGCCATCGCCTCCAGACGCTCGCGGTGAGTTTCCCGGGACACCGCCGCACGCAGTTCGAGAAGCCGGCTCGTCGCCACTTCGATCCGCTCACGGCGGATGCGGCCCAGCCGTTGGCGCAGCCAGGCGATGGTCGAACCGACGCCGCCAGCCAGGATGGCCACGAGATAGATCCAGCTTTCGTAGCGCTCGATGAAGGTCTCCTGCTCGCGCTCGTGGTAGTCGATGGCCCCGGGGTGGATCGGCAGGTGCGCGCTGGTTGCGTCGGCGGTATCCTCGTAGGCCGGATGCGTGATCGCGTCGGCCGCGGGCACCGTGTCGGAGAGGGCGCTGCGCATCTCGAACAAGTGCTGCGTCACCTCTGCGGCAAGGCTTCGCGACAGGTCGGCCCGGGCCATGAGCCGGTAGGACGAGCCGACAGTGGCGATGTCCTCGGCAGGCAGTCGGGGATTGCCGCCGAACAGGGCCGCCGGCAGCGTGACGGCCTGCAGGCGCGGCGAGCGCGCCAGCACGGCCGTGGAGTCCGGCACCCCGAATAGGACGATCTCGTCGTCCTCGCTCTCGTCCTTGACGAGGGAGACAAGCCGCTTGGCGAGGGGCGAGGTCGGCGTCGTGACCATCACCAACGCATCGATCCGATGCTCACGCATGGCGGGGCCGACATCGGCTTCCTCCAAGGGCACGAGCGCGACAGCCTTTTTCGGGATGGCCCCTATTTGCGGCTCCGTCAGGAGCTCCAGATCGTAGTGGGCCACGAGCGTACTGACGAGGGTGCGGTCTGCCGTCCGGCTCGCTAGCATGCCGAGGCGCTTGCCGGCCAAGTCCGAAAAGCCTTTGATGCCTGAATCGGAAGTCCCCACGACGAAGGCCGAGAGCTCGCGCAGGACGGCGAGCGTCAACGCGTTCCCGGGCAGCGCGACGTCGGGCCGAACCACGGCAAGGTCGGCCGAGCCAACCCTCAGGGCTTCTGCGCTCTCGCGAACGCCGTCGAAGGAGACGATCCTGAGCCGGACGCCGAGCTTTCTCCGGGCCAGCTCGTCCGCGTAGGCCTGGAGCAACGCAGGCTCGCTGCCGCCCTTCGGGGCCACGGCGATGGTCAAGGTGGTGGGCCGCGTCAGGTAGTAGGTCGCAAAGGCCACGAACACGAGCACGAGGGCGAGGCCCAGCAGGAGCCAGTCCTGCCGCCGACCAGGAAGCGTCATCCTAGCCAAATCGGCTCCCCATCGTCCCGTTCAGTTCCGGCAAAAGCCCACCCCACATTAAGGCGGGTCTCGCTAGGGTAACCCCGAAGGGCTTTCGGTTGCCGTAACGAACGGAACCCCAGGCCTTATTGTCCGACGGTCGAGCCGGTCGTTGTCATCGACTTCACCGGCTTCGAACCCGGCTCATGCGACATGGTCTTGGTGCGGGACTCGACGCTCTCGCCGTCGCGGACCTTGGTCTTCGTCTGCGATTTCGAAAAGGTCCCGCCATCATGGGACATGGCCTTGGCTTGTCCATTCAGCCCGCCGTTCCCGGTCGCGTTGACGTGGGAGCGGTCCATGGTCTTGCCGCCCGCCGCGCTTCCCCCGGTCGCGAGAGAGGAGCCGCTGGCGCCGTTTGCCCCCGTGGACGTGCCGCCGGTGCCAACGGTCGAGGCGGAGGTACCGCCGACCGCAGCCGAGCCGGCGCTTCCGCCCGTGGCGCTGCCTCGGGCCTGAGCCTGAGCAAGCGTGGGAGCGAGAAGCAGGCCAAGGGTCGCCAGGGCGGGAAGGATCTTCGTGGTCATCTAGGCCTCACTTCCTGTTCTTGGGAGCAGTGACGACGCAGTCGCCGTCACCCGTGGTGGTCATGGTAGTGCCATTGCCCGAGCTCGAAGCCGAACTGCTGCTCGATCCGTCGGCCGACCGGGTCGTCACCGAGCTTTCTCCCGTGGAGGAGCTATGTACGCCGTCAGGTCCGGCCGTGACCGAACTCGACACCGAGCCGTCGTGCGCACGGCCGTCTGAGTGGAAAACCTTGCAGGGCTTGCCGTTCGGCCCCGTGGTGACCGTCGTGCCGCCCGAGACGCCATTCGGCCCCGCTGTCACGGTGCTGGTCTGGGCTTGGCTAACGGAAGTTCCGGCAAGGATGAGGGCGCCGCCGAGAAGCGGCAGGATCAGGCGCGCCATGGTGCAACTCTCCTTGGAAAGAAGTCGGGGACGGCTCCGACGAGCCGCCCCCAATAAGTCCCAGGCTCAGCAAGCCTCAGCGCTTGTTGTGGCCGGGCGCGTTCTCCGAATTGCCCGGGCCGCTCTTGTCGTGGCCCGGGGCGCTGCCCGACTTGCCGGCGCCGTCGGACATACCAGAAGACGAGCCGCCGGTGCCCATCGAAGAGCCGCTGGTGCCCTTGCCGGCCGTCGAGCCACCGGTGCCCACGGTCGAGCCGGAGCCACTGCCCGTGCCAGCCGACGAACCGCCCGTGCCGACCGTCGAAGAGCTCTTGCCACCGCCTGCGGACGAGCCACCGGTGCCCACCGTCGAGGACGAGCCCGAGCCGCTCCCCGTGCCTGTCGACGAACCGCCCGTGCCGACCGTCGACGAACTGGTGCCGCCGCCGGCGGAGGAGCCACCCGTTCCGACGGTCGAGGAGGACTGCGCGAGGGCCATGGCCGCACCGCCGATTAAGAAGGTGGTGGTAAGGGCAGCGACGCGAATATGCTTCAACATGTTTTTCTCCGACTGCATCAAACTGTACGGAGCAACAAACGGAGATCCCGAAAATACCGTTCCCAATTCTTGCAAGTTTTCTAAGCAAATCGCCTAAATGAACGGCATGTTAACGATAGGACTCTGTGAGTAACGAAGAAAAACTAGCACAAGGCTCGCAGCTTCATAGCTGCGAGCCGCCGCTGTAGCTACGGCATAGCCAGTCGCCGAATCGTCCGACGCAGTTCGCCGACGGATGCTCACGGGAATGGGTCGTGGCTTCCCCCTAACGGATCAGTCCTTGCCGGTGACCTTGTCGGCGAGATGCTTGGCGCCGTCCTTCACGTCGCCGGCAGTTTTCTGAGCGTCACCCTTTAGCTCCTGAGCCTGGCCTTCCGCCTTCAGCTTTTCGTTATCGGTGACGTTTCCGATGCCCTGCTTGACGTTGCCGGCGGCCTCGTTGGCGAGACCCTTGATCTTGTCGCTGGTGCTGCTCATGGCGAGGTCCTTATGGCCGCGACCGGAGCGGTCCCGGGGCTCAGAAACGGCGTCCCGCCCGATATCGTTGCAGGGCCAAATCCCGCCCAGGACGTGGAACGGTTCGTAGATGCCAGCGATTTCTGGTCCCCGTTCCGGGACACAGGAGTTTCCCATGCGTCGCCTCGTCTTCGCCCTTGCCGCCGTTGCGGCGCTGACCGGCCCCGTCCTCGCCAAGGACGACGCGCCCATGCCGCCAGCCGCTGTGAAGTTCGCACCCGTCCCCCAGGATGCGGTGCTGAGCTACAACCTCATCGGACTGAATGTCGTCGACGGCACGAACAGCAATGTCGGCGAGATAAAGGATCTCGTCATCGAGAAGGGCAAGCTCACCGGCTACATCATGTCGGTGGGCGGCTTCCTCGGCATGGGTGAGCGCTACGTGGTGGTGGATCCGTCCTCGGTGGCGCTGACCTACGACACCGGCGCGAAGAAGTGGAAGGCCTCGATGAATGCCAGCAAGGACGCCCTCAAGGCTGCCCCCGAGTTCAAGTACGACGGCAAGTTCAAGCGCTAAGCGCCCGGGGGGAGCGCCTCGCGCTCCCGCCTTTCTCAGGCGAGTTCGAGTTCGAGGGCGACGTCGGTGAGGTAGAAGGCGATGCGGCGGGTGCCGCCAGGGTTCGGACCCTCGACGCTGAAGCCGACCGTCATCGCCTTGCCCTCGTACCGACGCAGCACGGACTCTGCCATGAGCGCCACCTCGCGCTCCGTCGAAGTCCGCAAGACCCGCCGTCCGTGGCATGTTTCCAGCGTCACGCAAAAGCATCTGTCGTTCAGCATGGACCCGCCCCCGGGACAGTTCGGCCGAAGGCTGTCCGTATCGAGCAAGGCAACGCAACGACGATGCCGGCAAAACCGATCCCTTTCGATGCAGCATAGGTCCCGTGCGGTTTCGGGTGCCTTAGGATCGAGTTTACGCGGTTCCGCATCCGCATTCCTGCCCCCTATCCGCTCTGACTGGCGGCGGAACGGTCCGAGCGTACCTGGCATTATCGATGCCCGTCCTGACCACACCGGGGCGTGTATCCCACGCCTCGCGGGATCGAACCGAGGTGACCCATGAGACTGTCTGGAGTGACCGCTGCGGCCCTGATCCTTGCGGCGCTCTCCGCGCCAGCGGCCCTGGCGGGAACGGCGCCGAAGGCCCTTCTCCACGGCAACTACTGCGGCCCGGGCAACAACGCACCGCTCGCCCCCATCGATGCTCTCGATGAGGCCTGCGCCCATCACGATGCATGCACGCCGGATGGCGGCCTGCCGTCGAAGGCGTGCAACCTGCGCCTCCAGTCGGAAGCCGAGGGCGTGGCCCAGGACCCCTCGCAGCCCGAAGACCTTAGGGCCATGGCCGGTATCGTCGCGTCGGGCGCGGCGATGATGCCGTCCCAGCCGGGACGACGCCCTCTGGCCCCGGCCAGCGTCTCCGGGCCCGGACAAGTCCCCGCCCTGTTCCCACCTGGGCCGGACGCGGATACCGGCGCCGAACTGGACGATGCGGATCCCGGGTAGGCGCCAAGCGACTTCTCAGCGGCAAGGGAAAGCAGTCTGGACGCTCGGGAAGGCGGTTGTCTGGCTGAACACCGGATTGAATGCGTGGCGCAACCGTTCTTCCGACGTCGTCGTTCCTGTGCCAGACACCGACGGGCAGCCCGTCGGCACATAAGGAGCACACCATGCGCAAGTCGCTTGCCCTCGGGTTCCTCGCCGCTTCCCTGGCCGGTTTCGCCGCCCCCGCATCCGCCGAGGACACCACCGTCATCCGCCGCGACAGCGCCCCGGGCGTATCCGTCGAGCGCCGCGAAGGCGTGGTCGAGCGCCGTGAGGTCACCACCGGCAGCGTCGATTGCGGCTCGAAGACCGTCCACAAGGAGGACGGCATGGGCAACTCGAAGACCGTCCATAAGGAAGGCTGCAACTGAGCCACCGGCCCGCTGACGCTTCAGGAGACTTCATCATGACCAATAAGCTTCTTTTCGCCCTCACGGCGGCTGGGATGCTCGCCCTTCCGATGGCGGCCCAGGCACAGGGCACGCTGCGCGGGGCTGCCGAGGGCGCCGAGCGCGGCGCTGATGCGGCCGGTCCCATAGGCGGCATCGTCGGCGGGGCTGTCGGTGCCGCCACCGGCACCGTCGGGGGCATCCTGGGTGTCGACGACCGCCCGCGCTTCCGCTCCTACGTCCGCGGGCGGGGCGTGCGCTCGTACAGCTGGGGCGGTCCGGTCCAGGTCGGCACCGTGCTGCCTGACGACGAGGTGACCTACTATGACGTGCCCGACGACTACCGGGCCCGTCCCGGCTACCGCTACACCGTGGTGAACGACCGCCCAGTGCTGGTGGACCGCAGCCGTCGCATCGTCGAGGTCATCGACTAAGACCTGCCTCAGTCGGTGACGTCACGAAGTCCGCCCGGCATGCGCCGCGGCGGACTTTTAGTTTTGCTTCGCGCGTGCCAACGGCGACGACTTCGGCGTGAACGGAGGTCTGCGCTACCGCTTCTGAACAGACAGCGCATGAATGAACGCTTCGCCTCCCTCGCCAACGTGGACAGGGGAGGCGAACATCACGAATCGACCGGCCATCTAACCTGCCTGGCTCTGGTCGCGTCGGGTTGCGGCGGTGGGTAAACGCGCAGGCGCTCACACACCGAGCTCGGCTATGAGAGCTTCAGCTACCCGTACGATGACGTTCGGAACTCTAGCCATTCGCTCGAAATCGAACTGACCGAAAATCACTTGAGCCGGACGATCTCATCCTCCACCAAGCTTCAGCGAAGCGGACCTGCTGAGGGTCCTTGAAAGGTCGATAGCAACCTGAGCGATGTGCCGAGTACCAATCGATTTCTTCCTTTGAAAACTTGTGAGGTTAGCTATCGGGAGAAGGAAGTGCTTCCCGGACAAAGCCTTCGTTGCCGAGAGCGGCGCATCTCACCTAAGCCTACAGTCCAATCCAGTTCGCGTAAGGACGACCATAAAGGCAGTGAGCCATTGGCGAGGCGCATCACATGCGTCGTCAACGTGTTCGCTTTGCAATGGCCTATTATCCGTGCAGTTCCTTCGGCATGCGGACTCCATCGGGATCTTGGGTTGGTTTAA
>Ga0160427_10001947_pt1 | contig 12614 bp, 7 predicted proteins | sample SolpanmetagenomL_FD_108194 | JGI IMG/M metagenome (GOLD analysis project Ga0160427, IMG submission 108194) | Solar panel surface microbial communities from Lawrence Berkeley National Laboratory, California, USA - L | ecosystem: Engineered > Built environment > Solar panel > Unclassified ...
GAGCGAGACCTGTGGTGGACGTGATGCTTTGCAAGTTGCAGTAGCAAACGCTTCCAACGCATACACCACCTTCACAATCACATCTGGATCTGTCGCATCAACCACTACACTTGCTGTACCAAACCCAACAAACAACGTCTTTACTGGTACCGTTGAGATCATCGTACCTTCAAATGCTCCAGCATACACAACATTCACGATCACAGTTGGAACATCACCACGAAGAACATTCACATTGAACTCAGCCACTGGCACTGTCACCGGAACTGTCGAGATCATCGAGCCTTTGCCAAGATATGTCACCACAACTGTCACATCAGGAACAAACGCTCCTACTACGACAACTTTGCAATCGGCCATGGGTGGTACAGTTACTGGTACCGTTGAGGTCATAGTCCCAACACCAGTATATGTCACAATCACAATCTCAACCGGAACCTCATCAGTATACACCACAACACTCAACACCGCTGATCCATTCAACACTGTCACTGGAACCGTCGAGATTGTTGACCCAGTACCAGTATCACAAGTGACAGTCTTCACTACTGGCGGTACTCGTGCTTTCACATCCATCTTGACTCCAACTACAACAGAAGTCACCATCAGTGGTACTTCTCCAGTTATCATCACAGTCAATGCTCCTCCTACAGCTTCTGGTGGTGTAAGTTCCGTCTCACAGCCTACTGGTCCGCAAACAGTCCTCGTCAATGTACCAACTAGTGTAGCACCCGTCGCTGTGGTCACAACGACAACCACCACTACATTTGAACCTGTCGGATCTGCGCCATTTACCACCACTCAACCTACACTTGGAGGCACAGTAACAGTTGTCCAGGGTACGCCATTGCATATCACGACCATCACACTTACCTCTGGAACACAGGCGATCGTTACATCTACGCTGGTCCAACCATCTGGAACCAGAACCGGTACTGTTGCAATTATCTACCCAACACCACAAACTTGCAACAACCAAGGTCTACAATATGCAGTATACGTCAACCCATTCCAGATTGACAGTGGTACTGGAGCAACCACCAACTACACGTCGTTCAGCCCTGAATACTTCAAGACTCAACGACCATACGCCATTGACACAACCACCGTCCTTGGATTTGTCAATGATATACCAGGAGACAATGACGCAAATGGTAACCCAACCTACGATACCAACATCACATTGTACAAGACAAATACAAAGACCATTCAAATTGCAGTCAATCACCGTGGTTACTTCTATGCACAACAATCAGGAACATACACTTTCAGAACACCAGCCTCGGATGATATCACCATTTTCTGGTTTGGTGACCTTGCATACTCAGGATGGACTCGTGGAAACGCTGATATCGTTCAACCATACACTCGACCGCAACTCAATGCCGTCACCGTTACACGTACACTTATCCAAGGTCAATACTATCCATTCAGAATTGTCTTTGGTAACGGTGTCCAAGTTGCAAGATTCTACTTTGAAGTGTTTGCTCCAGATGGTTCTCTTATTGTCAGCAATTCTACCAGTGGTACCAAATACCTTGTGCAGTACGCCTGCGATCAAGATTTGGCGCCTCAGTTCCAACCTTTCGGCCAGGAAACTTAAACTTCCTCGTCTATTTAGTCAACTGGCTTGGCACACTATAATGTAATCTTTATTAGATTTCATCTCATACATTTTCTTCCTTGTTACATTTATTTCCTTTTGTCATTGTTATATATCAATCATCTTACAAAAAGGCTTCCTTTACATGTACAACTACTATATTTTATGTTTCCTATGTTTTCATCTACGAGTCACACATGACACATTTTCTTACCTTTCACTTCTTATTCTATCCTTCAATCATTTTACTTTGATCTTTAGAAGATCTTTTTTTCCTTTATGTCAACTCATTCCTACTTGTCTTTCTTGCTTATTTTCTTTTCGCAAAGCGACCATCTATTATATGATACCTTACTGTACATTAAACTTTCATTCCGGGCGAAATTTAAAGCTTTCTCAAAACTTATTATCAATTATGGTTCATTATGTAAAGTGCGGCTGTCTTACGTTGTAAACATAGTTGAAGTCTACCTCTTCATGTGCCCGCCATACTTGAGTATGTGTACGTCCAGATATCGTTCAAATGTTAAGCCATCGTCTTGCAAAAAACTGAGATTGTGTTAGAGGATGGCCAATCAATTCTCTTTGATTACATGACTGTGCTAACAAATGTCGTGTACTGCACACAATCGATAAATAGTCTAGTCGTAATGTTTACATGGACATGTAGTTCCATAGTGAGCTTATATCTTACATCTGTAGATGAGCAGGAAAGAAGACGGATTCAACCTGAAGTCAGTCTTGCTAGCTCCTGTTTCATGTGTTATAATAAGGTATAAAAGCAGTACTGATCATGATGTATCAAAATAAATATCGCATAGATAACTTTGTCTGCGATTACTTCTCCTACCTGTCGTCGATTGTAAGACACGAGATGTGTTTCGGTAATATGTTCTTAACAATTAAAAAAAGGCGAGGATTGACATTGTTTGATCTTTCAAAGTGATGACTGCTACATATTTGTAGTTTTTCATTTGTTTCCGTTCTTCAATCATCTCAATTGCCTTGTTTTGTGTTGGAAGCATAGATGTTTATCGCGCAACTGTCGTCAAAACTGATATTGTGTCCACAGCAATCAGTCTTCTTTACAAGCAAAGTCTACTTGGTGTGTAATCTTACATCTTGTGTTTTGAGATTTTTGCTCATTTCTATTCATCATAAGAGCTCGTGCTCCTCTTACGTAGAAGTCTTGCACAAACCCGTATCTAATCAAGATCTATTAGTCAATTTTTAGTGGATGCTAATCTCGCTTTTGTTTTTGTCCAACCTTCACTCAACATAAAGATGATCACTGATAAGCGTCCATGGACGAATATTGTGATATACAAGGATATATACTTCAAACAGTTTCTTGTCCACCAATTTGTAAAAGATTGTCATTGTAATGGAAATTTTAGACGCAATTTTTATGCTTTAGATCTTGTTCCGTTGAAAAGATTCTTCTTTTATCTTAGTTACAAATTGTGCCATCATCATGAACTCATTACATGACCAGGATCATAGTATAACTTCACACATTTGAAGTCGCATACTTGCTCTGCGCATATCCATCAAGATCGTGTGAGAATCAAAGCCCGATCAGATTCAAAGTATTTACGGCTTTTGTCAAATAGTACTCATGCATCTGACAAGATTTCACTTGGTATTGTTCTGTCTATCCTATCGTATCACATCACAGAAAGCAATTGCAACCTGCCAAGCATATCTCGGCTCTCTACCTTTGTCACTGTGGCCCGGGTACCTGGATAGCCATTTCTTATCATCAAGTCTAATAAGAAACTCACCCCACACAGTTTCCACTTTTAGACCCTGATGATATCACGATTGCATGTTCTTTTTCAAAAACAAATTGGAGGGGTAAACTTCATTTTATTGGCCATTACATGGTCACAAAAGTGACACAAAGGCATATCTTATGCACTTTAGCTACAGCACATCAAAAGATATAAGATTCGAAAGGCATCTAGAAAGGTTGCAGCCTAGACTAGTGATTGAGATCCACACTTCGATAATCGATATCAAGACATCGGGCTGAGAATTCATGCTAGAAATGATTAGCCTTGGATTGTGTTTAATTTTTTAGTGCTCGGTGCTATGAATATATGTGCATGTAGCATCCAGCAATGTATAGTAAGCGGGGTCTCGTCTATCTCAACATATATCCCCAAAGTTTTTTCTTTCTCGGCCGTCTGTGTCATTGAAGCAAAGAAGCTGAAGAACAAAAACCAACAATCTAACGCACCATAAGCTCTTGTTATTAAATTTTTATAGTAAGTCACTAATATAGCGTATATCAATTATTTCATCTTCACTCTATAAAAGCTTTAGATATAGGTCAACACTAACTAAGAGAAAATCCCGACATTGAAATATACTGTACGATATCCAGAAATCCTCGCTAGACGAGAAGATGATCAAAATTAGCGTATCGTGTAGAAGGTCAACGTGGGGTCCACATGTTCCTCCCCAGCCCTCAACAAGCCTTTGGTATGTGTGTGGGTGGGTGGGCGTGTTTCTTGCTGCACAAGCTTAAAACATTATATGTGCATATGCACAACTAACTTAGCGTCGAAGCAATGGTACTCGTGCTCAATGATCATTTTCTATTATACGTGGGTCCTGTACAATTCGCTTCTAATTGACCAAGATTGGATCCCATCGAATAGATCCAATGCAGGCCGGGTCCAGATTTGTAAGACCGATTACACAGCCCTGATAACAAGATATGTCTTTTGTTTTTGTTTTTGTTTTCACCCAATCGTGATTGGATGCGTGTACCGGACAGCTTTGTGAATCCTAAACTAGAGACACCAGTTGTAAGATTTTGGTTCATCATAATCTCAACAACGCTCGATACGTGCTAATCTGTCGTCATTAAACTCTAACAGAAAGGGATGATAAAGATTGAGAAGGAAAAAGGAACAGAAAAAAAGAACTATATACTGTTATTATTAAGTTATGCGTTTTCCTTCTTACGGATAGGGCGCTTCAAAATTAGATATTACAATCTTTTCTTGAGGAAAAAGGAAATGAGAAAGGTGTGCTAGAACCATAAGAAACTCCCAAATTGCAACAAAAGAAACCACTTCAAAGACCGAATAACTCCACCCATCTACTAAAAGACAATTGACCTCTTCATATATCTTTCCTTACTAGAGATTATAAGTATTTTTATCCCCGAAATGCATATCAACCTACTTTTATTAGATTTTGTTGTGCTCGTTAGCCCTTTTCTTTCACCTCCCTACACCTCCAGGATTCAACAATGGCAAAGTAGCATATGCACTTTGTCCGGGGCTATCGCCTAAGCCCTGTGTGTATTGATCCCATTGAAACCAATCAAAATCGAGTGGCCCCTGGCGATGAGCCTCCTGCATTTGACTCTGAAAGTCCACTGGTTCTGCCATCAACGCTTCAATGTCAAAGTCAAATCCTTCCAGAACTGGTAGCGGCGCTGATGTAGCTGCAGAAGTGAACGCAGTATTAGAGCTTCCAACTCTAGGGTTTCCTTCTTGTGTATCATTGTTATTATTGTTGTGAATGGCACCTGAAGATGATCGTGGTCGACCACCGCTATTGGACCAGCGTAGAAAGTTGAATGCATGAGGGAATAGATTAGACACATCAGGTTGATGTTGAGAAGAGAAATCTTGCAAAGCTGGATCAACGGATGACTGAACTGCTGGAGAAGACACATCGGAGGTATTCCCAGAAGTGTCTGTTCGCTTTAATTTTTTTGTATATTGTGGTACTTCATTGTCTGAGATCTTGCGCTTCAATCTCATTTCAGGAACCTCTACAAATTTTTGCAAGAAGGCCGCTGCAATCTGAGTGAAGGCGGCAGCGATCTTGTGCAACTTGGAGGCGTTTTCGTTTGCTGCTTTCATACGCTCAAGATAACTGACGACATGGCCCATCAACTCAAAGTCATCTCTGGAAGATCTCTGCTCTGGATTGCGAACAACATTCGAAAATAGAATAAAGAACGGGGTGAAAGGGAAGTATTGAAACAACCTAATGCCGTTAGCCATGGTTCGCCCAGCAAAGGATACATATCTTACCATAATAGAACACTTCCGTCTGCCATCCCGGAATTGTGTGTCAATGTCTGTTTGATAAGCTGAACACTTGTTCTAGCAGAATCGAGACAGATAGCTTCGCTCAACTCGCCGCCTCCTCTATTCACTCTGTGTATCATAATCATACTGTTGTGAAACGTAAACTTAATTTCCATCTCTATATACTTCTGTTCGAACAGGCCAATCGTTGGCATTTTTTCAAGTCCAGCACCGTTTTGTGCCCACCAATTCCTCAAGTCCAATTCCAATTCGGCAGCGGCGCGTTGTCTTTCTTCATCTGATGCCCTACAGCCCGAGGCAGAGTACAATCGCATGTAAATTTGACTCATAATCTTTGCCAACCATACCCAACTAGCAAAATGTTGACAGAGTGGGTTTCCGTATTCTGGAAGGTCAACATCGACGTCGAAATCGGGCAGACAGGTACTACGTCCGAATGTGAGCGAGAGTGCCTTGTCCATGATGTATAATGTCCAGAAAACAAGCTTTCGCTCTTGTGCTTCGTCATCTGATGTTATCTGTGACGGGTGGGGTTGTCTGTGTAGACCTATCGCCTGTGCAAGGCGACAAGCTTGGGACAACAACATCCAGCAAAGACCTGGTTTAGATATCTCTTGTGCAACGATAGCTAATGTGAGAAGGGCTTGTACATTGATCAAACTTGGCGTTAAGAGAATGCTAACATCATCGAACGCCGCCCAACTGTTGAAAAAGTACTTTTCGACCAATGCTAACTGAATATCCTCTTTTTTGTTTGTTCCCATTCCATACAAACTAAAGAGAAGGACATTGTTAAAGCATACTAGCCATCCTCGATCACCCATAGCAGAAGGATTCTCATACATCTTGTTGACGTTCTTCATGAAAGTCTCGTATCTGAATAGTGGAAAAAATCTATTAATCTTGTCAAAGAATCCATCTATGAGTCGAATGGCTTCATCTCTACTTGGTGCAATGTAATCTCGTCCATCCATCTTTAATTCCATGTATCCATCATAAGGCAAAAGATTTGCAATGTTTTTGTCTAGCCCTTTGAGACCTCTGAGAGAATTCATAGCTTCGACAACCCCTGCAGCACCTACTTCGATATTACCAGATCCAGTGCCCGCAGCTGCTGCGGCGTCCAATTTCGCTTTTGCGAGGTTCTCAGCCTCTGACGATATTGAAAGTATAGATGAAGCACCAAGGTAGTGTACATTTCCCTTAGTATCTGTAACTAACGTCTTCTGGGGCATAGGTGCTGTCGGTGATGTACCATTAAGTGATGTCATTGTAGCAGACTGTCGTGTTGCTCCAGTTCCTACAGACGTAGCAACGCTAGCCGTGGTCAAGTATCCATTACCATTTGTTCGTGCCGGAGTAGCTGGTGCCCCATTATTACTGAAACTTTCTCTTGACGGAGACGGCGAGACTATTGATGGATAGGTCTGCGGCGATGGCTGAGGCATTGAAGTCATTGGACTTTGCATCATCATTTGATTTGCGTAATTGATGGAAGCTTGCTGCTGATGATGATGCGCCGTCATATTTGATAATTCAAGAGCAACAGCGATCCGTTGCATGGTCGATTCAAGTCTATCCAGTCTCTCGTGGACCTCTTCGAAACGGTGTGCACTATAAACAATTAGTAAGTCATATGCAATGTCTGAAGCAATAAAGCATACATTCTGGAGGACTCATTTTCGCGCTTTTGTCGCTCAGAGTAGGTGCATGCAACTTTCCAAGTCTTGCAATTCTTGCATGAAGGTTTTTCTCGTCCACATTTGACCTAACAACTAGTTAGAGAATTGTTGAAAACGATCTTCCAGCAGTAACTGACCTTCTTTTCTCTACACAAATCGCAAGCGGGATTTCGGGCGCTCGTCTGATTGCTCTAGGACCCGTTAGCATCAATTCCACATGATGTGACCTGATCTACATACACCCGACTGCTCATTACCAGACTCCGGCGACTCTTCCTTACCTCTGTCCTTCATATCTGTGGTCGCATTTGACAGTCTACAGTGTTTTTGGGATTTTATTGTTGTTGGAGCTCGAGGTCGACAACTGCCCCTATTTTGTATGGGGACTCGCAATGCCCAACCGCGACTTGCTATCCCTAAGATTCCTTTCAAGTCCCGAGCCCTTCAATTTCGACCTAGAAACACAGCCCACTGGTTACGTATGACTTCTCGGTTGCAGCAGTATCTAGATAGCAGGCAAAGAATGCTAGAATAACGATGATGATGATGTTGAGAGTTGATATTATGGAATGGACCCTGAAGGAAGTCGGATGCCGACGGGGCGAGATGGGAAGCTCAAGTGTCGCTGCTGGCCAAAAAATAAATTCCGTTGAAAAATAAATTCATTATTTTATTTTATCATCAGGTGTATATGCACGTGATTTTGATATGTATCAGGCTGAATGCCATTATGGCATGCATGTATGTATATGTATTTTGATGAACTCAAGCATTGGGCATATAAATTAAATCAACTCGCTCACTTCAAAACGATTGACTATCAAGTCAGTAATTCAGGAACTTTAGCTTCTATGCTTTTCGTGTCAGTTATGTCTATCTTGTATGACGCGCTTTGGTTTTATACAGGATATATATACAGGTATAGATCGTGATAGAGGCCCATTTATCCATGTGCCGCTAAGGGTAAATTTGACAAATTCCAATATTGGTACTTCAAAACCTGCGGTTGATACCTTGTTTTAAAATTGTTGTCAATCTCAAGATTTGGCTCAATTGTCTTAGATGGAAGTATGCAAATATCAGGAAAGTCTTAGGAAAATAGAATTCAACAGTAGTATGCAGTTAGTTTGTGTGGTAAATACTAGTATTCACAAAACTTATCAACTGTATAAAACATTCTAATGCTTCGCAAACAGTGGATTTCTGTGCGACACTTTTCACAAAAAAAAACATGGATTGACTGAATGTAATTTGCTTTATAGAGTATCAGAGTTTATGAGAATGTAGTGTATAATGTAAATGTATCTGTAAATCTGTTTGCAAGGTTCCTGTACCAAGCTGCAAAACAACCCATGTAAGGAATTCTTCCTCCTCCATGAAAAAAATATTCACAATATGATATCACTAAAAAGTTCAATATCAAAGTCCTGCTAGTAGATCTTACACCACTCATGTGCGCCAGCTTGTCCGATGTTATCAGTGGCAACCACATAACAAACCTCGGACTGTATTGAACCCTTGAGGAGGCCATAATATACTATTTTATCACTTTAGATACATGCATCATTCTTTCCGTTCACCACGGGGTTTAATTTGTTCCTATCAAGTAAGGAAAATCCTGCTGTACACAAATTTCAAAAGTAATAGTATTGTACATGTCGAACAATTTGAGACACTGATACACTGAGCCTATTAGTCATTCGACTTTAATACCCGTTTAATGATGTGTGGTTGTCACATATATTTGCATCCACACAAACTTAGAGGTACAGCACATTTTTATGGTACGGCAACTTGTTATGAAGAACAGTGGGATGTATCACGTAAGACCAACATTCTATCTGATTACTAAAGACGAAAGTGCCACACCTCCAAAGACGAATCGTGATCACATCGACACAAGCACCAACTGAATGCTAGCTTTGATAAATCTAATTTTGCCTGACCGTGGGCCAAGCGATATTTTAGGAATCAGATAATATCCATTGGTAAAGAATTCTCCTAGCCGCTGGGTTGCGCCATCGATCAAGCGGAAATGGTGTGTAAGAATATTATCATTGTACAGCCTTCATTTGTTCTGGTATACTACACACCATATACTCTGTACCTATGCTTCAACAGTACATATACAATGTATACCGCATCTAGATTCTCCTGCTACTAATTTTCTACAAAAGCTGAAACATGGATCACACGCACTTTGTAGCACCGTCAAATATTGGTTTATATAAATATGATAGATCATCACACGACCACATTTCGCTTGCTACACCTGGATATCAATTATGGAATTAACGGTACGCAAATCATACCAGCAAATAGCTGTTTTATCAACCGATCGTGTTTATGATTCAACCTTTTGCAGTATGATTTGTGTGTCTACTGGTTCACAAGATGGATTTTATTAGTCAAACCTAAAATCAATCATATGACTTGCTCTCGCTGAGGCATGTACAATATTTTTATTTTTAGCCCTCATGTCCTCAACTTTGATCATGTTACACAAGTGCTTTCTTTAAATTCCCAATATTTTTTGTGCCAATTCCATACATGTATACAATTCAATAAGGCTGATCAAATCAATGGATGGGAATAACGAAAATTGCAAACAAACCAGAAGTTCAGCTGCAGAGTATGGCTAACCATGGCTTCCGATCCTATTGATCGCCGGCACCCGGTCGTAGGGCTATGCTAGATTATACTCTTACATCCACATTTGTACTTATTGATCTTTTTACCAATATACTCTTTGCACATCATCTTATGACCTGTAACTGTTGTACCACCGTCCACAAAGTCCCCCTGGTGCTACCAAGCAGAAGGAGAAAATTGTCAAGTTCACGAGTTACATGGACAAAGGGGTTGTTTCAAACTATTCGAACGAATCTTCTTCTAACTATTGTGTTGCTACAGAAGTCTTCTCGAACGTTACACAACTTTTCAACCCGTTGTTTGTGCTTCAGTTTATAGGGAAAAAAGGGACACTGAGACAGCGGCTGGACACAATCCCGCCGAGAGGGAGAGAGAGGGGGATTCACAGGTATCACAGACGGGCACTTTGTTGGCTTTACACAAATGCAACACTTTCTTTTCCCAAAGGATAGGAACCCATCACTCTCGTGCAACAAAGAAGGTCAAAAAGACCTTCAAGCCCGGTGAACGTCGGATTCCAACTCAATGGTTCTATAAACCAAATGACACGAAGAGAAAGGGAGGTTGTGCGAAGGAGGATTAACGGTTTGCAGAAGGTTCCTTTATGCTGTCTATCCTCTAACCGGGGATTTACATCTCGTGGAACCTGCTGAAATCTCGCGTCCTATCCAGGTTTGCTGTAATTGATACATGTTAGGTCTAGGAGGAATATGTTCGTTTTTTCATCATATAGGAAGGTAATATATGTAACGTCTTAAGAGGTAGTACAATACTCTTGTTTTGTAATTACTGAAGCGAAGTCTGGAAAATCAGGATATGGTAAAAAGATCGAGAAAGGATGTTCGATGCTATCATACACGTGCACGTAAGTATATTGTATATAACAGAATGCCCTAAAGTCAAGCCCGCACAAAGTGAAATTTCATAACTGTGCATAGTACTATAGAGAATTGTAAATGGAATAGCAACGAACAAGCATACGTACAGAACATGTCCTAACAAAGAAGATCTGAAGAACTGCTAATCCTTAATGTCTATTTCGCTAATTTCCTTATTATATGAATTTATGAACGTTAAAATGCGCTCCGGTTATCTACGACCGCCTCGCTTCCCCACGCACAGAGTGTACTACCAATGTGATGAAATTGGCAGGTTACATCACTTCTTCTGGGGGTGCACGGTGGTTGTTGTCCGTCATTGAATCGAAATTCAAGCTGTGTTGCCTTTGATATTTAGAGCCTCAATTGTGGCGGTCACCTTTTGTGACAGGGACTACACATGTTCGTTACACAATGAAAACGTTTTTTTGAGTTTTATAAAGAGCATGGATGATATGCGGTATATATTTCGTACGGGATGTCCTTGACTGGATGGCAAGTTCATGTGAAAATTTCAACATATAAGATTCTGGGATGATGCCTTCATGTTTCGTCAACTCAGTAGATAATTGCGATATTCCATATTCAAGCACAGATGATTCAGGATCAAATATGTATCTGCAGCTGTCAGAATCTACGTAATAATACTTGAGTATACTCTAGCATGTCTGTCAGGATTTATCAACAACTCTTACACACGATGCAGCATGCATCCACACTTTGTAAGATCTTTGCGAGACAAGTTCCTGCCGGTTGCTTACATGTGATCGCTGACATTCACGATCCATGCTACTAGTACTAGTATTGATCAGAAGACTGTCGCCAACCTTGTCGATCACAAAGGAGCCGTCCTTAGTTTTAATAAAGCTAGTATTTAACTTTCCAAAATACCACACACCGTGAATTTCGTGTGCCCTTCGAATGACGTTTGTATAACAGTTCAGATGATACCTCAAGAATGTAAACTAAAGCTGTTATGGTTGACTAATTGCCTGTGCTGGATGCTAAAGTGGAGCATTCGCGATTTCCCCACAAAATATGATAACACCCCTTCTTGACGTAACATTAGAGACTGAGATATCACAGAATGAGCACGAGGTCATCATTAGTTCGTGAAAAACAAATCTTCTTTCTTGGGGAGCGAAAGCGAAAAATACAAGTCATGCATATACTAATCAGTCTATAACATGTTCAGATTATGTATTCGCTGTTATAAAAGATGAGTATAGCGGTATAGTGAGGTCTTTAGGAAAAGTCGACAAACAGTCTCGGGATCTGTCTCCGGCTAATGATGTCTTTCTACACAGATTATCTGTGGTTATTATAGCTATCTCGTCGTTTCTTATTAAATTTGATTAGATGTAGAATTGGATTCATCTTGATCGGCCATACCCATGTAAAGAATTAAGAAAGTACCACTAATCGGCTAGGTCTAGGTCTCTTCGTTCACGATCTTCGTACATAATTGACGAGAGAATTTTCTTCAAAGGGAATATCGACATATTGACAGCAGGTATGCAAAAATTTAGTTATACAGCTTTTTACCTGGTATTGGCCTTTAGCTTACAAGCGCTTGTTAATGTTTGCTTGTATGTGTCTGTCTCGTAGGTTTGCTTCTAAGTGCTTAGCAAGTAGCTGCTACGCCTTACCTCAATTTTTTTTCGAATCAAGTAGGCTCTTTAGTCTCAACAGTTTGGTTGATTTTGGAGGACTAGATCGA
>Ga0160427_10001948_pt1 | contig 12605 bp, 13 predicted proteins | sample SolpanmetagenomL_FD_108194 | JGI IMG/M metagenome (GOLD analysis project Ga0160427, IMG submission 108194) | Solar panel surface microbial communities from Lawrence Berkeley National Laboratory, California, USA - L | ecosystem: Engineered > Built environment > Solar panel > Unclassified ...
AACAATAAAGGAAAAACTGAGAATTCATACGCAGCATAACTTCCACCAACAACATAGATCCCACAACCACTCAAAGCCAAATTTTCACAATGAATATGCTTCCCATAATCCTCGCTCCATCTCAGTGCGCAGCAGCGCCATTCCTCATTCATCTCAACCAGCTCTGCCTCGACTGAATCGGGATGCCGACGAGGTACTCTTAACTAATACAACGACAGGGCAAGACTCAGTGGAGTCAACCTGTGTACACATTATGCGATCCATTGACAACACATCCAGCAGACTCAAGTGAAGTGGTGATGCGAAGAGTGTTAAAATCGCTTCCAAATCGAGCTCAGTCAAAATCGAGTCGACTCATCTCAGATCCGAGTGCGGTCTCGAACTAGAGTCGAGGAATAGCAGCCTAGAAAGTGACCAGGAGAAGTGCTGTGCAAGGCTGCTAACTAAGGCGCTATCCAGTCGAATAGAGGCTAAAACCGTGTGAGTAGCAAATCTCAAACATTGATTTAGGATGAGAATTGGCGATCGGGCTAAGGTCGAAATGTCGAAATGTCGCTGTATGAAGGGCGCCTTTCGCTCCTACCTGTCTTGTTCTCGGTTTTGTAGTATGAATGGGGACATTCAGGTAAGGTGGATAGCATACGTAGCCAAAACCACCTCTAGATTTCAAGCCATTAGCCAGAACTCACATTATGGTATGTTGTAGTAGAGTATCAGCACCACCACCACCATACTACAATCACACAATCTCTAACATCGCGCCTTCCATCAGCACAACTATGTTGCAGGAACCACAAGTTCCCAACAGAAGCCTTGAAGCTGACGAAATAAGCAGCTCAAGAACGAACAATGAGGATTGTGCGCTGCTCAATGGGGAGATCTAGTGACAGGATCCACTCATCTCATCTTTCGCATCATCAAGTATAGCCGTACTAGTCACACTTATCCGCCTGTCGAATGGCTATATGTTGAGGTAAGCGACCTTGGCCTGATTCGCGTAAGAGTGGTGGGCTAGCAAGATTCGGTGCATGACTGGGAATGATTCTTTAAAAGCTAGCAGCACTGTCTGATTTATTCATTCATTGATAACAGCAATGTAAGGAAAAAAGGCAAGACCTCGAGCAGGACTAATCAAAATGTATTTCTTTTCCATCTTTCTATCAAATGCGCAGCACATTTCACACATCAAAGTGGAGTGCAAGCTGTCTTGGTATGTATGAGGAAGCTTACTCGGCTTGACGGGAGACAACTACTTTGAGGAATGCTTTGGTTCAAGAATGGATTAGTTCAAAGACTGGGTATTGTTGTGCTGTGCTATGCACGGGCAACAGTGCAAAGCTCGACGTCGAAATGGTGAAGATTGACGATATTATTTATATCTGGCTTGAATTACATACGTTATCATGTCTTGCATATAATCCGTCGAATCGTACTAGAAAGCCATGCGTCCTTTACCAGCAGTAGTATGGTCGCTGTGTGGTGATTGGCCTATCAGGATGATGCACCCATATCTTCTTGGCCTTCTCGCGCTTCTCCCTTTCAGCGTACTCTCGGAGCCTCGTTGCTTCTTCCTTTAGTTTGACGGTAATGTCTATGATGCTATATCAGCACTGAGTTCACGATCCATCAATTGTTTTCACTTACTCGTCTGTGGCAACCTCAACCTATCTACTCTTCCTCTAGCCCTTGGGCTCGAATCCATACCATATGCACCCTTATTCACCCACGCCTGTTCGACATATATCCCAGTCTGATCGAATATCGTATGCCTCGTTCCATCCGCGAGCTTGATCACTCTCTTAGCCAAAGGATTGCCCTCTGCAATACCCAATCCCATACCCCTTTCCACCACAGCGCGATCTCTTGCCTCAATCAGGTGATTGTGAATTTCAACGGCTGCCTTCTTCTTGCTATATTGCATCTGCACAATCGCTTCCTCGATCGGCTTACCCGCTATTTGACGTGCCAACGGGCCCAGCTTCTTGACAGACGTCTTCATGAATTCAGACGCCATGGAGTATTCACGTTCCGTACGCTTGATGATCTGGTTTCGCGAAAGCCGACCTCGGCGCTGAATAGCCTTGATGACCATTTTCCTCTCCCAGCGCCTGCGGACTTCGGGTTGAGGGTCGAGCTTTGCGGCCATGACGGCCGGGTCACGTTCGCGGCGAGTGGCATCTTGGTTCGTTTTGGCGCGACGGGCTCGGCCTGGGTCTAGAGAGGAGAAGATGGAGTTTGTGGCGAGCGAGCCTTGGGTCGGTGGTTTCTGGGCGGGGGGTGCAGCGCGGGCTTTTGTGATTTGAGGGTTCTTTTTGAGGTATTCGGCGAGGATGGGATTGTTTGCGTTTGGATCTGGAGTGGGAGTGTTGGAGGTGGAGGCGTAGCGGCGGGAGGGAAGAGTGCGAGAGGTTGGTATTGAAGAGGTTGCTGTGGGCGCTTGTAAGTCATTGGTGCTCGTGGAGGATTTACTGTCTTGTTCCGCAACGAGTTTTGGAGCTCCATCATCGCCTCACACAAGCACAAAGGTTCAGATTATTGACACGTACCTGTAGGCCGTAGCCTTATGCAATATCTGGATAGACTCATGCTGATGTGCACGTTCTATCAAAGTGTTTTTCTTGTTGTCGTCGTCTTGCAAAGAAACGATGATTATTAATACGGGTTTTGCAGGGTATTGACAAGTTGATCGAGTGAAATTGAATGTCAAACAATGCTTAGTACTTCCTTCAACATCAGGCCTAAATGTTTTGCAGCTGAATTTGGACGTCCTCGAGGCTTGAGATTGTACGCAGGCTTATAACTGCACGGCGACCATCATCGATGCTGTCTACCATGGGCTGTTTCCAGTAACAAAGTACTGTATACACCTGATTTTGCTGGTTTCCAGCCGACAAGGTTCGGGTCGTCTTCGCTTGTCGATCCTTCAAAAGATCCAAAAGGCTCGAATGGGCGATCAAACCGCCAAATGCTATTTATTATTGACTACAGAAAGCCATCTCTGTCCAGAGTCATCATGGCTTCGGACGACGACGACCAACCTTCGTCCGCTTCTGCTTCTGAAGACCTATCTTCCATTCTACGAGCAGATGATACAAGTATTAGAAAAGCTTTCGTTGCTGCCTTTGTTTGTTTGCGATGTGATAGATCCCTTTCGAAACGGTTCGTAGCCTAGATAGGCTAACTCGGCATCACAAAGATCGTGAACAGCTTACTGCCTCTTTATGCTCTTTGCCTTGCCTGCTCCTTCGTCGCATGTTGAGATATTTAGTAGTAGCCCGCTTAGCTCGCTTACATGATTAGGCATTAATCAGCCTAGGATCAAGGTGAAGATTGCAAAAGGTGTTGGTTGGGAATCCGAGAGCGAGCTTGGCTTAGATCTGCCTGCACGACTCATACTACTTTTGCGTTCTGTTTTTGTACAATTCGATGTACGGACGGCCTCTGTTCCTCCTCACCTTTCCCTGCAACTGCCTCGCAGGCGCTGACACTGTAGGTAGCAAACAGCAACACTGCACTACAGCATCTTGAATGCGATCCAATACGACGAGGCCGTAGAAGCTCCGCGCATAATCAAGTAACCACAGAAGGTGCGGGTGGCAGGTCGTTCCTTCTCTGTTCGCCTATCACCATCATGTCGTCCAGCAATAGGATGAACATCAGCAATCTGCTGTCGCCCGACCCTGGCAGCAATACCACTGCGACACCGACGGCTCCATCCTACTCACCACCACCAAAAATCTATCGTCGAGAGTCTGGAAACCAAGCATATAACCAAAGCTACTCTCAACCACAACAGCAGCAGCAGCAACAGCAGACATACCAATATCAATACCAACAACAACCTCCATCTCAACCATATCCATCTCCTTCCGCACTGCTTGGTCCTTCGCCGCTTTCGCCGCAAGTAACTCCTCCAATATCATCTCAAGCAGCTGTAAATAGAGCTGCGCCAAGACAAAGAAAGAAGGAAGCACCTTTACTCCAAAGAGCTGTGACATCGCCCCACCACTACGACCGGAACATAACTCCTTCATTGCAACAGAGCGTTGTGCCTCAAGGTCAACCTATGTCTGAATCTCTACTGCCTAACCTAGCCACCGTTTCGACCTCCTCACAAGGTGCTGCTAGGACGTATTCTGGCGCAGGGTTGAATACTCCACCTGCCGACTACAGACTGTCTCCATTAGGCTATGGTGCAATCCAGCAACAACTATCACCGCCTGCATTACTACGACAAACTTCGACCGAGAAGATGGATTTCCTTGCAGGTAGGAATGACTCAAAACAAGATTCATCACATCACATGCTTAAGATTCTGACTGAAGTAACAGATGTCGCATCAATGCAACAAGCACAACAGAGTCAAGCACGCAACATCCACAGCTCCATGTCCGTGCAAGATCTACCCCGATCTCCACAGCCGTAAGTTGTTCAATTCATCGTCTATTATCAGAGATCGACCATGCTAAAAATCTTCTAGACCACCACTCTCACGACGCAGCTCAGCTCTTGCTCCTTCTCCTGCAGACCATATGATGTCTGACGCTCCTACCACCACCGTACAACCTCGAACTTTCAGAGCAAGCACACTTACCACAGCCGAACTACAGAGCGTGTCCGAGCTTACTAAACAGCTCTCCGAAAATTCCTTCCTCTACGATAGCCACACCAAGCTCATCAAGATACTTCAAGAAGGACTAAGAAGACATATCGCCCCACCTGGAGCAAATGTACTGCAAAATCCACACGAATATAGTCTACTGCCAGAGCTACGGCAAGCAAGAGATGCCATGGATTCCAGATTTCCTGTTGGAGAAGAGCTTTGGGTCGAATGGATACAAGATGAATGCATGTTGGCACAATCAAGTGAAGAGCGTGGTACAGTCATGGAACTGTGTCAAAAGGCTGTCCACGATGAAGTTGGTAGCACCAAGCTATGGCGTTTGTACGGTGACTGGATGTTACATTTGTACAACTGCAGCCATGATACTGCTGGGCTATCCGAGATCAGTGCACTGGAATCTCACCCTATTGTAGGTCAAGTTCTCGCGCGGCAAAGATGGTCTGAAGAAGACAAAATGGTTGGTCCTGAAGTTTTCAGGTGGGATATAATGCTGGAGGTATGGCGTTCAGGTGTAAAGGCTACAGAATGGCACATTAACGATTCTCACGTTGTATGGGATTCGTACATGAAGATTTTGCTTCAAGATCTTCAAAGTCGACCATCTATTGAGAAGATGGACGAGATCAAGAAGCTTTTCAGTCTTCGTCTCAGGACCCCGCATGCCACTTGGGACGACACATCATCAATGTTTTCGTCTTTCGTCACACGATATGACGACAAAGCGTATGAGATGATCATGGTTGAGATGAACAAACAAGCTGCAGCGGCTAAGCAAGAATTTGCACTCCGCCAAGATCACGAACAGAAGCTTGCTGCTGCTGCCGAATCCGGGGATCAGAACGCAGAATGGACGGCGATGAACGAATACCTCGAGTTGGAATTCGACCAAATCAAAACTGGTAAGTCGTCGCCAGCCAGTTTCGACCTTTATATAAGCTTGTTTGAGCGCGCCCATCTCCGTTTCCCTACAGATGCTGAGTTGTGGGAGGATCACGTTGATATCATCATCGAAAATGCCAGAGCAGAAACACAGCTTATTCCTTTGACCTATAATGCCACTCGGCATTGTCCGTGGTCTGGAAATCTATGGGCTAAACGATTGGTTGCGCTTGAGGCGTTTGGCGTTGCTTTTGAAGAGATGGAGGACGCGAAGCATCACGCAACTAGTTCCGGTTTGCTTGAATCTGTTGGTGGTATTGATGAGTTTATCAAAGTACAAACAGCCTGGTGTGGGTTCCTGCGACGCAGAGCATTCAGCAGTACTACTGATGAGGACGAAGTCGACATGGCTGAAGTCGGTATCACATCTGCAATAGAAGGCATCAAAGCTCTAGGCGAGAGGAAAGAAGGCAAGCAATTCAAGGGTGATCCCGACTATCGTGTTGAACGCATTCATCTCAAGTTTCTTTCTCAAGCCGAACGCTTTGATGAAGCTCGAGCGAAATGGTGGCAGCTCAGCTTTATTCATGGTGATCACTGGGAGTTCTGGGAACGATTTTACACCTGGGAAATCTCAATTTGGGGACGAAGTGTAGGTGGTAAGAAACTGCCTTCGCCAGAGCTAGCAACAAAAGTGCTCTTTACGGCAATGCGTCGGGAGGATCTTGACTGGCCCGAGAAGATGATCGCAATGTATCAACATCACTGTCGTCAACATGAAGGTGTCCTAAAGGTACGAGAAGCATCTGTCGAGGCACGAAGGTCATCCAAATTATTGGCGAAACGTCGTCAACAAGAAGCTGCGGAAGCAGCAATTGCGCAAGCTGCTGCACAGCAACAATACCAAGCTACCAATCTTTCTGTTGACCCTGCAGTCAATGGCAAGCGCAAGTTGGAAGAGCTTGGTCTTGCTGATGGATACACTGCGAAGAGAACCAGAGCCGAGGTCAGTATAGGGACAGATCAATACCCAGCTTCATCCTCCGCGACATCGCAGGTGAAAAGAAACAGGGAGAATGCCACAATTATTGTCAAGAATGTTCCAGCAGACATCACTGAAGGTCGTTTGCGACAATATTTCCGAGACTGTGGCTTTGTCAATAATGTCACAATCATACCTGACGACAACAACAATACTGCAACTGCGACGCTGGAGTTTGAAACCAAAGAAGATGTACTTGCCGCTGTCACGAAGAACATGAAGTCCTTGGATGGAAACCCTATCGAGATTCAAATAGGCTCCGGAACGACATTATACGTTACCAACTATCCTGCAGAGGCTGATGAAACCTATATTCGGGATCTCTTCAGTCAATTTGGTGACATTGTTGAAGTACGTCAACCGTCTCTCAAGTACAACACTCATCGTCGCTTCTGCTATGTCCAATTCCTCTCCTCTTCTGCAGCCAAGAATGCCGAATCCCTGGACGGTAAAGCGCTCAAAGGTGGTCTCATTCTTTCCGCAAAACTTAGTGATCCCAGCAAGAAAAAGAAGCGCGAAGGTGCATTGCAAGAGGGTCGCGAAGTCTGCGTGAAGAACGTCAATTGGAGCGCTACTGAAGATGGCTTACGTAATCTCTTTGAAGCATGTGGTGCCGTGCAGAACGTTCGCATTCCACGTAATGTGAAAGGTCAGAGTACAGGTATTGCTTTTGTCATCTTTTCGTCCAAAGAAGAAGCACAGAAAGCAGTGGTCGACCTTAACTTGAAAGATTTCATGGATCGTATCCTTAGTGTTGAACTGGCCTCGGATAACCACAAAGGGACGAAACGCATTGACAAAACATTGATTGACAACGGCTCACCTGCACCACCAACAGAATCGGCTGGTAGTCCCGAGTCTACGACTGGAGCCAACACGACGACTATCAAGAACGATTATCATCGCGCGCGTACTCTTCGCCTCTACAACATCCCAGACACCGTAAGCAGCGCACGCATCCGTGTTCTTGCAGAACCCTACGGAGCACTCAAGCAAGTCAAGCTCTTTCCCGAAAAAGGCGAAGCACAAGTCGAGTACGAATCCATTGCCGATGCTGGCAAAGCCGAGATGGGATTGCAAGGGCATCAGATTAATGGTGTGACGATTCAAATCAAGATTTCTGCCTCGAATGATGGAAGTCTCACGGGTGGACCTGGTCGTGGTGGGAATGGTAGTGTTGCGGATAGGCATGCTTTCAAGGGTAAGAAGGCGGCGATGCCTTTTGCACCTGTGACCAAGCGGCCACAACAGCAGGGGAAAAGAGGTGGATTGGGTATGAAAAGAGGGGGTGGAGGTGTCGTGGCTGCAGGAAGGAAGAGTAGTATTTTATCGGACACAAACATGAATGATAACCAGGGCGCAGGCAGCAGTGGCGGCGGCGGAAAGTCCAATGATGACTTTAGGAAGCTGATGACTGATGGGAAATGATATAGATTGAATGGATGATGGTAGATGGTGCATAATAATGGATGGAAAGAGAGGAATTGAATAAAGAGGCAGGCATTATACCCCCCCACGCAGCACACAGGGAAAAAAGTTTGTATCATAGTATTTGCATAATATAAGCATGGTGGAGAAAAATTAATAGAATGAATTGTGTAATTGTAGAATCTGCATACCAGGTACTCATGACCAGTCTAGCCAGTCTCTACCATTCGTACACGCTACACTGCTCTATGCATCTTTTGAGCCAGCCTCGCCTAAACAATAAACGATGAGGAAAAGCGAGCGAGCGAAGGCCTGTAGTAAGAGGTGTGATTGAGTTGAGTAGAGTAGAGTAGATAACATGAAATGCATGTAATGGGATATGATGTCGCGATTTCGGCAGCTTGCTTGCTCTAGTTGCATGCTTATACTAGATTTTGCCTTGGGTACCTATTGAATCTTCAAACCATGAAGGAGGTATGCTGTGGAGGACGGGCGTTGAGCAAAGTTTCCGATGTTTTTGAGTCGGATCCATTTCATTTTCAATCATCGTCATCTTGAGAGGGACGGACGGTAAGAATACTCTGTTATGTAATAATGAAAATAGGGTGGATAACAATGCCTTTCTTTTCACCCCAATAAAATCCACGACGAAATAAGAAAGCTGGAACGAAGCGCCCTGCCACGGGAAAGCAAGGGCTGGGAAGGAAGGAGGGCAGAAAGGATAGGATAGATGGAGCGGCTAATAGTCATTTGTGTACTGTATGGACTATTTTTGATGCACAACATATTCATTGCCGGTCAATTTTGGATCTGACTTCCAGATGATTTAATTCTTCATGTTAATGTATGTTCCCTTTATTTCATATACTCATAAAAAGCCACAGCTGAGACGTAATAGACAATTTCCATACTGAGTTCGTTGATTGAGTGGATGGCCTGTCCTGGCCTGGCCTAGAAAATCGAGTTGACAATGTTGCCGCCTACAGACAGGAATATTAGCATTCACACCTCGCACATTCCTCTCAACAGTGCTATTGGAAAACGTGGACGTACCAATCGTGGCTCCTGCGCCGAAAATTGCAGCGTTGCCCAACTTTGACCCAAATTTCTTGCCCTAAGAAAACATTATGTTAGCATAATGTTCCATGTTTCATTGTATACTTCTGAGCTCTTGAACATACCGCCGCAGTCATCTTATCACTATTCACACTCGATCCAGTTTGCTGTGGTGCTTGAGAAACAGCCATAGGCATATTGCCATAGCCCATTGGCCCTTGAGCTCCCGACGGCGGTTGTGGAGTTTGCTGCGAGCCATACATGTACGGCTGCTGCTGTTGTGGTGGTTGCATATCCTTTGCATCATCCACACGCACGTACGAACATGGGAAGATGCCAATGTCGCCTGTACGCTCACTTCGTCCTTTCCACCACTCGGCGTTCATGTATTCCAGCACGGTGACGCGATCGCCGGGTTGGAGGGATAAATCACCTGCATCAGTTGGGTTGTAAGCGTAGAGAGCATTGGCACGAGCCAGGCCATCGGATTGTGGTGGGACTGCATAGGGAGGTGGTGAGGCGGCGGGGTTTGGGGTGTGGGATTGTGGTGGTGGTGGTTGGTAGAAGCCTTGGTGGTCGTTCTTTTCGTTCATGGAGAGGTTTGAGAGGTTGGGTGTTGGTGCGGAGGCGTTGACGGGGATGACGACGGAGGGGGTGGATTCTTGGGGGAGTTGGGAGAGGAAGGTTGTTATTTGATTGGAGGAGACGAGGCCCATGTCTGTGAGAAAGTGGAGTTCCTGGTTGGTGTGTGTGAGTGTGGGAGTAGTGTGAGATAGGTGGGAATGCTTGCTTACTGCTTTGATTGTTCGAATGGCGCGATCGACCATTGCGGTCTGGAAGGGTTGTTGTGCCATTGTGGTGTGGGATGCGAGTGTAGGATGTTGGAGGCACAGTTCGAGTGTGAAATTGAGATGAGATGAGTGAATTGAAGAGAGGCGGAGGGTGAGATTGTAAGCAAGAAACTTGAGCTAAGCCTCTCTCGCAGGCCGAAACATGAAACACAACCGCTTGGCTGATCGCATGTGACAATGATGAATCTGAAACAACACCGCCAGCTCCATTCATACAGCCAACTATCTAAACATCTATCTACTGGAGTATTAGAGAACACGCGGAATGCATTTGTCCAATCTATGCCAACTCTTCTGATAAAACTCCCAATGCAATGCATTTCGTTATCGTCGTATATCGTGTCAAACTCATCAACACATGAAAATGCTCCTCTACCATCTCTCCCTCTCTCGGGCGCTATACCTTCCCGGCTCTTCCAATCCTCCCTCCTTCCTTCTCTCCTTATGACAACTTCCCTCGTTTCGGTCCTCCACCTCCAGCCCCATCTTCATCCATATCCGTAAAGTCCAGAAGATCAGGGAACGCAGACTTTCGCTTCTGTCCAGCTCCACTCCCAAGATTGCCTAGTGCTATTACTGAATTCCGGTCACGTTGAACTCTTCGATGTACTGGCTTTGGCGTTATCATGTGTGCTGGTGAAGAGTGTTCCAGATCCATGTCATCTTGTGCGGCCCGAAATTGATAGACATCTTGTCGAGGTGTAGACACTGGTTTCGTTTCCAATATTTGGGCATTTGCGGTCGAGGTAGATCGTGAGGCTGAGGGTTGTGATTGTGGTATCGGTATCGTCCTTGGTGATATATCGTCTGCATACTTGTTCGCCCTCTCCACAGGTGCTTTGACCCTCAGATGTATCCTGTCGTCACCATTCACATTACTCTCCTCTGCATCCTCGCTACCATATCTGTTCTGCGACAATCGCTCGGTAGCCCATTGTCGTACTCTCCATCCTTCTCCATCTCCTAGACCCAAGTTCTCCGAATCTAAGAACGATAGGAGCTCTTCAACGGCATCTTGATAGCCTGTGGCTCGTGCGGAGTCTTCGTCTGCAGCGGCGATCTTATATAGTTGTGCAACTGATAATGCTGCAGCTTTGAAAGCTTGGTGTAAGTCGGCGTTAACTTGCCGCCGAGGGAACGAACGTGGTAATGATTTATTGAGCGAGTTGAGTGAATCCATGGTGGTGTTTCTCCGGTGTATGCCTGTCCGTCTCTGACCAGGTAGTGTTGATGTTGTTGTCTCCGCTCGAGCGTGAAAACGACGATAATGTTTAGGCTGGTGTTATTGTAGACGAAGAGAGAAAGTTTTGTGATTAGAGCGAAATAGTATCCCGATGCAATCCTCGCTCCTTCTTTGTCTGCAATGGTCTGGGGCCTTTGTTAATGTATGATCAATGTTGACATCAGTATGAAAGAAGACAAAGTCTTGTGATATTTGCCAAGGCCGAGATTAGTTGAAAGCCCCTTTTGCACATTCAAGTCCACCACACTTCTCTTCTTCTTTTCATCTTCCCATCTGTGATACAACTTCAGCACAGACAAGTGCTTTAGGTACGGGCATAGACGCTTAGTAAAATATGAATATGGGTTGACTTCGTTCTGTGACTCTTGCGTAGGGCTGCTTCTGTGAGGCACTGAGTGCAAGAAAGAGGTGGATCAACAGGACTTTGCCAGGCAGTCTTTCGATATGGGCGACACGAACTTTTTGACAGCTCGTCTGAAGAAAGAGACAGACGATGGAGAGTCTCACGTGGCATATTGGGACGAAGGAGCGGACGAGAAGGAGTCGCTACCTGAGTATACTAACATGGAGCCACCCTCCAGCATTTTCACAACCTTACGCTACTCTGAGGCAATGATGGATTGGGAGGCTAACCACAGTCTGCCCGGAATATCACACGATAAGCTGCATACCCGATTTTACATGCTCCAATACCATATCGATCGGCTGAAGAAAGCAGCTGAGTATTTCAAGTATCCTACATATACTTTCGACGACGAAGACAGTCTCGCGCGTATGATGGCTGATGTCGCATCGAGCGAGCTCGCCATATCTTTTCATAACGACCCCAGCCGCTTGCCCTTACCAGTCGGACGTGTCCGTGTGATGATAACATCTACTGGAGAGGCCAAAGTTGATTGTACTGTCTCTCCATTGAAGAGCATCGAACGTGAAGAAACGTATTTTCCACAATCACTAGAAATACCCGAGCCTCTTCCAACTCTAATCTATCGGCTGTACCTGTGTCCATTCCCGACTGAGCCTTCGGCGTATACTCGACATAAGACTAGTTGTCGAGACATGTATGCAGCAGCTCGTGTAGCATGTGGCTTACCAGCTCAACCTGACTCATCATATCCAGTCGAGATACTGCTCTGGAGTCCTAGAGGCCGAGTGATGGAAGGAAGCCTCACATCAGTGTACTTCTACCGTCCAGATGCGCAAGGAACAGGTCGGTGGGTCACACCCAGTCTAAAAAGTGGTGGGAATGATGGCACAACTAGACGATGGGCACTAGGGCAAGGCTTATGCATTGCAGGTAGTGTCTATGTTGAAGGCAGGAATGGTGATGGTGTAGACGGCGTGAAAGAAGGAGAACTTTGCTGGATCAGCAATGGGTTTAGAGGCTTTCAACTTGCTCAGGTTAGGAAGTCCTACTACGATCGCGCTGCGCGGGACACACGCGAGGATGAGACTGGAGCAATGCCGTCATGATGCGGTTTC
>Ga0160427_10001950_pt1 | contig 12591 bp, 10 predicted proteins | sample SolpanmetagenomL_FD_108194 | JGI IMG/M metagenome (GOLD analysis project Ga0160427, IMG submission 108194) | Solar panel surface microbial communities from Lawrence Berkeley National Laboratory, California, USA - L | ecosystem: Engineered > Built environment > Solar panel > Unclassified ...
CCCGCTCGACGCTGAGGGGGTCGTCCCGGGGTCCTGCTGGTCCGTGGGGGCGTCGGGCGGGCTTGGTGGTGGGGGTTTTGGTCCTGGTGGGGGTGTGCGGGGCCTGGCGGGGCGCGTGCGGGCTGGCGGGCTGGGCTCGCGGGCAGGTTGAGCTACCACGATGCTCAGGGGCGCAGCGATGTCGCGTGTTCCGCCCCACGGCGCAGAGTGTTGCCAGTAGCCTTGTTTGGGTGACAATCACCACTGACGAGGATGCTCTTAGCGGCGAGATTAATCATGAGCGAGGGAAGGAAGGTGTTCGAAGGGCAAAGAATTACCTAGAGTCCACCACGAGAGCGCAGTTGTGGTGGCTTGCCTCAGACCCTCGATCAGCGCGTAAATTACAATTTTCTTGGGTAAATGGCAATAAGTTCACGTTCGACATGGGTGGGGTCCTCCAGGGCGGCGACCTCGATGGCGAAATTTTCTTGGTAGAGAGTAAGTTCTACCGTGGAACAAACGGGCAAGGCACCATGTATCGCAGGTTTCTTGCGGAGTGTTATATGGCATTGAAGACTCATCGATTTTTCTGCGACCACTTTATGTGGATAACGTGGGCCCCCTTCCTGGTGGATAGCTGGAGCGATCTGATGACTCCAGAATACGTGGAGAGGGGAGTTCTGGAGTCGAAAGAAAGAGTCTTCGGTGAACTGAGAGATGGCGAGGCGTACGAAGACCTGATTGAGCCGGAACTGCTAAGGGCAGTGGCGTCGCGGTTATGGATAATTGTTTTGTCTGACAAGCAGGAAAAGCACCTCACCATGACTCTAGAGCATCTGGCAATTGTCAGAGCCCACGCAACCGTGGAGGTTGGCCGGTGACCGACTTCGAGGAGGCGATCCAAGCGGCTTACGACATAATCGACTGGAGACAATCTGCGTCGCGCTTAAAGGAGGTCATTCACGAGTCTTTAGTTAAGATGGACCCAAGCGTAAAAGTTCGCCACACTAACTTCTTCAATCATAGTTATGAGCCGGATCTATACGCTCATTGGCCGGGCACCATCAATGTCCGCGAACGACCTGTCTTTTTGCGCACCGTGAACGATGTCGATTTCTTGTCTAGTGACATCAAAAGGCTTGAGGATATGGCTCCGGTGATTGTAACTTTGAGCGAGGCGCGCCAGGAGGACACCCCCGAGCACACCTCAGGGCCGACATCCATGGCCCCTGCTCGAACACTGATCGCATCTCCAAGTTACTTAAATACTATGGAGACACGGGCTACCGACAGCATCGGAGCTAATCTTTACGCGTCAAGTGCCCTTAAGGCTGGCCGTGGAGACTTCGATGGCAGCGATGCCACTACTCATCTTGCAGCAGCTACGCGAGGCTTCGCCGGTGCTCTACGAGGGAATGCGGAGGCTACCGAATCAGCTCTAGATGTCTTTGAAGACACTTTAAGTTCGAGTGAGGCGCATGCCGTTAAGGGTATCTACCAAGCAGTTTGGATGGGTAGCGGCGCCCATGCATACGACTTCCCGCGTCACGACGAGTCGGTGATTCAGGGCCTCACGCCTAACGCACTGCGCGTACTTCTGAATCTCGACTTTTCAGGAGACATCGAATATTGGGATCGCGTGGCTCATGGCGTTGATATGAACCTTCTAGCAGGGCTAGAGAACCAGTCCGCTACACCTCAATTCCAGCATTTAATGCAGCGTGCCGCTAATCGTGTCCGAGCCAAAATGGCAGCCGTCCGCACTTTCGGCGATACTGACGCTGACACTCGCGTCGACGGTTGGACATGGAGCGTTTCGAATAGAGCCCTGCACTTGGAAAATGGCATCCACGATATCACTCTCGGAATGTCGCGCGATGCCTTGGGGCAGCTGCATGAACAACAAGGACCCAGCGTCGCCAGCTTCGTCAGCCGGGCGGATTCATTGCCCAAACCGGTAACCGAAGTAGAGATAGTCCAAGAAAACGCCACTGTGCGCTGGAGCAGTCAAGGTGGAAATGACTTGTTCCCCGAGCGTGGGGACGCGAGTGAACTACTGGTTGGTCAAGGTGCCAGTCTGGTGAAGAAGATGGCTGTCCTCTCATCGCAGGGCGCACGCCTTGAATTCAATTTCGAGAGGTTGACAGCTTCCGGAAGAACTGCGGCCACCTTCCCGCTCCCAGAGTTGGCGACGAAGAGCCTGGTCGTATTTGTTGATGACACTGCGGCGAACGACCCGAGTTTTCAGGCGGCCTTTGAGGTGTCTCCAACTACTCCTCAGTTCTCTGATAGGACAGAGGATGACCCTGAGGAATTAGTCGAGCCATCATCTATTGTTGACTAACTCAGCCAGGTTCCTCCAGTGTCGCGGATGAGGAGTTAGCAACCCCCTCCTCATCCGCGATGCTGCTGAGTCCGACACTCCGAGAGCCCTTGTGATCTGCGACAGGGTCAGCCTCGCGAGTCCCGGCATGATCTCCCGTGCGTACGCGTCCCGGTCGAAGACCACTCCCTCGTGCTCACGGTCGAACGCATCGCAGAGGGCACGCTCCCGCGCGTTGGACGCGGCACGACGGGCACGGGCGGTGTCCGTCTGTGTGGGGTCGATACCGGTGCGGCTCTCGATTGCCTGGCGTCCTGCGAGGCCACGGGCGGCCCGGTCGGCGCCCCGCCCGACGACGTCCACGCGTTCGCAGTCGCGGCACCGCTTCTGTGAGCGCACGGTGAGGGCGCGTCCGCAGTGCAGGCACGTCGGCATCGGCCGGTCGGCTCCGAGGGTCACCGGGGGCACCTCCACGGCTGGGACGCCCACCAAGGGCACCGGCTCGCCGTCCACCAGCTCAACGACGAGCGGCCCCGCCACATCCAAGCCCTCGCGTCGAGCAGCACGGGCCGCAGCGGGGCGAGCCTGCGCGAGGCGCTGACGACTCCTCGTGAGGGGTGTCCGGACTCGCACGGCCAGCTCCGACGACGCAGCGAGGGTGTGAGCGACCTCCTCGGCCACCGGTCCGATGGTCCGCGCCCACGCCTTCATCGACGTCGTCAGCGGGTGCGTCACCGACGGGCGAAGACGGCACACACCGTCGCTCGTCTCCGCGAAGTCGGCCGCGCGGAAGCGGCGCACAGACAGGACGTCGAGGACGTGCTCCTCAACGGCCGGCCGCACGACTTCAAGGAGGTCCAGGGCCAGGGAGTCGCGACGCTTCACGTCGGAGTGCAGCACCCCCAACGCAGGGTCGAGGCCCACCGCCACAGCGGCGACGCGGCACTCGATCTCCGCGAGCGCGTACGCGTAGTTCAACATCGCGTTGACGGGGTCGGTGGCCTTGCGGGCGGAGCGACCCGTCCTCCACAGCGTCGAATTCCGACTGTTCGGCCGCGTCCACTGCGCGGGTATCCGTCCGGCGTCGCGGGTGGCGAAGGTGGCGGACACGGTGGAGCCCCACACCTCGAAGAAGGCGGACGCTGCGCGAGCTTCCACCTCCCGGAGCCGCTCCACGGTCTCCGTGCTCGCCACGTCGTCGAGGTAGCCAAGGACCACGGACGCCGTGTCATGAGCGTCAAGGCGGGTCGTCAGGAGCCGGGCGTGCCCCCGCACCTTCGCCTCGATGAGCCGCTGAGCGACGGAGAGGCCCACGCCGTTGCTTACCGCGAGTGCTTGCGCCCGTCGCAGCCTGGACTCCTCGACGCTGTCCCCGAAGCTCTGCGCGAGGATCGTCCCGTCGGAGTTCATCCAGGTCAGGGTCACGCCGACGTCGTGGCACCACTGCACCGCTGCGAGGGACACCGTCCCCGCAGCGCCGAGGATGACGATGCGCTTGACCGTGCGCTGTGACCGTGTGAGCGTCCGCGTGCGTGAGTGCTTGCCGACTCCGTCGTGAAGGCTCAGGTGTCCGTGCTCAACGGTGAGGCGGATCGAGTAGCCGTCAACGACAAGGACGTTCCGGAGCGTCGTGTTGGCGTAGGTGTCAGTGAGTATCTCCTGGACGGTGGCTAGTTCCGCCTCATCAAGGATCACAGGGAATCAAAGCCGGGAAGAGTCTTTTTGACCATAGCTAGACAATCCGCGAGCGTCTCACGCAAACCGTCTGGGTAATCAGTGAGCGAGTAATACCCATCCATGTTCACGTGGGCAGTTGCCAGCTCCAGCGCCTGCTGTGCCTGAATAGCGAAGTCGGACGCTTGACGTCGGTAGCGGCTCATCCAACCGAACCAAGCTCGGGCAAGGTCGAGGATATCCGTCACGCCTTCTACGTCATCGAACATCAGCACGGCGGTTCGTCCTGTGAGGTCTAGCTTTTTGACCCGTTGACCCACCTGCTGCCACTCACTGTCCGTCGACCCTGTCCAGGCACGCGTCAACATCTCCCAGTCCACATCTCTCTCACCCCGGACAGCCCGCGCAGACTCCACTAGGGCGTTCCTCACCTCGTGACGTTCACCACGAATACCGTGCTCCTGCGCTGCGATGTCGCGCAACTGCTCAAGCGATGGACGCAGGGCGGGACGGTCGCTGGAGTCGTGAAGAAGTTTCTTCGCGCTGTCGCGTGCGTCATCATCGTCGATCGTCATGGGGACGTCGTAGAAAGAACGTAAGTCACGCTCCACCACATCTCGGCTCACATCAAAGCCGATGAACGAGAGCACATAACCAGTCGCGAAGTTCTGCGTACGGTCTCCCTGGCCACCGTCCAGCAGTGCCGCCCATCGGGCGTGCGCAATATCCCGAGCCGTGGGAGTCCAACCGGGCGGCGTCTTCGGGAAGTAGCCCTTGGCCTTGAGGGTGCGCATCTTCCGCTCAGTGACGGCTGAGTCGCCCGCCTGAACGCACAACGCAACGAGCTTCAAGGTTCCCGGTGATGTCCCCACGACGGCAAGAATAGGTGCGTAGGTGCCATAGGTCAACCCCCACCTCTGTCACCAGAAAAGATGGCTCCCCGTACCTCTGTCACCTCGCAGTCGACCCTCCCCGCACCTCTGTCACTTGCCCGTGGAGCCCCTGGCAAGGAATTGGGCCACGGGGGATGTTCCTCTCATGCAGACCCCCACCACCGTCGCAGCCGCCGCGACCACCCGCCCCGTGGCGGTTACGTGGAACCTTGCCACCGGCATTCGCTCCATGATCGATGACGTCAGCGACTACCGACGCATGATCGAGAACCGTCGGCACTCGGAGACCCTTCGAGCGCTGACTCGCGCGGTTCTCGTCTGCCCCGCACCTGGACGCGAGGTGTCGTCGTGACTGAGCGAGTGATTGTCCGCCGACCCGTTCGCCTCGTCCTCGACTCGGACGTGCTCGCGCAGGTCGAAGCAGATGCAGCCGCTCATGGGATGACGACAGAGCGGTGGGCTGAGCGCCTACTCGCTGAGCGCTTGCCTCTCCTCTTGGCGGAGACGGCGGCGGCATTCGTCAACGAATCCATCCGACTCGCAGACGCACGCGAATCGGAATCGACCATCGTCGCAGGTCAGAGCGGTGCAGGCGATTCCCACCCAACATGAAGAAGGGGCCGACGCTGACGACGTCGACCCCTTCCGAGAAGTAGCCATGAGCGCGGCCACCTTCGGGAACTCCAGATGACTCGAAGTGTAGCCGTTCGCTCGCCAACTCAGTAGAGGCGAGAGGAACGATAATGAGCAAGAAGACACGCAAGGTGGGGTCGAACGGGAAGTCGGGTGCTACCCCGCGACGCTCCGACACACCAACAGCCAAGCACAACGGTCCGTGGCTTAGTGATCGCCTCCATGAGGTCAGCGTGAGCATCCACGACCTGTTCACCAACCCGAGTCATGAGCGGGTCACAGAGATCCACGGGTTCATTCTCCAAGGTCTTGCCGAGATTCAAAACACTGACCCGATTGACCATTGGGCGACTTTTCATGACTTGCAGCCGGGTGCTGAGTGGGTATGCCTAGCCCGCGAAGCTCTCATCTCAGCTCAAACCTACTTCACGGCCCTCGACGACCTGGTCCGTTACCGGGACGCTGTCCAGCGTCTGGACCACGACCCTGAATGCGCTGACGAGGTCGCGGCCTGGTTCGTCAACGGGGAGGGCCGTCACCCCTCCCGCCAGGAGCTGCCGCAAGTCCTGGCGGACCGCATCGCTGAGACTGAGGAGGACATCGACCACCACTGCCTGGCTGCGTTCGTCAAGCGAGAGATCGAAGCGCGAGCCGATGAGACCACCCGCTATGTCGAGCGTCAAGGGCGAGCCGCTGAGCGCGAGTGGCGCACCGGGCGGAGCGTCTTCTGATGGCGGGCCGTCGCAGCGAAGCGCAGTGGTCGAAGCTCAGCCCCGCCTACCGTGCCCGCCTCGAACGCGGTGGCCTCACTCGGTCCGACTACCTCGCGGGTGTGCCGCTCAGTGCCGCACGCGGTCACTCGCAGACTCCTGAACGACCGGAGCGGGTCAAGTGGGCACCTGAGCGGTACGCGAAGTACACCGCGAAGAAGCTCGGCAACATCATCATCATTCCCGTGACCTGGACGGACAACGGCGCCCGGCACTTTGAGGTCAGGAAAGTCGAGGTCGGTAGTAGGCTTGACCGCGTCTTGGCGTCCCACTACGCCAACGCGGTGAGCAACTACTTGCATGGTGGCAAGGTCAACCAATTCGGCGTTGCGCGTGACGAGCGTCTGTCCGACTACGTCGGGAAGAGTGTCACCGGCTACGACCTGGACACAGGTGTCCGTCGTCAATGGAACTTCATCGCTAACTCTGACCAGATCGACGCACTCGCCTCGAGCGGTGGACTCTCGCCAGACTACTTCTATCTTCACCCCCAGAACTAGCACGCAAACACTCTAAGGCCAGTACCCGGCTACCCCCTTCCCCAAATCATATCGAGAATTGGAGTCGTCATGCTCGAACCGAATGCCATGCAAACCGCTGCCAGGCGACAGCGCAAGCTCAACAAGCTGACAGCGGGCGGATTCCGGCCTGTCTGTTTTCGTTGCGGTCACACCGACATCTTCGCTCTCGAACGACATCACTACGTCAACCGCGTCCACCACTGGGAACTCACCGCCAACGCGTGCCGCAACTGCCACCGGACCATGACGGAACAGCTCGAAGCAGCAGGCGTGCCGACCGACTATGAAAGCGAGCCCACCCCCCTGGACAGGCTCGCGGGGTTCCTCGGTGGGCTCGCGGTCCTCCTCGCGGACGTCTCCACCGTGCTTCACGACTGGTGCCACTGGCTCGCTCTCCTCCAGAAAGCCCACCCGGAAGGGCTCCTATACCCCGACGTCACACCCGGTCAGCCACCGAAAGGGACGACGTCGTGACCGTCCCCGAGTCCGACGGTCAACGGATCGTCGAAGCGCTTCGAGCGATGACTGAGGAATCAACGAGCGGAAGAGGGACAACTCATGGACCGAGAAGAACAGCGCCCCGTGGACCTCTACGCCATCGTGGCTGACCGGGTCTGGAGCGAACCACTCGCGAAGGCTGCGACCCCGGAAGCGGGAAGGACACGGGGGCAAGGGAAGCGTCCCGCGTCACCTGCGGAGGTAGTCCTCTCCGGTCCGGTCCTCGTCCTAGACACGGAGACCACCGTCGACACTGCGCAGGCGTTGACCTTCGGGTCTGCCGTGGTGGGTCACTACCGAGAACCGCACCCGGACAAGCCGGGTGACCCCGGCGAGCTGGTCACCCTCGAACGAATCATGTTTTACGCGGACGACTTGCCGACCCGGATGCCCGCTGAGTTCGCAGAGCTGGAAGCGTACGCGGACACGACACCGGCTGACGTCTCGCGGGTCGTTGGAGCTAAGCGGGACATCACCCTCATTTCACGCTTCGACTTCATCCACAAGTACATGAAAGACGCCATGATGGCGAACGGGCGGGTCGTCGCCTACAACATGCCCTTTGACTTGTCGAGGCTGTGTGTCGGTGCGACCTACTCGCGCGGCAAGAAGACCGTCGGCGGGTTCTCCATGCGCCTCTTCTCCTTGGACATGCACTACCCCCGTCTTCACGTCAAAGCCGGGATGAAGTGCGCGGAGTACAGCCTTGGCTCTACGGCACGCGGACAGTCGTGGATGCCGAAAGCTAGGCCCCAGTTCCTTGACCTCGCTACTTTGGGGTTCGCTCTCCACGGTACGGCGTACAGCCTCGCAGGTGCCTGCAAGGCATTCGACGTCGTTCAAGCAAAGTTCGAAGCCGACGGGCACGGAGTCGTCACCCGCGACTACATCGACTACAACCTGCGAGACGTCACGGCGACCGCTGAGCTGTTCGTCCGGATGATGAAGGAGTTGAGTACCCACCACCTAGATGTCTACCCGGAGCAGCTCCGCTCCTCTGCATCGGTGGGGAAGAAGTACCTACAGAACGTATTCGGCTTGCGTCCTCGCCTGGAGGTGCAACCGGACTTCGACCGGGACGTGCTGGGCAAGGCGACGTCCACGTTCATCGGCGGACGAGCTGAGGTGATGATACGCCGGGCGCACGTCCCGGTACAGGTGCACGACTTCACAAGCATGTACCCGACGGTCAACGCGTTGATGGAGATTTGGCATTTGGACACCGCAGACCGTATTGAGCACCGCGACTCCACCGCCGTGGTTGTCGCCTTGCTCGACCGGTTGACCGTTGATGATTTGTTCGACGTGACGTTGTGGCCGAAGCTCTGCCACATCGTCGAAGTGGTCCCCGACTTCGATGTCCTGCCGATCCGGACGCACTACGGGCAGGTGAACGACCAAGCGCGGAACATCGGCGTCAACCATCTGACGTCGAAGGAACCGACGTGGTACACCCTCGCGGACGTTGTCGCATCCAAGCTCATCACGGGGCGTACCCCCACGATCCTTCGGGGCATCGAGTTCGTTCCGGTGGGGACTATGCCCTCACTGAAAGTCGGGAAGCTCGGCGGCAACCTCCGCGAGGCCATCGAGATCGACCCCCGGAGTGTGGACCCCTTCCAGGTAGGAGTCGAGCAGCGAGCCTCAACCGTGGACGGTGTCAAGGTCAAGAGCACGCCCGTCGGTGCCTTCTTGAAAGTCTTCCTCAACGCCACGAGCTACGGCATGCACGCCGAATTCAATGCGGCTGAACTCGCCACCGACTCGACGGAGTCCGTCAACGTCTTCAACGGCATCGACGCGGGCGGGTTCATCTCCGAGCAACGCCACCCCGAGACGGCCGGCCGCTGGTGCTTCCCACCGGTCGCGACCCTCATCACGGGTGGTGCACGGCTCATGCTGGCACTGGTAGAGATCGAGGTGGTGAAGCGCGGCGGGTCGTGGGCCTTCTCCGACACCGACTCCTTCGCCATCGTGGCCCGCGACGGTGGTGGGCTCATTGAGTGCCCCGGTGGTGCCTACACCCTAGACGGGGTGCCCGCCGCGAAGGCGCTGACCTTGGAGGAGACGGCGGAGGTGCGGGCCAAGTTCGACACCATGCTCAACCCCTACGACCGGGACCTCGTCCCGACCATCCTCAAGCCCGAGTACACGGGGACGTGCTGGGCTGTGTCCGCTAAGCGGTACTGCGTCTACAACATCGTTGACGGGGTGGTCGTCGTCGGTGGCCTCGACGACAAGGGGCAGCACGTCCCCGCCGCGAAGGAGCACGGCCTAGGACACCTCCTGGACCCGACCGTGGGCATGGACGACCCGGACCGCCCCCTCGACGAGAACCGACAATCCTGGGTCTCGAAGGTGTGGCGCTACCTCGTGGAGCGTGACCTTGGCATGGAGCCCCCGGAGCCATCCTGGTTCGCCAACCCCGCCGTCGGCCGCTTCGGGGTCCGCACGCCGCACGTCCACTCCATGCTCCGTCACCTCAACTCCGGCGTCGACTACTCGGACCAGGTCAAGCCCTTCGGGTTCGTCCTGACTGCGAGCATGGAGACGAGCCGGGTCGGTGTGCTGAGCCCAACAGAGCGCGTCATCGCACCGTACGAGCGGGACTCCTCGAAGTGGTCGAGCCTGCCCTGGACGAGTACGTCCACGGGTGAGCCGATCACCGGTGGGCTCAAGTCGGTCGGTCAAGTCGTCCGCGAGTACGAGAAGCACCCCGAGAACTCGTTTAAGGCTCCCGACGGTGGTGACTGCATGTCCGGGACGCGGGGGCTCCTCCAACGCAAGCACGTCTACGCGGTCGGCCGTGAGTACATCGGAAAGGAAGCCAACCGCATCGAAGAGGCGGCGGGTCAGATGCTCGAAGGGGAGCCCACCCCCGTGTACTCCCGCACGGACGTTGAGTGGGAGCTAGTCCGGGACCGCCTCGCGCACCTTGGCATCGAGCACGTCGTGGCAGAACTCGCCAAGATTAGTCAGGCCATCACCGCCCGCCAAGTCCGATACATCATCGCTGGCGAATCGCCCGGCAGTAACCGAACCCGTCACCACCTCAAGGCCATAGCCCTCCGAGGGCTCAAGGGCGGAGTGTGGCTAGAAAAGCTCCGCCGCGACGTCCACCACCTTGCCCACTGGAAGTACGTGGAGCAGACCACGCCAGGGTGCACGTGTGGATGCGGGCAGGAGCCCCGTGGTCGGAGTCGGTGGGCGTCTGATGCTTGTCGGAAGCGGCATAGTCGGGCAGGCCAAAGGACGTCGAGCGCGGTTGACTGAGGAGTGTCGCGAATGCTCGGTGGAGTGTCGCGAATGCTCGGTACAGCGGCGCAAGGAGTCGAGGCGTGTAGGGATCAGTCACCAAGGCGCGGTTCCGGTCGCTTGATGCAGGTGTGCACTAATCTTAGCATCCAGTTTCAGTACAAGCTTATTGAAGAAGTCGCGCCATGCAGTGACGCCAGTCTTGTTCAGGTCTCCCGGGACTGTTCCCTTGTGCACAATCTCACCTCGAATGTCGTGAACGAACTCGTTCACTTCCTCGACAATCTTAGCCGGAGCCTTGTTCTGCCATGAGATATCATGTAGTCCATCTTCGAGGCCGATGGCTAGATCGAGCAGGTCTTCCGTGTTGGCGACGTTAGGAGTGTTAAGCTTTTTTACTGCATTTTCAACAGCCGAGCGCGTTTCCCCCTGCCAGGCGGACCCCGCGAGCGACCACGGGTCTTTGCTTTGGCCAAGCTTGGTCTTCATACGCCGATGCAGTTGCGCGTGGTCGTTGCCCAATTGCTGGAGCAAAAAGTTCAGGCTTTCGACGGCCACTTGCTCCACGTAGTTTTCCCACGCTGTATGCAGCAGCACCAGTGTCGAACGTAGCAAGGGGCCTAGGTCACCGGCTGGACGTCCGGGGGTGCCCTGTTGCGACGGGTGCAGAGTGAGTAAGTTGTCGACGTCCTTCAACAACTGCGTGTAGGTCTTGGAGTACGCGGAGGACTGTCCCATCTGGCTACCGTAGAACAAGACGGCGTCTTGCGGGCGGTACTTGACGAGACTGGTAGTCACCTGTGCAGCGAAGGCACCCTCGACTTCGCTCTCTTTCAAACTTGGCTTAGTGGCGCAGTTTCAATTACAGCCGATGACTGGGTTCCCATTGGAGGGATAAAGGCCGGCGACCCTCTCCCTGAGAGGTATGACGGTTAAGGTTGGGATGAAAGTTTCATGCGCTTTTCATGACCTCGGCACCAACGAAAAAGATGTAAGGGACGCACTCGCGGACATCGCCAATGAGGTTGGGCAAATCTTGGAAGTTTTCTGCGCTGCGATGCTAAAAATTATGCCGCAGCCGATCTCTTGACTTCTCGACAGCTCCAACAATTCAATTCTCGTCGATTCGACGGGCTAATAGATCTAATCCCTAGCCGTTGGAAGTTCCAAATTTCGCTTCCCATGCATCCACAAATTTTCCGGACAAGTCATAGGCACCCTTTGCTGACCAGTACCCGGACGCGCCCACAAGGTAACGGAGCATTTCCATGGAGGCTCCATCCATCAGTGGCAGTTGGACAGATAAAAGCCCAACGATAACGGCGGCAGTCCACTGAATGATGAGCTTATCATTCTCAGGCCGGTCAACTTTCGAGTTAATAATCTTAATGAGCCGCCGACCTGGCGACTCGCTTGTAGACTCATCCAGGGGTGTCGACAGCTCAAGTTCGGCGACTTCTCTAGCGATTGCAAAATTTCTTGGGTCGATAATAGGTGAGAATTGGGCCTGAGGTCGTGCTTCTTCGTAGAAACCTATAACGCATCGCGTGGCGGCACGACTGATATTGACTGTCGGAATGTCGGAGTCGATCAACGACAGCGCGTTATACATGTTGGCGATAAGAGAACTAGAATACAGACTGTCAGCGAACGCTGACACTGAGCCCGTGAGGGCTGGCAGCTTGTACATGTCAGCGAGTGCCGACAGTGAGCCTGTGAGAGCTGGCAGCTTGTACATGTCAGTGAATGCCGACAGTGAGCCTGTGAGAGCTGGCAGCTTGTACATGTCAGTGAATGCCGACAGTGAGCCTGTGAGGGCTGGCAGCTTGTACATGTCAGTGAATGCCGACAGTGAGCCTGTGAGAGCTGGCAGCTTGTACATGTCAGTGAATGCCGACAGTGAGCCTGTGAGAGCTGGCAGCTTGTACATGTCAGCGAGTGCCGACAGTGAGCCTGTGAGAGCTGGCAGCTTGTACATGTCAGCGAGTGCCGACAGTGAGCCTGTGAGAGCTGGCAGCTTGTACATGTCAGCGAGTGCCGACAGC
>Ga0160427_10001953_pt1 | contig 12578 bp, 8 predicted proteins | sample SolpanmetagenomL_FD_108194 | JGI IMG/M metagenome (GOLD analysis project Ga0160427, IMG submission 108194) | Solar panel surface microbial communities from Lawrence Berkeley National Laboratory, California, USA - L | ecosystem: Engineered > Built environment > Solar panel > Unclassified ...
ATGGTGGCAAGCGGCTAAAAAAGCTGCACGGGCAAACACCCTATGAGTTTGTGTGCGCTCAATTCGTCCAAAATCCTGATATCTTTATACGCAATCCAGCCCACGACTTTCTGGGACTATACACCTAAATGGAGACCGATACGCTAGTGCTGATAGTGATACTCCAACTGCTTGAGAATATTGCCCTCGGAGTCACGCACGACGCCGAGGCGATTCAACCCATCATATTCATATTGAGTGGGTCGGTTATTCGCGTCGGACGTACTGGTCACCCCCACGCCTGGTTGGTGCGTGTAAGTGGTCATTTGCGCCCCGGCGGGATGGATGCGCACGTCATCAAACCACGTGCCTCCTCCATTGATAGTAGCGGCAGCATTGCCCGCGCCATTCCAGAAATTGCTCAATCGAAAAGTCAAGAGCGTAGCATCGGCTGGCACAGCTACTTCCTGCTCTAAGTATATCCACTTACCGGTCTGGTCAGCGGTCGTCATAAGCCTAATTGGCATAAGGTCCGGCCGGGAAGTGTTACCAAAGCCATCGTAATACCTCACCGTGCCATCGGGTTGCCGAGCACTCGGCAGATTGGGAAAGAGCCAGATAGACGCCTGCGGTCCATTCGTATAGACCCAGCCGGAGAGTACATATTTGGTAGACTTAGGACGGGCAGCAATGGTCAGCGTCGGACTGAAAGCGTGCGCTTGCTCCCCGTTATAGCCGGTATACATTGCCCCCGCTAAGCGGCCCGTATGCGCCACACTGCGCGTGGAGGGTCGGTCACTAGGAGTAGTTTCAAATTTTAAGTACCCACCCGGACTGTACCACGTACCCGCAACGTCGGCGGCAGCCGTAGCAACCATTTTATCCTCTTCGAAATTGCTGTGAAAAACTTCGTTAGGGGCCGCATTGTCTACTTTCGCTACTGGTAGAGAATTCTGATAGCCCCACAGATAGCTGCTAGTAGCTCCACCGGTAACGGAGTAATCCGCATTCTGGACGCCACCTTTAACCAAGCCTAGTGGATTGCCGGTGGCATCATACTGCGTAAACGTGGCCTTTAGCTGCATCTGGGAACTGCCTCCGGCGATGTTCAGCGGGCTTCCCGCTTGGCTGCCGTAGGCCGTGGGGGTATACTGGCTGAGCGGTTGGGCTGCTTCGAGGCGGAAGTACTGAAAAGGCAGCAGGCTACTTTTGCTTGGTCCAGCGAAGCGATAGGTCTGCACCGTCGCGCCCGTCACCAAGCCATTGCGCGTGGTAATCGTCTCGATAGGCGTGCCCACCATGTTCTTGGCCGTCATTGCGTAGATCGCACTCGCCACCGGATCGCTGAGCGGCAATGGCGGCGGTGTCACCGGGAACGTCAGGTCAAAGGGGTAGCGGTAAGTCGTCGTGAGGGTCTGATTTTTGCTGTCGGTGGAGGATTCCGAAGCAACGAGTCCGTACCCCAGGGAGGTATTGGGGCTATATACCGTGTTCTTGAAGGTGGTAATGGGGTTCTAGCCATTCGCGTCATACAGCGTCTCCGTCTCCTTGATGGGCAAATAGGAATACGTGTAGAACTTGTAGGCCGTCCCCTCTTCAATATGTACGAACTTGTCAGTCCTAGGGCACAGAAGAGTAGATAACGCCTGCATGGCCGGCACGAATCCCTTATCCTGGTTGAAGGCTACGTATTCAAGGGTTCGCTGCTTGACGCGTTGCCCGGCCTGGTTGAACATCGTCTCTTGCAAGAGCTTGCCGCGCTCCTCTTCTTTGGAGGAGTAGGGCGAATACAGCGTGCGGCTGCTTTGGATGTCTTTCTGCAGCACGGCCAACGGCGCTTCGTCACCATTGCCCGTATCGAAATTGCTGTATTGGTATTGGGTGTAGCTGCCATCGCTGCGTTTCTCGACCACCGTGCTGTAGCCAATGTGACTGCCTTGGCTATTGCTACAAGCGGGTAAGACCGACTGGGTAGAAAAGATGCTTTTGCTGTAGACGGTGTTCTCGGCGTCGACAGACTGCGCCCGATAATCGTCGAACATATAGCGCACCCGCCCCCCCAGAATGCCGCTGGAGGGCAGCGGGGTAGTCACGCCGGGCGCATAACCGGTCCCGTAGAGATACTCCTTTTCCAGCTTCTTTTCCAGTTTTTGCTGCGAATTATCCAGTGCATAGCTGGTAATTTTCTTAATCCGCACGCCGCCGGCATTGCCAGCGACGGTCTGCAGGGGATTGAAGCGGTTCTCATCGAGCTGTTTCCCATAGGTATGCTGCTCGTACAGAAACTCGGTCCTGCCGCCGGTTGGGTACACGATCCGCTTGAGCATCCCCGTCAAGTAGACTGCCGAGTCTGGGCTGGGGTTGCGCTCCGCGTAGTAGGTATTGTGGTCGAGGTTCGCATAATGGTAGTCGTTGATGGTAGGGTACCGGGGGTTGGCGTTGTAGAACTCCCAATGGTCGCTCTTGCCTGCCAGATAGTCTAGCAGGATGTGCGGCTTGTTGTAGCCGAAGCGGTAAGCCGGTTTAGTGGTCCCATTAGATCCTTGCTCAGTGACCGCTGAAAGCATTAGGCGCTCCTTCGCATTATCGTTGTAAGTAAATAAAAAGCTCTTTATCGGCTGGACGGGTAGTTGCGAGACGATCCGGATGGCGTTGAGCTGTTTCCACTTCAGGTTATCCAAGCAAGTGGGATAAGGCGAACCGGTAGTCTGCCCTAAAAAAAGGAAGGGTGGACGAGGACTACCAGAGACAGCACCACTCGCCTGGGCGTCAAAAATCGTTTTGCGGTATGGTAACTCCGTGCTGGGTCCCCGGTCAAAGTACACCGTACTTTGGGAAGTTTGGATGCTGGCTAAGTAGACCGGCGAAATGAGCTTGCCCGCGTAGGAATAAGCAACCGAATGTACAGACTTGTCTACGCAGTTTGGGCCGGAATTAAAGACGCCGGCGGAAACAACCCGAACGTCAACAAGGTCTTGTAGGCTGACGTACATCTGAGCGATGTAGTCCTTGGCATCGCGTTCGTACCTCAGCGTTACTTGGTGCCCGTCGGGGTGAATGATTTGGGTGAGATACCACGAGTTCGCCACCCACGTGTCGGTATACTCCTTGAATATGTCCATCTGGTACTCACTAGCGTTGGCTTCCTTAGGCCCGCCAAAGATGTAGCGGGTGCCATCCTCGGTGGTGATAGTAAAGCCTACAAATGTTTGGGGTGCGCCGTAAGTATAGAACGAACTCTCCTGGGGATAGGTAAACGGGGCCGCTTGGAAAGGAGAAGCCACGCCAGGCACCGTTGGGGTTACCGTGATAGGCCGATTGCATTTGACTTTCCAGCTGCCATCCGCGTTCAGGTAAAATTTGCCACTGTAGCCACTAAAGTTGAAGGAAAACTCGTCGGGCTCCGTATCCGCGCCTCCATTGAGCGAACCTGCTGCAATGGACTGTAGCAAATCTGGAGAGCTCCAACCGGGCCCATTTAATCGGCCTCCGTTATAATAGTAGCCGGCTAGGGCCTTTCCCCCACTATCTGAGCCGTTATTCTCATCTGGCATATCATGCACTGAGCGGCTTATTGCCCCCCCTGCGCTTAAGTTCCAGCCCGTTCCCACCCACCCGGGGTGCATGTCGGGACGAAAACCGGAGGCATGATAGTCCAGCGTGATGGGGATAGTAATGGGACCTTCTTGGACGGTATGCAGGGGCACTTCAATGCTGGGAAGCCCGGTATAGAGCGACACAGGTACTTCGCCGTACATGCCCAAACTGGCGGCATTAGGACTCTGCACGGTGGCCGGCTCCTGGGGTATTTGGGCAATTTGGGCACGTACCCCACAGGCCCAGCCGGTAAACAGGAGCAACAGTAGTTGTTTTTTCATAGACGTATGTTTCTCGAAAGGCTTGCCTGAATTGGGTAAGCAGCGTGGGTGAAATCGCCCACGCTTGCCGATAGTAGCGCGCACCAAGGAGCGGGAACGGTTCCAGGGTAGTGATCCTAGCTGAAGCTAATTAGGCTGGCGGCCGAACTGCCACTGGGCTGGTTTCCTGACCATAGGTCCCCTTAGAGGTTACAAGGCAGCACGCCCGCGAAGGGCATGACGGTATCGTCAATCTGAACGGGGAGAGTATTGAACTGAAAGGACACCAAGCTAAAACAATCCCGTACCCCTGTGTACGTGGGCGTGGACGCGGTATTAGGCTGTAAGTCGTAATAAATCGTGCCGGCGTCCTGACCATTTACCTGCACGTGAAAAGTTTTAATAGGATTGGTTGGCCCCAGGCTGTACCCACCTAGTCCGCAGCCAACGGCCAGCCCCGGGTATTTGGTCGTTGGCTGCCGGGTAGTGGCATCCAATAGCGTCACCAGCGTACAAGGCACGGTCTTCAGCTGGCCCTGGTCAGCATATGAAATGACCACCTGATCGGTAGCGGTGGTCACGACATTATGCCCTTGCTTATCGAGCAACACCAGCAAGACGGGGTCGGGGGGGCTACCGCAGCTCCCGAGGATAGCTAGCGTTTGATCCGCCTCTGTTTTTTTGCAGGCCCCCAGCCCAGCGATGGCGAGCAGGAGTAAGCATACTATAGCACGGCTTCTCATGGCAGCTCAGGGATGGATATTGTACACCATTTGCTTCATGTACTGGAAGTTAAACGTCTGATTTTGCTGCACCACCGTCCACACGTTTTCCCGATACCACCCGTTGCCATTCGTAGGAATACCGTACTCATTCCAGCCCCAGTTCATATGCAGCATCGAGTAGGTGCCACTCGTAGTGCAGTCATTATAAGTCATGTCCTGATAGCCGTCGCAGATCCAGCCATGGCCCTCTCCTGCGCCGTGCTCTACTTTCCACCACAGGATGCCACTATAAGAGTGGTCCGTAAACCCTCGCAGGACGATTGGCTCTCCGGCATTGAGATTAGCGCGTACTACATCATAGTTATAATCCCCATACTCAACTGACTTATAACCATAGGTATCACGCAGTGCGCTGCCGATATTCTGCGTGGGCGCACTCGACTCCGTATCGCTATAGCTTGTGCCAACTGCTGCCCCAACCTGTTGCATCAGGCTAGCAGTCGCGGGGCTCCCCACCGTAGTGGGCATCGTAGCCCAGAGGAAGGAGGTCGGGAATTTCCAGTAATACATGATCTGGGCCATCGCCGTTGCGGCGCACCCGGTTGGCACATGGGAACAGCTAGCATTTCCCGCCGGGCAGTAATCATTATAAAAGCAGCCTTGGCCCCAAGCAGTAACCAGCAAAGGACCCACGGTATGCGTGTTGGAATACCCCGTGCAGGGGTCATCTGGGGGGATTTTGAATGCTGTTTGCGTAGTGGGCTTGGTAACTGCTACCGGTGGTTCTGCGGTTAGCAATTCAGTCCATTGCGTTGTTACGATAGCAGGAGCGATCAGTTCTTTATGCTGTCGCAGCAGCTTTACGTTATCATAATTCTTCGTCAACCACGTAGCTAAGCCATCGGGAAGCAGCCCCGATTTTTGGAATTTACCCGTTTCCGAGTAGGCCAATACCGGTTCTATGCGGCGATCAGCGGCTAGAATGATATACCCGCCGCCCTGGTAGTTGAAGATGTAGAAAGCCGGCTGCGTTTGATCCGGGATTGGGATCACCTCCGCGATCGTCGGCTTTATGGTTCAGGCTTGGTGCTGCTTACTGAGCTGCTGGACCAGGAAACTATTCGTACACTGCTGAGCGGCGAGTTCAGCATCCTGTAGAGACACCATATTGGGGTCAACCGGGGAGACGGGCAGCTGTCCAAGATCTTTCTGACAGGAAGCAACACTAAGTAAGGATAGACTTAACAGCCAGCAGTAAAGGCGGGTCGGATATTGTTTAAGCATTGAGCAGGCTAGTAAAGAGAAGCAATAGGCAAAGGGGTAAGAAGTAGGTAACGCAACTAACTGGCTAGGCGGGATGGCAAAACGCCTTGGGCAAACACTAGCAGGTGTACGAGTAAAAGCAGGTACTTCCCTGCTTTACAGGTCGGTAGCTCTTTTTCGCGACTCAGCAGTAGGGCCTAAAAACCAATTTGCTTGACGGATATAGCAGAAGAGTTAGCTCAATCTAGTTTGTCACCAAAGCAGCGCAGGTTGTGATCAAAAGTAGATAGAGCTGCATTTAATAAAAAATAGCGCGCGCTTTTATCTTTGGCATCGCAAAGTAATATTATTTATGTCAATAATCAAAACATATAAGCAGAAATAAGCACTGTTAGTAGTGAATGTAGCCTATTCGCTTGCACAAACGACTTAATCTGTGGTGCCTAATCGAGCTAGCTGGAGGTAGTCCACGTAGACTGGACAGCTTAGCGCATCAAGTGGAACAAGTTGTTGAAGAGTGCGATACGGCGTCTGCTAGTCATTACTAGAGTACTGCGCTGGTGCTTGTAACAGTCAACTGAAGTGGTCTAGCTAAGCGGCGCCTCATGGAGACCTAACTAGACCACCTTCCTTACTGAATCACCAACCGTTTGGCTCCGGCAACCCCCACTACTTGCAATAGATAAAGTCCTTTAGGCAGCAGACGCACGTCTACTTGGTAGCTGTTATTGGGTTCTGCTGCCGCCGTAAATGAGCCGCTTAGTTGCCCTAAACTGTTGAACAACTGTACCCCTTGCCGGGCATCGGCCCCTGAGATGCTGACTACCCCCGTGGTAGGATTCGGATAGACGGACCAAGCGCTGACTGCGGCGGGCGAGGTTACGGCTAAGGCCGTCCCAGACACCCACACGGTAAAGTCGCGCACTTGGTCATATTCCTCCTCGCGTGTTTGGGGGTCGGGCACGAGTAGACTATTCTTACCATCATCATAGCGCAAGCCGTGCCAGAACAAGCGCAGGCGTAGCGGCCGGTCACGCAGGGCAGCGGGGGGAACCAGAAACGTCCCCGCTTTGACTTCCCCCGTCGAACAACCAGAGCCGAATATTTTTTCAGTAGCGTCGAACACGCCGTCATCGTTGGCGTCCAGCCAGAGATAAATCTGGTTATATACCACGCGGGGAGTCCGCGTTACCGCTACCGCATAGCTATTACCCGCCGTCAGGTGCAGGGCCGGTTGGCTACAGGTCTCATCCTGGTACCCCAGTTGGTCTTCCCCACCTACATAGGTGAGGGTAGCTAGTTGCGCTTGGTCAATGCCGTAGGTGCAGCAGGGCGGCCGCGTCGAGAGCGGCACTACCAGCGGGTGCGGGCCCTGTCCGAGCTCCGTAATCGTGATATACTGGGCCTGGGAGACCGTGCTCGTGCCGTAGGCGTTACGCGTTTGCAGGGTAACGGAATACGTGCCTGGGCTGGAATAGGTATGCAGGGGATTCGCGCTGGTGCTGCTGGTGCCGTCGCCAAACTCCCACTGCCAAGTTGTGGGCGAATACCCGGTCGTATCGCGAAACTGCACTAGGCCACTGCACGAGGTTAGCTGGTCCGCGGTAAAGCCGCTCTGCGGTGCGGCCTGAGCCGGCAGCACCAACAGCGTATACTCTTCGTCTACCCCAGCAAACCCGGGGGAGCAGGCATTAAGCGCGAAGGTATTATTGGCGTAGTCGATCGTCAAAAAAATCAGGAGCCGCAACCGGGTAGCTCCCAACGCGGCCGAAGGCGGCAGGCGGAAAGTGGCTTCGTAGGGGGAGGCCCCGTGAATGTTGCACAGGATTTCGGCCGCGGTGAACTGGCCATCGTGATTAAAATCTGCCCAGGCCATCACCGATTCGCTGGGTGGCTCATTGTAGGGCCAGGCGGGTGCTTCCGCCCGGAGCGAGACGAGTTGCCCTTGCCGCACGGGAATCGCCCGGGAAGTAAAGTCGTAGTTGCCGGTAGCCGGGTCGCGTACCTGCTGGTTGTCAAAATCCGCGATGTGCACGCGGGTGAAATAGGTTGGTACCCCATTCGCCCCCCCATACCCCGGCGCCTGGCAGTAGCTGGGGCATGCAGCGGCTACCGCGATATCTTGGCGGCTGCTATCAGTACCTATCGCATTGGTCACCGTGAGCCGGATGGTGTACGCCCCAGGCACCAGGTACGTGTGAGCGGGTGGGGTGACGAGCGTGGAACTGGTTCCGTCGCCAAAGCTCCACTGCACGTTAGCATTCCCCCGGCTGGTATTGGTGAGCTGCACCGTGACCGGCCCGCAGGGCTGCGTATACGTCAGCTGGAAGGCTGCCTGGGGAACTAAGGTATTGGGCAGCACTTGCAGGGCGTAATCCGCGACCTGCCCTTTTTCCACGTTTGCACAGGGGCCGCTGGCCGGGCTGCCGGCGTAGTCCGTGTAGATGCGCAGCCGCAGGGCTGTGTTATACACCAGTCCCAGCGTCAGGGAGCTCAGACGCACTACTACGGTAGGGCTTATTACCCCTAGGCCCTGGTATAGCAACTCCGTGGTGGCATCCAGCTGCCCGTCGTTGTTGAGGTCAGCGTACACGCGTACGTCTTGTGCCCCGCTGCCGGTGGTCAGGCGCAGGGTGTCGGGCCAGTCGGCGCGTAGCGTGGCGCGGTGGCGGCAGCTGGCATCCGGCCCCGCCGCCGCCGGGGCGGTGGTCGAGGTCCGCCAGCTGCACGCGCGCCAGGCCAAACTCACAGCAGTAGGCCAAGGTGCTTGGATGGCAGGCGATGGGTTTGGGACCGTCGCCGCGCACCGTGATGGTCCGGTTGGTGAGCGAGTCACACCCGCGGGCATTGCACACGCGCAAGCTGACTTGGTAGGCACCGGGGCCCCCGTACGCGTGGGTGGGAGTAGCTTCGCTACTGCCCGTGCCATCGCCAAAACGCCAGCGCCAGCTGGTAGGCGCGTTGCGGGAGGCATCCTGAAAGGCCAAGACGCCGGTGCAGGAAATGGTGTCGGCCACCGTAAACGCAGCCTGCGGGGCGGGGGAAGGCGTGTCTGTCACCTGCACCTGGTAGTCCTCCGATTGGGAATACTGCGGCGTGGTGCAGGGACCCGGCACGGGTGAGTTCAGGTAGTCCGCTGCCAACCGTAGCCGTAGGCGGGCCCCCACGGGTAAGGTGGCAGGCACGGTGAAGGTGGCCGTGTGCACGTGCCCGGTGGACGTCAGAATCTGCTCGCTGGTCTCGAAGGTGCCATTTTGGTTGGAATCCAGCCAGGCCAGCAACTGCTCGGCTACCTGCGTGCCCGTGGTCACGCGTACCGTGTAGGTCGTACCCCGGGTGAGGTGAGCCGGGCGGCGGCAGCTGTTATCGCGGTAGCCTTCCGGGGCCCCGGCCGTCACGGTGTCCAAGTCCGCGAGCTGCACCCGGTAGATGCCAAAGTCAAACCCCAGCGCGTTGGCCAGGGCATTGCCGGGCCGATACCCCGGCGCCACCGGACACTGGGCCCACAGTTGAATAGGCCCTACCCCAAGCCAGCCGATTAGTACGACGAGTACTGCGCTTCTTACCCACCAAGCACGGGTAACATAATCAGTCATGCAGCAGCTTCGGTTTGGGTGGGAAAAGAAAGCAGGCGAAGGATGCTTAGCTAAGCAGTAGCATAGGGGGACGCAAGTAATGAAGGAAGCATGAGAGTAGCGCAAAGAAAATGAGAGAAAATTTCCAGAAAGCCCCCTGAGTGCTTCCAGTCAGTAAAAAAGAGGGGCTTGGTTAGTCAATCGCGGTAGCATGCGGCCTATCTGGGCAAAGTATATAAGCTTATTTATACCCGTCGCGAAGTGAGTTGCGAATAAGGTGAGCGAAAACTACTAAACTTGCAGGATGAAGGTCAACCTGACAGCCGAAGAACGTCAAGCCTTGCGTCAGTTGCAGCAGCAGCGTCGCGATGACGACGGCTACGTCAAGGTCACCGCCATCCTCATGCTCGACGCGGGCCGTAGCTTGGCCACGGTGGCCCAGGATTTAGGGTTAGACGAAACGACGGTGTACCGCTATGGGCGGGCCTTCACCGACCTGGGGCTAGAAAAGTACCTGGCCCACGAACGCCCCGGCTACTGGGGGTTACTCACCAGCGCCCAACTGGCTCACCTCTGCCGCGAGGTCAACACCACGCTTTATACCGACGTGCGGGCCCTTCTGGCTTGGCTGGTTCAGACCTACCAGGTGTACTACTCGGTGTCGGGCCTGACAGACTTGCTGCACCGGCTGGGCTTTACCTACAAGCTTACTACGCCGGTGCCCTGCCAGGCCGATGCTGCCGCACAGGCTGACTTTCTGGACGAACTGGCCGTACTCGAAGCCGAAGTGGAAGCTGGCGGGGCCGTGCTGTACTACGCCGACGCGGCCCACCCCACCCACAACACGCGCTGCACCCGCGCCTGGAGTGCGGTGGGCCAGCAACGGCCCTTACGCACGGTCAGCGGCCGCGAGCGGGTGAACCTGAACGCGGCGCTCAACGCCTACCAGCCGACCCAGGTGCTGTTCGACGAGACGGCGTGCGTGAACGCACAAAGCACCCGGCGCTTGTACGAGCAGCTCCTAGTTGCCCATCCCGACACGCCCACGATTTACGTCATCTGCGACAACGCCCGCTACTACCGAAACAAGGACCTGACGCAGTGGCTAGCTGATAAGCGTATTGTGCAAGTGTTTTTGCCGCCGTACTCGCCCAATCTGAACCTGATTGAGCGCCTATGGAAATACCTGCGCCAGAAGATTATTAACTCGACTTTCTATCGCACTAAAGGCCAGTTTCGTACGGCTGTACTCGGCTTTTTTGACCGGCTCCCCGAGTTTGGGCAGGACCTCGCGTCCTTACTAACCCGCAACTTTCATATTCTCGACGCGCAACCCACTTCGTGACGAGTATAGAATAGTCAGTTGAGCGAAGCAGCGAGTCGCACACGCCAACGTTAAGCTTGTTAAAAAAAGTAAGCGTTGCTTCATAGAATGAGGCGTAAGGGTAAGATAAGGAAGTAGTTAGAAAGAACAGATATAGCGTAACACAATTAGGGCACCATCTACCTAGGTGCCGCATGCAGGTCAGGGGTGCCTTCGCAATGCGGCAGCGGTGAACTAGTGGTAAACGGGAGTAGCCTCATTCGTCAAAAGCCTTCAGTCGCGTGGCAATGCGCTGCATGGTTTCCAACACGAGAGAAAACGCTGGGGCGGCAGTATGCAGCAGACTAGGCAGGTCACGCTCGTAGGCTTGACGCACCTGTTGCAGATTGGCTCCCGAGTCACAATAAGCCCAGCAGGTGCTTAGGGGCAGCGTTTTCCATTCCCGAGTTGGTCCCTTCACCCCAGCTACCGCATCGTCCGCCTGCACCGCCCGCAATAGCGCGAACAGCTCGTCGTTTTCTAACAGGCGCTGCACCTCAGGATGCGTTACTAGGTGGTGCAGGTCATAGAGGTGCCGTACTTTGCTGGCCACCTCTACCGCTGGGTCGGGCTCGTACGACGCCCGTACGAGCGCCATAATCTTTTCGGCAAAGGTGCGTCCCACGCTCAGGACGTTGAAGTCAAAGGGTTGCAACCCAAATTCTACTAGCTCGCCCTGTAATCCCTGCTGCGCGAACACCTCGCCGATGTACGAGACGAGCGGCAACTGCACAATGGGATAGGGTTGCCCAAAGGCTGTGATTTCCAGCAAAATGTTTTCAGCCACATCCGCCTTGGTTTGCTCAAACAGTTGGGGGTAGCGGTGATACACGCGCCGAATCTGGCCCCGCTTGCCGTTACCGGGTATTTCTGGTAGTTCCTCCGCCGTGCCCGCGGCGACCGCTGCCTGATGCACGTCCCGCAGCAGGGTTTTGACTGCCGACGGCGTACGCCCAGCCAACAAGACGGCCAGGTCGACGTCTTCCGAGAAGCGGTCCACTAAGCGATAGGCTTTAGAGAGCGAAGTGCCTCCCTTGAAGACTACCTCCGCGGCGAGGGAAGAGTCAGCCAGGTTGCGTAATACCCAGGTGACCCAATAGTCTTTTTCAATCAAGCCCTGGCTAAGCCCCCGCGTCGTGGCGGTAAGCAAGATGGCCTCCCGAAACAGGTCCGGGTGGCGGTGTAAGGTCATCGGATTCGCCACTGGTCACGATTGGGTAAGGCTGCTGCCGACAAGCCGAGGCGGTAGCTGGTTAACGGGTTGAGTGTGTTATGCAGACGCTGAGAGAGCTGCGACTCCCCAAGCTGTTCCAGCAACGCGCCTAGCAGGGCCCGCGTGCCCGGGCTATAGGTAAGCGCTAGCTGCACCAACTGAACTTTGTCAGCGGCTGGCAAGGCCTTGATGCGCGCGCGTAGGAGGCCGACTACTTCGGTAGGCGTCGCCGCGGGTACGCGTTTGATGCGCCGTAAGGCATCGAGCAGTTGGCGCAGTTCTACCTCCTGCCCATCGGCCGCCCCTACATTGCGCACATAGCGCAAACGTAAGGTGCCGATGTTGCGCGGGGGCTTCGGCCAGGGCGTGGCAATTTCAATGACCCGCGGTACCTGCGTTGTGAGTCCCAGTCGATTGAATGCCACTGCCCCGGTTGGATACTCCAGCCGGCCCGTCGCATCGCGCTGTAGTACGGAGGCCAAGAGCTGTTGCTCCGAAGCGGGTACGGGACCGAAACGACTAACTGGCACCACCCGATAGCGTCCCTTCGCGACGCGTTGCACTTGGCCCGTCTTGGTCAAGCGGTTCAATGCGGAAGCAACC
>Ga0160427_10001955_pt1 | contig 12565 bp, 9 predicted proteins | sample SolpanmetagenomL_FD_108194 | JGI IMG/M metagenome (GOLD analysis project Ga0160427, IMG submission 108194) | Solar panel surface microbial communities from Lawrence Berkeley National Laboratory, California, USA - L | ecosystem: Engineered > Built environment > Solar panel > Unclassified ...
CCCGACCCGACCGAAATAACATACACAGACGCCAACATCACCCAAAACGGTGTCTATGGCATATCAGACAAACCGAGTTATAGCGCGGGAAGAGGTGGCGCGGGGAATATAAGTGTGGCGCATGATACGCAGGCTGTAGGAGCGGAGAGTACGATGGAAGTACCGACATTGTCGACGAGGGATTCGACTAGTGGTCCGAAAACAATAGGGGTGAGTCAAATAGTTCCTCAAGTCGATGATGTAAAGGGGGCATGACTAATGGGAATAGCGTGGTGGAGTGGGTAACATCATACAACAGGTCAAGGCAAAAGTTGGGCAAGTTTTGAACAAGTCCGAGGATGAAATTACACCAGAGCAAGGTAAACAGGGAGAAGTTGTTTCTGTAGAGACCAAAGACAGTGAAGATATGAGGAGGAATAGTCGTGAATCATCATAATCTCAGAGGATATAATCTTAAAAGCAACTTGTCTTTTCCCATTCAATATGTATACAGTTCAGTTCTAATATCAAATTAATCTATACACGGCTTGATTTAGATTGATCCTGCATCGCCCAATTTGGTCCACCGACGAGAATCGCCTTTTCATCATCTCGTTGCTCATCAAAGTCTTTCAAGTTTAACATTTCCCATTCTGCATTCATGGATTCAGCCAGCAAATGAGCCTTTAATTTATCACTTGCTTGGACAAGTGATGGAAGGTCCCATTTGCTCATTGTAACAACGCCGATATCACTTGCAACGTCCTGGTTACTATTGACATGCGAAAATTGGCCAAATGAAGGTGCTTTGTTGAGCGAGTTTGATGTAGCATTTTCTGTAACAGTAGTTGTGCTAACAATCAAAAGATCATGTAGATTACGCCCCATCATACATAAACTCTCCCATGTGTTGAGACCATCCAGACCTTGACTTCGACATAACCAAGCTATATTGAAAGCGAAAAGGACTAAACCATCCACGAAAAGATTATATGCAGACTGGTCTTCTTTGTAGAGCAATGGAAGGGGTTTCTCTATATATAACGGACGAGGTTTGCCTGTACGTTGTGAGGCTCTATATGAAGATTGCAGGGAGAGAATGACTGGCGTGGGAAATCCAGCGTGTGGGGCAATGATTTCTGCAGGAGGTCGTACGCCAAGATAATGACAGGCGGCTATGAACAAATGTATCGACTGGCGCAGACAAGCATTAAGCGTGTTTGCTTGAATTCCTGTGATTACGAATCAGGTTAGTGAGTGCTTCTTGTTTGTATTTCAACCTCAGCCAAACATACTGTTCATATCTCGTAAATCAGGAATGGTTACTTTACCAATCGTATATTGATCCACAGTCGTTGACCCATCTGACGAATATACCTTTCTTTTGCACAGGCCAAGTAGATGCGCAGTTTCTTCACAAGCCCTCTTTCGACTTTCCGTGCTGTACCTTCGAATCTTGATGAGCCTGTTCTCTAGACGAGCACAATCAGACATAATCTCCTCTAATTTACCTTCCCTTCCTTGCTCAAACTCCTTACGTGCTTGATCCAGCTTCTGTTGACGTTCAGCATTATCGGCTGAAATGCGAGCATTGCTTTGTCTTATTTCTATTACACGTTTTTGGACAAGCTTCTGCTGTTCATGGACATCTCTAATATGGAGATCAATTCGTTTTATCAATTCAGCTTGCCTAGCCACCTCAAACTTTCGTCCGCTTTCAGTGATGTCGACAATTTGAGACGCGCTTGACAGCGGCGAAGAATTGTCATGAGAAACTGTGTCGAGAATGAGCTGAATGCGATTTGTAAGGGCTTCTTTGTTAATTATAGACTGGAGGCGATCCAGACGTGGCTTGTATAGTATTGTCCTTACACACGAAGGACATATTGCTTTTTTTACTTGGCTGATATGTTCTAAACATAGTTGACATTCCATAGCTCAAATGAAGAACAATATGCAGGAAGTTGACAGATGCACAAGTGGCCAGAGATGCCAGGATCTGTGAGACATGATGCTTCACGAAAGCCTTGATCTAGACTTGACAATCAGAACAATTGCTACAGGGTGACGACATGAAGCTCATAGATGTTTTCGTGAAAGGACGATTGCGAGCACATGATTATGTCTATATCGTCGCTGCGCTGTCATAGTTCTGGTCAACCGGACGAGTTCGAGATTTATTTCAAAATGACGATTCACCTTTATCAAATATCAAACCTGATTGTTGTTGACAGAATTCTGATCATGTACCCGGCACGGGCCTCAATCTGAAGAGTCATGCAGCAGTCATGTATCTCACGATGATTAGCTATGGTGTAATGATTAATTCTTGACAATCAAGCCTTTTTTAGAACGTGAGTATTCGACATGTCACTGACACTTAAACTTGCATCCTTGGCAATACGGACATTAGCCAAACCCGTCGGTGTAAGTGTTTTCTCTTGAGACTTTTTTGAAACATGTACCATGAGTGAAATCACTCGCTGACAATCCCTATCTAGAATTCGATCAAATCTAGAGCAAGAGAGCATGAAACTTTTCGGCACTTGTTTATCCGCTTCGCTCAATCATTACATAGAGTAGATATGCGCATGCGTCTGGGTATATTACATGATGCTGCAGCTCAGGAACGTATGCATGCAAGAGAATTGGCAGAACAGAACGCATCTGTTGTCAAGAAGAAAGTCGAAAGTGGACCAAATGCACGAAATTCTACAACGTCATCTTCGAATGTTAGCGATGAGACGAAGCAAGACGCAGATCAAGCGAGTCATACAGAAAAGTCGGAAAAGAAGGTGGTAAAGCCCAAGATAAGGCCATTGAGTGAAGCTCGTGCGATAGAGTTGGGTGCAAACTTTGCCAGTGAATCGTTTATATTTCTGGTTGCTGCTGGGCTGTTGATTTTTGAGCGATGGTGGAGTCGGAGGAAAGAGACTCTGAAAGATGAGCATTTCGGCGAGCGCTTGAGAAGCCTCGAGGAGCAAGCTGCTAGGGTTCATGAATTGGAGAATGAGCTGGAGAATATGAAGCTTGATAAATCAAATTTACAATTACAAAAAGCACCGAGCAAAGCAATAATAAATACCAAACTATCCTCACCGAGTCCCAAAGCAGGTGTCAATATAACCTCAGCTTGATCACATATCAATGTATATATATGTATATATTCCTTAATAATCTGCAAATAATCTTTTCCACTCGGCCATCACCTTGATAATGGTCATTTGTTTGGATGGAAGGCACAATGTTCTCACGTTTACACTTGCCTAATTAGATCAATTTGGTCAGTACCAAAATCGATATTATCTAAAGTTATATTGGATTTAATTCATCATTTTCCTACTGCTATCGATATATCCGCTTAACTCATTATTGCATTCCTATTCGCGGACATTCTTTTGACATTAAATATCTGCAGGATCGAAGCAAGCCTACTGTGATTTGAGAATGTCTGACGCGCCTCATTCTGGTAAGTTAGATATAAGTATATATAGTGATTAAGGCAGGTCAAGATAATGATTGTACTTAGATCCGGCGCCTGCGTCAGCTCCGCCAAGCCCCTCACCCAAGCCAGCCGACGAAACAAAAGCAAACCCGCCCCCTTCGACTGTCGAGCCCAAAGCAGAGCATGTGACAGTTGTAGAAGAGCCAAAACAACCTGGCTCTCCTCCTCCTCCTCCTCCTCCTCCTCCTCCTCCTCCGCCACCATCGAACGATCCCAAGCCTGTCGTAGTTACGGAAGAAAAGCCAAAAGAGACCTCGAATGCAAAGTCTGAGAAACCATCACCGCCACCATCTCCGAAAGTAGAGACTGCACCAAATCAAGGACCACCTTCACCAATGCCGAAAGTGGTGATGATGGACCCACCGGTGCCACCTCCTGCCCCGGCTGAGAAAAATGTACAGCCTGTCGATCCCGTTGTTGTGCCTGATACCAAGCCTGCACCAGCTGATACACCAAGGATGGTTGAGACTACGAATACCGAGCCATCTAAACCACCCGCAATGGTTGATCAGCCACAGGCACCACGGGATATAAAGATTGGGACGATATCAAAACCTAGCTCAGAACTGCCGCCGGCGGTCGTAGCTGCTGCTGCATTGGCTGTTCTTGAACCTAAACCAATTGAATTGAAATTGGGAGATGTCGCACCACAGTCCAAGCCGACGATAATCAAGGAAACTCCTACGGTGCTAGTCATTCCACCCAAGAAGCGGTCATCCTTGAAGGCTGAAAGACCAAAAGTTGAGGAGATTATTGTCACACCAGTTGTTTCAGAAGCAAAGCCTGTCATCGTGGAATCAAAATCAATACCTGTCGGTCCACCCGTAGTAATCGTTGCTGACAAGATTGTTACTGAGACAAGGAGAAAAGAAGAACTCCTAATCTCACCAACCACATTACCTCCACCAACGACACCGATCATTGTAGCTCCAGTAATTGTTACGGATCAAAAGCCAGTAATCGCTCCTACTCCTGTCATTATTGTGGAAAAGCCAGTCTTTATACCAGAGCATAAGACTGCTACTATCATAACCACAACTACGCCTGCGATAGTAACGACTGTTGCGGCAGCTAACGCATCGTCGGCTATGGAAAATCCGAAAATAATCACGCCAGTCATTACAAAAATTGAGACTGTAAAAGTCGAGCCAGCAATACCTAAAAAGCGGTCGTTGTTTGGTCTACGTGAAAGATTTCAAGGCAGATTTAGTCGGTCTCCAGATGTCATGACAATCTTGCACAACGAAAAGGTTTATCTTGTAGAGACGGGAAAAAAGTTATGGTTCTTCGACCTGAGAGGCTGGTTGTTTCGTCGATCACGCACAAAACGAGCAGAAGCACAGTTGGTGGAGCCTGTTTCATGATGTTGTAGATATTTTCATGTCAACCTAGACTATCAAATAGCCTAAGTTTCACGTTCGTCTCACATCATTGATTTCGTCATACTTTTGTGATATATTACCATCCCCATCATGACAATGTACTGCCGATCTTTTGGACGAGATCTCTAGCCCGCTTTAGATCCTCATCAATACCATTAGCAAATCGAATGTTGATGGTGGAATGGAGTTCGATTAATTCCTTTGCTCGTTTCAAATCATCGTCATTCTCTTGAGGAGAGCGAGAGGTAACGACTTTACTATCAACAGATGATGGACGCGCCGATATCAATGCCATGGCAGCCTGAGGATCCTTCAATAGAGCACAATTAGCACAGCTCGTTTCAAGGCGGAAATATTTTGGGGAATCGGGGATTCTCATACGCAAGCACGTAAGGTTGTCAGATCAGACAATAGCTCAGCAACGCGCATCATGAAATCTAGTACTATTCCGACTCGAGATCAAATAAATCTTCTCTAAAGTATTCTAAGTCATTCATTCAACACAATAAATCAACCTACTTTTGTGGATAGAGTCTTCATTTCATAACTATGACGTGAGCTCATTACAAAAATTTAAGGTTCACGAATTTCCAATGCCTGGCCAAAATGCGACAGCGAATAAACTCGTGTCTCACTCCCTGGTTCTACATCGCGACTCACCTTGTCAACCTTTCAATGGTCAGCACAGTAAGGAATTGCTAAACTTATTCCTCCATAAATATCATATTTTTAGTCTAGGTATTGAATATGCAAGATCGTTCACAATTTTTCGATATCGATAAACAGAGTTTGTTATCCAGGATATCCTTGGTATAGTATACTCGACTTTACAACATTGATCGGGTCCGGTTACTAGGTCTAGTAAATATGGGTGTCTTTGACAGACCGACTCCAAGTCGCCTCAGTGTGGTTCGTCTGACAAGCATGACATAAAACGCTATTTCGCAAACTGACGATTTATAATATAGAGACAAGCACCAACAACCGTGTCAACATCCTCAGCTGCGACGATTGCTGCATCCTCTGCGTTCTTGAAAAATAATGATCCAAAAGTCTCATTGTCCGCAGCTGCGGCAGCAGCCGCATTACGGTCTCATACTACAACTCCGGAGCCTATCGGGCAAATTATGACAAAACGCATGCAGAGAAAAGGTTCGATATCCTCAATAGGGAGTGGATCTGTCATCTCGAACGCAGTTGCACCTCCAGTAGCGCCAGCGCCACTTCTCCGTAGATTGAGCTCAGGATCTATGGCGTCAAGAACATTCAGATCTCCTTCGCCAAGCACAAGGATCCCCTTGAACACAAGTAGGAGGAATAGCGAGATTGTGGATATTCCACCAGTTCCAAGTCTTAGATCTGATTCTCAGCCAATTCTTGATTTACGAAGAGCAAGTAGTATATCGTCACAATCGTCACAAACGCCGCCGAAGCAACAAGCATCACGATCGGTCAGCGGCCTTTCTCCACTCAAAGAACAGACAATCCTCAATTATTCGCGTCCGATGTCACCAGCGTCTGTTGCATCTCCGCGTAATACTCCATTGTATAACCAGAGCCTCTTGAATGATCCCAATATAACCAATTCCACAAACAGCAAAGCATTTGACGGAGCAAACCCACCAACACCAACAAACTCAGCAGCCAAGGCAACAAAGAAGTCTCGCGCACAAAGATCTCTGAGTCTCGACGAGGGCTCAACAACACGCGTTGACAAGTCTTCTTCTTCGACTCAATCAAGGCCTGTTAGCCAATTATACAGACAACCATCAACTGTAATGGAGGAGACAGATGGTGACGACTCTACTTTGAGTTCAAACATGACTGCCAACAAAGCGCGCAAATTTTCCACCGGCAAAATGCGACCGCTTTCTGTACAAGACGTTCAACCAGCTCGTTCACCTTCTGATAATTCCGCAGCTCCGCGCTCAAGCTCCATCTCTCAAATGCCTCGTCGGGTATCAAATGCTAGTTCGCTCGATGTGCCCGATGCGGCAAGCAAATCAACCCGCTTCTCAACGAACTTGACAGGTTCAGCAACAACACGAAAAGATCCACTCCCACGATCCATGTCGCCGGCAAAATCGGCAATGAAACAGTCTCCAAGCCTATCAAATGGATCTAGCTTTGGATCACCGCCAACAGAATCAGCCCCGATATTTACGAATCAAGGTTCGGGATATACATCAGACACAGGATCAACTAATTCGAAACGAAAAAGGTCAGTGCGAGTTAGTTTTGACGAGAATAGCATGTCAAAGCTGAACGGTATCCAAGTCGGGCTACAGAAAGTAGTAATTGAGAAAAATTCAGATGAGCTTGTGAAGCCCCGGCCAGCATTGCCCGTTTTTGGCAGTGTAAGGTCAACAAGTCCTAATCCGCCCAGCGAGCAAGCTGAAACTGCACTCGTGGTAAAACCCGGAAAGAGGTCGTCAGCGGCAAAAGGCGTTCAGGCGGGCAAGGTGACATCAATATTGACTCCATCGCCGAAGCAGCCTTCTGGGAATGAATCGATACCACCGGAAGTAACATCGGTCGAAGGGTCCGGACAAACAACAGATACTGAATTGAGTGACGATGAGATTGATACTGGTATGTCGACTTCTGTGCTTGGCTCGACGGGGCAAACCTCTGTTATGGAATCATCTGCAGCGAGTTTGAAGCCCATTTATCCATCCAAACCTTCCACAGCTCAGTCGAGTAATCTGGCTCCTGAGGATGTGCCCGATATTCTTGTACTTCCTGCGACGCCAGCTGTTGAGATGCCACCCGAGTTGACAATTTCGGGCAGGTCAAATAACAAAGGTTTAGGTATGCCTGGAAGCTGGGACGATCTCCACGATGTCTACCAGAGAGAAGATGGGAGTCAGCCTGGTAAGAAAGGGGTTGAAACGCAAGCAGTCAAAATTAAGCAATCACAAGATGACGAGTCAGATCCAGCCGATTCAGAGGACAGCGCAGCGTTTAGCGACGCAGCTGAGGATCCTTCTGAGCTGGAGCCATATGGTTATGCTTCTCTTAATGCTGTAGTCGAAAGTCCACACGTGCTCCCTCAATCGAATGACGTGTCTTCGACCCGTGCTGATCAGGTCGACAACGAAAGTCCAGTCAAGGCAGTGACGGCTGCGAGGAGAACAAGACGTGAACAGCGATCGCGCAAGGAATCTGAAGAGACAACCCTGAAACTACCTCGAGATGCTGATAGTAAGACAAAGACGACAGGGGGTAATAGCTTACTCCGTCAAAATGTTGGTAACGATTCTTCGTCAAGCCAGCCAAAGTTGAAGAGTGCGATGAAGAATGGACAGAGTAAGACAAACCCGACGTCAGAATCTCCTGCTTTCCGTCGTACGATGCGTGGTTCGGTCGATGCGTCAAAATTACGCACAGCTCAATCACCAACAAATCGAACAGCTCAATCACCAACCAATCGACAAGGCTCTTCTGTTATGCAGACCAAGACTTTACGCCCACAATCGATGCAGGGTTCGTCTAGATACACTCTTAGACAACAGGCTCCTCCACATCCAGCCGTCAATAATGACTCGGATTCAGAATCCAGTTTCAAACGTCAAAAAAGACCACAAAATGAGTCCTACGTCATGAAAGGGTCTATGCGGAGCAGTTCTGTCGATTTCCATTCTGTTCAAAGAGCTTCCTCGCCACCAGCTGTCAGGGGTAGCAGCAGATGGAGTATCAGATCACTCTCACCAATGGGCAGATCGAGAAAACAAGATCCTAGTACTATCCGTCAATCTCTTCGAGGGGGTCCAGTTGATAACATGCCGACTTTACGAAACAAGGCCGCCAAAGGAGGAAACGTAAAACACAATGCCCCAAACAAGTTCGCCTCCCGATTCCAAGATTCCGACTCTGATTCTGATGGGCTCAATACTAATACGAGACTGAACACCCTTAACAATGGCTACACAGCTTCGAAAGTTACTCCTTCGCGACAGCAGTTTGGCCGACAGCAGCTTGTTGCTCAGAACAACTCAGCGAACCTTGACAGCTCCTCGGATGACGACTTTACCCGGCGTAGAGCCGCTAAGCGAAAGGGTCCAAAAGCAGTAATAAAGCCTGTTGTTGTGACACCTCAAGCAGATCTCGATGTCATCATGGCGGCAGCTCGTCGCAATGTTGCAGCTATGACTGGTAATCAGACTATCATCACTTCACCGACAGCCACCTCTACGCAAAGCAAGCCAGCCTTATCTACGGATCAGCAATCAATCATGAGTAACACTACTGTCACGCGAAACCTACCACAGATCAACACATCGATACCAAATACTCCTACAAATCGTAAGAGAGGCTTCTTCAATACATTATTACGTGGGCGTGAGCAACCAGCTTCCCCTGCCATCTCAGAATCGGACAAGAGTCTTCCAAGAAGCCCAAAAACATCGAACGGAAAATTGCAAAGGAGACAACGGCCCGGGCAACTTGGCAGAACCGCTTCCACCACTAGTACTGCGACTGTTGATAGTATCGGGTTTGGTGGGACAACCTCTGTAATGGCTGAACAGATAGCTCACATGCCCGCTGTACAAGAACAAAGTGAGCATGTAATTCATGATACACCTGTGCAAAATTCGATCAAGAAACCGGACGAGACTAAATCTAGTTTTGAACAGCCAATTACACTCAATAATATAGTCAAAGAACCAGGAACGCCGCAAACATCAGCCAGTGTGAGTGGTTCTCGTGGTCCGGAATGGCCTCTCGGACCTTCCACTGCCGATAATGCAGCTGTATCTGAACTCCCCCCACCTCCTCCCATTCCTTATTCCGTTGTAGACTCGGGACTGTCTCGATCTGCTAGTAGCGATGGACTTTCAGCAACGCGAAGAGCACAAATATTATCTCAAGCAGGATTCACATTTCCCAATGCCAAGGATGACAACGAAATGACTAGACCAGGCAATAGGCGATCAATGTCTGGAAGACTTGTACAAAGTGTCAAAGGTTTTGGAAGAAAGAATAACGTCAATGGACATGGGCATAGCTCGTCAGTCACAGTTCCAGGACCTTTAGGTCGATCAGTTGTTGGAGCTGGAGAAGTTCTTGACGATAGTAGTAGCGATGACAGTGGTATCAATGGACTTTCTTTTATGCATGATGAAGGTGTAGATGGTAACGAAAGAGAAGGTGAAGATAATGGAGACGATGCACAGACAAGAAAGAAGAAAAAGTTTACGTCGAGATTGAAGAGAATGTTTGGTATACATGCTGCTACTGCTTGATCTATTTCGAAAAATTGAATACATGTCTATAGCTTATCTTTTCCACTTATTATCATGACGGACTATTTCGCAGAGACTTGTCGATCAAGCTTAATCTGTTAATACTCCTGGCAGGAATGTAATCCATTCGTCATTATTTTCAATAACATTAATTTAATATTTAAAATTACTATAATTATAGTTCTATTCATTCTTCATTGCATATTTTTAGCTTGAGCCCTATAAAAGAGCGGTAACGATACCAAAGTCTCAGCAATTTTTAGACAGAACTCATTAAACATCGTTGGGTATCCAAGTTCAAAAAGAAACACACTAGAATACAATATGCTGAAATAAAAATATGTTTTTTTCACTCATCAATCTGTTCGGTTCCACGTGTGTGCCTTGATGTACCACTCTAGATGAACGTTTACGCTCATCCAAATCCATGGTTTTCCCCAACGGGTTTGCGTTGCGGCTGTCAAAAAAGAAATTTCAGAAGCTCCGGAACGGGACTCAACCAGGGTCCGTGCACACCTGTCAAAGAAAATAAATTCCTACGACCTGAGGAAAAAAAAAAGTAGTTTGAGCAGCAAACTATTTTTCACATTGGTGAAGTACTGGTAGCACTATATAATTTTTTTTTGAAAGGAGCTATCTCACCGGAATCATATCCTTGTAAAAGAAAGAATAGAAAGAGATAGATAAATACGATGAATCCCGTCATCTTTTCGGTTTCTTAATGTCATCCTTGGCACATTGAATAGAGGAATTTCCTTGTTTGATGTAATTATCGGCAAACTTTAGGGAGAAAATAGGGATAGGTTTGAGTTGTTTATATACATTCAAGATATCATCATGGCATATAATAGATCCTATGGGAATGATAACCCCCCTCCGTAAGATAATATCATAGTATAGGAGGTGAAAGATCTCTTGACTGATTAGGATTGTTTCAGACACGATCTTGATAGAAGAAGCTCGATAAGGACATCATTCAATAATACTCCCTCGGTCAGATCTGGTCCGTCATCCGCCGGCGGATCATTCACATCTACAACACCAGTCTATGCAGATTCTTCTACAAAATACTCGCCAGGTAGTTCTGCTTATCAATCTCTCGCAAGCGTCGGTAATAGCGGTGCTGCTCCACCTCCACTTTCAACATCTTCTTCATCTCGTTACTCTCGAGATGCCTTTTCTCTCCCACCAGCTTCCTATTCAGCTCGCGCCAATACTCTCCCCATTCGTAAATCCGTCGGATCTTCCTCTTCAACTACAACACAACGTCCTCCTTCAATGATGTCTCCTCTCAGCCCATCTTCATCTCGAACCAACAACGATCCTTCCGGTAACACTACCGACCGCGACTCTCTCTGGCCACTGTTCTGCTCCGTCGATCGGGACCGAACGGGTCAATTATCTGAAGAATCCCTCTCTCGAGCGTTGGTCAACGGAGATTACACCGCCTTTGACGTGCACACAGTCAAGATGATGATACGAATGTTCGACACGGACCGATCTGGCACGATAAACTTTGACGAATTCGTCGGCTTGTGGGGATTCCTCGCTGCGTGGAGGGGATTATTCGACAGATTCGACACCGACAGGAGCGGTAACATCTCTCTCGACGAGTTCACCGAAGCCTTGATCGCGTTTGGATATCGCTTGAGCAACGGCTTCGTCGAGTCGCTCTTCAACACATTCGCGCGTAATGCCGGTACAGTGGGGCCGAACTCGCGACGGAAAGCATTGTCGTTTGATTTGTTTGTTCAAGCGTGTATCTCCCTCAAGAGAATGACGGACGTGTTTAAAAAGTTTGACGATAATCGAGACGGATATATCACTCTGAGCTTGTAAGTTTTACCAACCACCGCTGTCTGTCTTTTTTGAGAATAAAGAAATTAATCATATTCGTGGTCTAGTGAGGAATTCTTGACAGGTGCGCAAAGTCTTTTTCTTTTCAATAGTATTTCCCCTACTACCGATACTGGTCTTTATTGATCACTCTTTTTCTTTGCATTGCCATGAATGTTTTGAACACGTGTATTGACGTATCATGTTTCTTTGTAGAAATTTTACGACAGAGGTAGAAGAAATTCTATGGTCAAGTTGCAGGACAACGAGAAGATAATTATGAGTGAGAAAAGACGCTACTGTATCTAGATCCTAGAAACTATTCTACCATTTCTTCTTAAACGTGTTGATCAGGAGTATGATTATGAATATCTATATAATTGGTGTGGTTTTATATTCGACTTACGTTATCTTGGTAGAGTAAAGTAAAGTGAATAATGGAACTTGTATTCTTGTATATATAATAAATAGTTATAGACTTGTATGATTATGTTATGATTTATCACATGCTAGTTGGGCTTGTTATACACTACGTAGGGGCTTTTGTGTTTCTTCCTTGATCGAGAGCTTCATGACATACATTGAGAGCTTCGTGACATACATCGAGAGCTTCATGA
>Ga0160427_10001956_pt1 | contig 12560 bp, 12 predicted proteins | sample SolpanmetagenomL_FD_108194 | JGI IMG/M metagenome (GOLD analysis project Ga0160427, IMG submission 108194) | Solar panel surface microbial communities from Lawrence Berkeley National Laboratory, California, USA - L | ecosystem: Engineered > Built environment > Solar panel > Unclassified ...
ACGATCTTAGCGCCGGCGCACTCGTCAGGCTGCTGCCGGAGTTCGAACCGCCACCGCTGCCGGTGCAGCTGCTGGTTCCCAGTGGCCGATATGTGGCCCCGCGAGTGCGCGTGTTCCTGGACCACGCTGCGCAACACCTCGGCACGTTGGCGGCAATCCACCCGGCCTGAGCCGCGGGTTGCCTCTGATGGTTGGCACACTTCGCAAGCCGATCCCTGATCCCGGCACCAACGTTCTTCGGAGCCGACCGGCCGCATCCGGCCAAGCTCGGCACGCTTTCGGGTGCGACAAGGAAGGCGCGGTCACACCACCGAGTGCTGTTCAGGAGAGGCGATGTCGCGGGGGGTGCGCAGCCCTGCCGTCTCAGCGCCATCCACCGTGATGACGGCGCCGTTGACGTAGCTGGAGGCGGAGGACAGCAACCAGCATACGACGTCGGCCACCTCGTCCGGCGTGCCGAAACGGCCCGCCGGGATGCGAAGCTCCAGGCGCCGGCGCGCCTCGTCCTGCGCCAGGACGGCGTCCATCATCCGCGTGGCGATCTGTCCGGGGCAGACCGCGTTGAAGCGCACGGTATCGCCGAATTCGAGGGCCAGCGCCTGGGTCATTCCCAGCAGGGCCGCCTTCGACGCGCAGTAGATGGCCAGGCCCTCCTCGCCCAGCTTGCCTGCGATGGACGAGACGTTGACCACGGCGCCCCGGGCGGCGATCAGGCCCGGCAGCGCATAGCGCGTGTAAAGGAACGCGCTGCGGGCATTCACGTCCAGCACCTGGTCCCAGTCGCCGACCTCGGCCTGCAGGAAGGGCACGCGGCGCCCCATGCCCGCATTGTTGACGAGGCCCTCGATCCGGCCACTGCCCAGCTCGAGCGCCGTGTCGACCACGCGCCTGATGTCGTCGGGGTCGGCGACGTCGCCGGGCACGAAGGTCACGTCCGGCAAGGCGGCAGCCATCTCGGCGCCCGCGGTCCGGTCGCGGCCCGTCGCCAGGACGGTCTTGCCTTGCCGAACCAGCTGCTCGACGCAGGCGCGGCCGATGCCATGCGTGCCGCCGGTGACGAGGTGCATCAGGACCGCCGAAGCCCGGCCGGTCCGCCCCCCACGCTCAGCAACGATGCCGCCGGCGGGTCGAGGTAAAGACGGGTTGCGGAATGCCGTTGCAGGATCGAGCCCGGATGCAGCGGCGTGATCGGCCCCTCCACGGCGTTATGCACGGCCCGGGCCTTTCGCGCATCGGGCACGGACAGCACGATCAGCGCACTGCGCATGATCTGCGGCACGCTCATCGTGATGGCGCGGCGCGGCACGTCATCGAGCGTCGCGAACCACCCCTCGCCGAGCTGCTGCGCCCGGCAGGCCTGGTCCAGCGTCACGACGATGAAGGCCCGGTCCGTGCTGAAATCCGCCGGGGGATCGTTGAAGGCCAGATGGCAGTTCTCGCCCAGCCCGGCGAAGCACACATCCACCGTCCGATGCGCGAGCAGCGCCGACAACCGGTCGGCCTCGGCCTCGGCATCCGCTGCCTCGCCGTCGATCTCGTTCAGACCCGCACGGCCGTTCAGCGGCTGCAGGAAGCGCTGCCGCAGGTAGCCGCGGAAGCTGGCAGGGTGCGCCGGCGCAAGACCGATATATTCGTCGAGGTGGAACGCGGTCACCCGGTCCCAGGCGATATCCGGCGCCGCGGTGAGGGCCGCCAGCGTGGCGAACTGGCTGGCGCCGGTTGCGAGAACGATCGTGGCCTCGCCGCGCGCGGCGATCGCCGTACGGATGGCGTCGGCGCCCGCCTCGGCCGCGCGGCGACCAAGCTCGGTTTTGTCGGAACAAATGTCTGGCTCGAACATGCCGGCAGCAGAGCCCATGGGAACCGGGCTGGCAATGGACGTGCTCACCCAAGGTCATGAGTTTCCCACCTCTGCCATGCCAGACGCGAGCGCTCGGGCTGTCGAGCGTGACGGGCTGGTCCGGCTCCTATTCGGTCCCCTGCCCGGCATCCGTGTGTTGGTGGGAATTGGCGGGACTGCCTTGAAGTCGCGATGAACCCATGACGCGAGATCCAGCTCGGTCAGGTGTGCCCAGGCGATCGCGTGGTCCGGCCCGGGCAGCGTCGGCCCGCCGGACCGCGGCGGCGGGGACACGGCCGTGGTCGCGGGCAGGAAGATGCAGGCGGCGTCGACGGTCCCGTGCGGCGGAGGCCTGCTGGTCGGCGTCGTGTTCCACATGGGCGCGATCCCAGGCCAGGTCCGACGCGGAACTGGCCTGGCTCCTGCGCCGCCATGCCGGCGACGCCGCGACCCGTGACCCGTGACCCGTGACCCGTGACCCGTGACCGCCTGAACGGCCATGATCGGAACATCGAGGACGACCGGGCCGGCCCCGCATGCAGGCGGACCAGCGCGGCAGGCCGGTGGGCCCCGACACGACGGCTTCCGGCTGCCGCCACAATGTCCTATTCGGCGATCCTGCGGCGGAACGAGGCGGAAAACGGCATGGTGTTCGAGACGAAGGTGGCCATCCTTGTGCTGGACGATCTCGCCGTCTGGCAGAAGCTCAACATCACGGCGTTTCTCGCGACCGGCATCGCCGGAGCCACGCCGGAGGCGATGGGTGAACTCTACGAGGATGCGGCGGGGCGCCATCATGCCCGCCTGCTTGGCCAGCCGATGTTGATCTTCGCAGCTACGCCCGGGCAGCTTCAGCGAGCCTACCAGCAGAGCATCGCGCGCGACCTGACCCGCGCCGTCTATGTCCGCGCCATGTTCTCCACGGGACATGACGCGGCGAACCGTGCCGCATTCAGGGCCGAGCCGGCGGACGGGCCTGATCTGGTCGGGCTCGCCGTTCGCGGCCCGAGAAAGGATGTCGACAAAGCCACGAAGGGTGCCGCGCTGCATTCCTAGGACCGTTCAGAGCCGGGATCGGGCCCGCCCGGTCCGCCCGCGGACAAGCGGCGATCAGGACGATTGGAGCCGTCGCGCGAGGGATGCCGTTTCGGGACGGGCGGCGTGTCTGCATCCGACCGCCGTCATGCGGAGGTCCGACGGTCCGGTGGGATGGGTTCAGCACCGATCATCGCTCGTGGATCACCGGCAAGATCGCGATCGCTGCCCTCGTGGCGCGCGCGGGCGTAGGCTGTCGGCGAGCGGCCCACCTGCCGGGCGAATGCGACGCTGAACGTGCTCTGCGAGCTGTAGCCGACGCGCTGCGCCACCTCGGCCACGCTGACAGCGTTGTTGCCCAGCAGCTCTTTCGCAAGCGCCATGCGCCAGCCGAGCAGATACGCCATCGGACGAAGGCCGACCTCGCGGCGGAAGCGATCGAAGAAAGTGGAACGCGAGAGGGCGGATGCCTTCGCCAGCTCGCCGATCGTCCAGGGGCGCGCCGGCTCGGCGTGCATCCGGCGCAGTGCCGCCGCGAGCCGTTCATCGGCAAGCCCGCGCAGCAAACCAGGCGCGGCGATCGGCCCCGTTGTCGCGCGGAACGCCTCGATCAGAAGCACCTCGAGCAGGCGTGCGAGCACCACATCGCGACCCGGGCGTCCGGCGCGGGCTTCCTCGCTCAGCAGCTCGACGAGCATCGTCAGGCGCCGCTCGCCACGCACCACCACCAGTTCGGGCAGCAATGATACGAGCAGCGTCGCGTTATCCGATCCGAAGGCATAATAGCCGACCAGCATGCGCGTCTCGGGTGTGCCGGGCTCGCCAAGGTGGAAGACGCCGGGCCGGAGCTGGATCGGCTCGCTCAGGCGGCCCCCCGGGGGTGGAACCAGACTGGTCATCGTGAAGTCGTCGGCCGCGGGCAGCAGGATGAAGTCGCCGCTGCCCAGCCTGACGGGGGGACGCCCCGCGATCGACAGCTCGCAGCTGCCTTCGAGCATGGCGCCGTAGAACGGGCCTTCGGGTGGCGGACGCACAGCCCAGCTCCCGGCAGCCGTAGCGAGCTTGGAGAAGGACGCGCTGGGCCGGAGAAGGCCGATCACCTGGGTCAGTGGATCGTGCAAGGTCGGACTATCTCCAACAAGCTACGGAGTTTCAGGCGTAGCAGGTCTGGTGGCGGCGCACCACGTCTCAGCCGTCACCACAAGGAGCTCACCCCGATGCCCAACGTCCTTCTTACCGGCTGTTCCACCGGCTTCGGCCGCGAGGCCGCCATCCATTTCCTTGAGCAGGGATGGAGCGTCGTGGCGACGATGCGCGATCCGACGGCAAGCTCGCTGCCGACCTCCGATCGGCTGCGCGTGCTGCCGCTCGACGTGACGGACGCAGGGAGCATCGCGGGCGCGGTCGCGGAGGCGGGCGCGATCGACGTGCTGGTCAACAACGCCGGCATCGGTTGGCTCAACGCCGTGGAGGCCACCCCGATGGAGATCGTGCGTCAGGTCTTCGAAACCAACACGTTCGCCACGATCGCGATGATGCAGGCGGTGCTGCCCGGCATGCGCGACCGGCGTGCGGGCGTGATCGTCAATGTCAGCTCCAGCACGACCATCAAGCCGCTGCCGCTCCTGTCGATCTACCGCGCCAGCAAGGCGGCCGTGAATGCGCTGACGGAATGCGTCGCGCTCGAACTTGCGGAATTCGGCATCCGGGCCCGGGTGATCGTGCCGGGTGCAGCACCTGGAACCAGCTTCAGCAGCACTGCCCGGGCGCAGATCATGGCGCGAGGCGGCTTCCCCGACGCCTATGCCAGCTTTGCCCAGCAGACGCTGGCCGCCATGCAGCAATCGGCGAGCGGTGAGGTGACCACGGCACGGGACGTGGCCGAGGCCGTCTTTCGCGCGGCGACCGACCCCGACTGCCCAATGATCCTGCCTGCCGGTGCTGACGCGATCGCGTGGTCCGAAGGGCGCTGAACAACCGCGTCCGGGGTGCCCGGAGGCTGCTTCCACTCGTCATGAAGGAAGGCGCCGCGGGACAGCCGGTCCGATCGCGAGACAGGCAGCGATTGTCCCGACGCGGGTTCGGACACAGGGAGACCTTAGGCGTATCCAGGCGCTGACCCTGAGCTCAGCAAGGGGCGAACTACGACCGCTTTCCCGCGAGAAGCGGCGCGTGCGCGGCGAGCCTGCGGGAGAGGAACTCGGTGAAGAGCTGAACGCGCTTCGTCTTGCGTGTCTCCCCCTGCGTGAGAAGCCAGACGGTTCCGTACAGGTGAAGATCGCTGCCGGGCACTCTCACCAGGAGCGGGTCGGCATCGCCGATGAAGCACGGCAGTGCCGTCATCCCGAGCCCCTGCCTCACAGCAGCGACTTGCGCCCCGGCATCCGTCGTCCTGAAGGGAACGCCCGCAGTGCGGATCTCGCCCTCGCTGGCCCAATCCGGGATGCCATGGATGCTGATGACGATCCAGCGGATCGGATCAGGCGCGCCCGCACGCCACCGGGCCAGCCGATCGCGGGACAGGTAGACGCCGCCGAACAGCTCCGGCCCCTTCAGGCCGTGAAGGTTGAGCGGCAGGGTCTTGCGGTCGTAAACGACACGGATCGCCACGTCGGCCTCTCGGTTGGTGAGGTTGGCCAACTCGCCGGACGACAGGACCTCCATCTCAATGTCCGGATGCAGGCGCGCGAAATCGACGAAGTCCGGCATCAGCAAGTGGGTCGCGAGGGGCGGCGTCAGCGTCACCCGCAACAGCCCGCGCACGCCCTGGTCGCGACCGAAGACGCGCGTCTCCAACTGGTGGGACGATGCTTCCATCTGGTTCGCGAGCTCGAGGACCTCCTCGCCCGCTTCCGTCAGATGATAGCCCGAAGGCAGCTTTTCGAACATGTGCGCTCCGAGGTGCTCCTCGAGCTGGGCGACGCGTCGCAGCACGGTCGAGTGGTTCACCCCGAGCTGGCCGGCGGCGGCCCGCACCGAGCCTCCGCGCGCGACGGCAAGAAAGTAGCGAACGTTATCCCAATCGATCATGGTGCAATGCTGCACCGCATGGCAGACAGTTGAAAGCCTGTCTTCATTGCATCGCACAACAATAGGCGACTGCGCGAGTCTCTTCCGCGGCGCGCGGTCAACGTCGGTCCGGAGCAATTTTGCACCACCGATGTGCGCGCTTCCGCACTCAACACCTGCCCCCTGCCGATCGATGTTGAGGGTCTCGGGGCATCCCCGAGCAACCAAGGCGGAAGCCTGGAAGGCCAATCGACATGACCAGACTGAATGGAAAGACCGCCGTGATCACCGGCGGTGCCACCGGGATCGGCCTCGCCGCCGCGAAGCGCTTCATCGAGGAAGGCGCCTTCGTCTTCATCTTCGGCCGTCGGCAGGCAGCGCTCGACGCCGCCGTGGCCGGGCTTGGACCCAATGTCCGCGCGGTGACGGGCTCGGTCTCGGATGAGGCCGACCTCGACCGGCTCTACGCGGCGGTGAAGGCCGAGCGCGGAACCCTCGACATCGTCTTCGCCAATGCCGGGGTGGGAAGCCCCCTCAGGCTCGGCGAGATCACCGACGGGCACATCGACGAAACCTTCGCCGTCAATGTGAAGGGGACGATCTTCACGGTCCAGAAGGCGCTGCCGCTGATGGGCAAGGGCGGTTCGATCATCCTGACCGGATCGAGTGCCGGCACCACCGGCGCCCCGGGGTTCACCGCCTACAGCGCCAGCAAGGCGGCCGTGCGCAACCTCGCGCGGGGCTGGGCGGAGGACCTGAAGGGCACCGGCATCCGGGTGAACGTGCTGTCGCCGGGACCGACGGCGACCGAGCTCGCCAAGGCAGCGCTCGGTGAGGACGGACAGAAGGCCTACGGCTCGATGACCGCGCTCCAGCGCATGGGCGATCCGACGGAGCTCGGCGCGGCGGCCGCATTTCTCGCGTCATCGGACAGCAGCTTCATGACCGCCAGCGAGGTCGCCGTCGATGGCGGCCTGGCGCAACTCTGACGGTTAGGTCCGGCACTTCATTCGATCAATCGAGGACAGACAAATGAGCTACGCAATCATAGGCTTCGGCAAGATCGGCCAAGCTCTGGCCAAGGCGTTTGCCCGCAAGGGCATCGCGGTGTCCGTCGCGACCACGCGCGACCCGGACCGCTTCGCCGCCGATGCGGCCATGATCGGGCCCAAGGTTGTTTCCACGACGCTGGCGGACGCCGTTAAGGCAGACGTCATCTTCCTGGCCGTGCGGTTCGGGGCGTATCCGGATGTCGCGAAAGCCCTGCCTGACTGGCAGGGCAAGACGATCGTCGATGTGACCAACGCCTACGGCGTGCCGCTCGAGCAACTCGGCGGACCGTCTTCCGCCAAGCTCGTCGCACAGGCCTTCACCGGCGGCCGGCTGGTCAAGGGCTTCAACCATCTCGGCGCCAGCGTCCTCGCGCAGGATCCGGCCGTGCATGGTGGCCGCAGGGTGGTGTTCCTGTCGAGCGACGATGAGGCCGCCGCCACGGAGATCGGGACGCTGGCGGAGACGCTCGGCTTCGCCTCGATCAAGCTCGGTGGGCTTCTGGACGGCGGCCTGCTTGTCCAGGGGCGTGGCGAGACCTGGGGACAGTTGATCTTCAAGGACCTGATCAGGTTCGACTGAGGCCGGATGCGCTGGTGAGACTAAATCCAGTCCGAGCGAGGCTCGCCACTGGCCGGCACGTCACGCGGGCCGGTGGCACGTCACGCGGGCCGGTGGCACTGGCGACCATCCACGCAGCACCGCGGGCTAAGCCTGGGAACAGCTCGCCGGCGGTGCGCAAAGCGCCTTCGGGTCGCACGACGCCTTGGCTGCGATCGAACGCAGCCAAGGTGCCGCGATGGTCGCGGAACATGCGGCGACAAAGGGATCGCAGCCGCGTCGTTCGTCGTGGGCTCCGATCCGGCACGACATCACGCCTCGGTTCAGCGACAGGTGCCGTTCACCGCTTCAACAGCGCGGCCGGCGCGGCCCGGCCGCCCAGCAGGGCGGGTATCGCCGCGGCGGCCAGAGCGGCGACCAGGGTTCCGAGCGCCAGCGAAAGCTCCTGCCATCCGGGCGTCACCGTGATGGCGACGCCTGTGGCCCGGCCCAGGAGCGACCCGGCCCAGGCTCCTGCGGCCCAGCCGAGCAGCACCCCGCCGCTCACCCCGGCGAGCAGGATCATCCCCAGTTCGAGCCACAGCGCCGCGACCACGAACAGCAGCGGCGCGCCGATCGCGCGCAGCACCGCGTGGTCCCGCGCCCGGCCGGCGACCAGGGCCGCGAAGGCCAGGAACACCGCGGCGACGACGAGGCCCATGGTTAGCGTCGCCATCCCGGACAGCACCGAGCGGACGTCGCCCAGGGTGCGGAACAACCCGCTCAGGACCTCGCCGGGGAACACGGCGGTGCTCGACGTGGTGCGATACCGCGCCCGCAGCTGGTAGGCGCCGGCGATCGACCGCGGCTTCACCACGATGGCCGGCACCCCGGCCGGCTGCTCCCAGGGCGGTCCGATGCGCTCGACCCCGGGCGGGTGCCCGTTGCCGAGCCCGTGCAACGCCCAGACACTCTCGATCGGCACCAGGATCGCCTGGTCCCACCGGGTCCCGGTCGGCGGCAGCCGGCCGACGATGCGGTAGGCGGCTTCCGTATGCACGTGCGCGCCCTGGGTCGCGATCAGGCCGTGGGTCGGCGAGACGGCGGCACCGATCGCGAGCGGCACGCCGGACCCCGCCACGGCTTCCTCGTCCGCGGCGAACGGCCGCCCCTCGGCCAGGGTCCGCGTCCCGGCACGGCCGATGAAGGCAGGCGCCACGCCCACCACGGGATGACCCTGCCAGGTATCGCCGAACCCGACCGGCGAGACCCAGGACGCCTCCCTCTCCTCGAGCACCTGGCGCACGACCGCGGGCTCCAGCAGCGGGACTGCGTCCGGCTGGAGGTAGACGGCAGCGAACACCAGCTGCGCCGGACCGCCGGGGGCGCCCACCACCAGGTCGAACGCGTCGGCCGCGCGGGCTGCGGCCCGCCGGCTTCCCCGGTCGAGGACGCCGACGCCGATGCCGAGGCCGACCGCAACCGCGATCAGCGCCGCCATCGTCGCGGCGCCGCGCCAGCGCCGGATCAGGGCGGCCCGCGCCAGAGGCCAGGGATTCAAAGGCCAGGGATTCATCGGCATTGGCTCATACGAGCTCCAGCTGGCCGCCGAGCAGGCGCAGCCTCGTGGGGATCTGCTCCAGCAACACCGGGTCGTGGCTGGTGACGATCAGCGTCGCCCCGGTCGCGGCGGCCGCCTCGACCAGCAGCCTGGCGACGGTTCCGGCAGAATGCCGGTCGAGGCTCGCCGTTGGTTCATCGGCCAGCAGCAGGCCGGGACCGGGCAGCAATGCACGGGCGATGGCCACGCGTTGCCGTTCGCCCCGGCTCATCACGGTGATCGGGCGGTCCGGCCCGGGGATGCCCACGAGCGCCAGCAGCGCCAGCGCGCGCGTGCGCTGCGCAGGTGTCGGGCCTCGCTGGCCGAACAACAGCGGGAGGGTGACGTTGCCGAGCGCCGAGAACCCCTCGAGCAGATGGATATCCTGGAAGACGAGCCCGATCGCCCGCCGGCGCCAGGCGTCGCGAGCCCGGTCCGGCAGCGACCAGACCGACACCGCCTCGCCTCCGGGGAGGGTCCAGTGCACGGTGCCGCCGGATGGGCGCTCCAGCCCGGCCAGCACATGCAGCAGGCTGGTCTTGCCGGAGCCGGATGGCCCCTCCACCGCGACGACGCTGCCGCCCGGCAGATCGAACCGGGGGATGTCCATCACGGTGCCGACACCGGCGAAGGCGATGACGAGCCGGTCGAGCCGCAGCGACGGGCCCGAGGGGCTGGCGGCCGGCTCAGCCATGGGGGAACTGACCGGCGCACATTGTGTCTCTACTCCCGTCGAGCTGTGTTCCTTAGACCGCACCGATCTCAGGCGTAAGATGGTCTTGCAATTGTCATGGCCGCCTGTCGCGCCCAGGTGCATGACGGATTTTATGACAGGTTGCATGACGAGACTTCCGACACGCCGGATCGTGGTGGCGGGCCTGGCCCTGGCCGCGGTCGATCAGCGGGCGGCAGCGGCGCGCGAAGTGCCGGTGCTGAGTTTTGCCGGGCTGTACGGGCCGGCGACCGCCGCGGGGATCCAGCTCACCCCGGCGGCGCAGCAGCTGGTCGGCTCGCGCGTGCGGATCGGCGGCTTCATGGCGCCGCCGCTGAAGGCGGAAAGCGACTTCTTCGTGCTGACCCGCTACCCGATGTCGATCTGCCCGTTCTGCTCCAACGCCGCGGACTGGCCGGTCGACATCGTTCTGGTGCGTCTGGACCGGTCGGCCGAGACGATCGAGCCGAGCTACGCCATCGAGGTGACGGGGATCCTGCGGCACGGCATGGAGGTGGACGCGGAGACCGGGTTTGCCAGCCTGGTCCGCGTGGTGGACGCGACCTGGCGGCGGAGCTGAGCCCGCCGCCCTTCTCGCCGGGCCTTCCCGCCGGGCTGTCCCGCTGGCCTGTTCCGCTGGCCCGTCCCTCACCTACTTGATGAGGCCCGCGGTCTTCAGCTTGCCGATCTCCGCCTCCACCCGCTCGATCCCGCCGCCGGCATAGAGGATCTGGATGCGCTCGGCTGACAGATGGCTGAGCGCGGGGTTGCGGTATTCGGTGTTGTAGCGCGTGGCGTCGGCCGGGTCGTAGCCGAACTTCGGCGCGACGATGCGGAGGAAGAGCTCGCTTTGCACCACCGCCGGCCCGGTGAAGGTGTAGTCGGCGTCCGACAGGTTGTGCATGACGTATTCGTAGAGCAGGTTGGACTGGTTCGGCAGGCTGGCCAGGATGTTCACGGAGCCGAGCCTGCGGACCGGCGCCAGGCGCAGGCGGCCGGTCGCGTCCTGGATCAGGTAGCCGCGCGCGACCGGGTCCACGCCCGACATGATCGCCGCGGTGCGCAGCCAGTTGACCACGCTGAACTCGTTGCCGGCGTTCGGTGCGCCGTGCGCCGAGGCCTGCGCGATGATGAAGGCGGGCGGAAGCTCCCGCGCCATGCTTTCCGCGATGCCCATGAGATGATGCGCCCCTGTCTTCGTGGTGCCGGGCGCACCCCAGGCATCGGTCTTGCCGTTGCCGCCGAAGTTCATCTCCGCGTACTCGGAGCCGTCCGGGTTCCACTGGAACACCATGGTCTTGGCCCAGTCGTGCCAGATCGGCGCCCCGATCGCGATATCCTGGTCGATCTCCAGGTCCTTGTCGGGCGTGAGGCCGGAGGCGCCGTCGGGCTGCGCGGCCATCGCGGGCAGGCCCTTGGCGTCCAGCATGCCGTAGATCCGGCGGTAGGTGTCTGCGAGGTGGAGGCTGCTGGTCAGGTTCACCGCGACATGGATCGGCAGGCCGCCGGGTTCCGAATGGTGTCCGCCGAAGACGCTGCCGGGCGCTGCGATGTAGGGTTGCGGCAGCTTCGGGCACGCCGTGCCCTCGTCACGCAGCCCGGGGAACACGCCGGCGAGGAGGCCGCCCGGGATGCGGCCGGCTTCGGAGGGATCAACGAGGCCCTGCTCCATCAGGCTGTCCAGCACCTGCTTCTTGCGGTCCGCCGTCAGTCCGGTGCGGAACCGCACGCAGGTGTCGCGATTGAACACCGCGTCCTGGGTCTGCTGCCGCAGCCGGGGATCGGTGATCCTGCCAACCTGATCCTGGATGAACCGCATCGAGCTGGTGACGAGGGCCGAGCTTTCGGCGATCCCGGCCGCCCCGTCGTTCCAGGGTCCGGTCGCCGTCTGTTCGGCGGCCATCGCCGGACCGCCCGGCGCCAGACCCCCCAGCGCCAGACCGCCCATCACCGGACCGCCCAGCGCCAACGCCAGGGGCCACAGCAGCATCGAACGCGCGGGTTTCGGCATCGCCAGGCTCCTGTGGACGGTCCGGGCCATTGTAGAAGCGGGCGGGCGGGCAACAAGCGCACAGGGTGCATCGGACCGTGATGATTGCATGACGCTCGGCCGCCCCGGCCCGCCGGCAAGGCCGCTTTGCCGGCACGCTCCGGACCCCGCAAGCGTCTTCAAACTTTCACGCAGGCGTGAGTTCCCGTCCCTATGGTGCGGCCATCATTTCGATGTGCGGCAGGACATGAAACAAGCAATTCTGGCAATGTCGTCCCTGGCGCTCGCGTCGGGCCTCGGGTCTGCGGACGCCGCGGTGGTCAATCAATGGGTGCAGTTCGCACCGAACGACACGGTGCTGATCCGGGCGATCGAGGACACGCCCGCCAATGGCTGCCCGGTCGCCACGCTGGACGGCAATCCGCTCACGCTGGCGCCGCGCGGCACCGTCACGACCCCGGCGACGGCGCCGAAGGCCTACTATCCGGTCCTGATGTGCGAGAGCGCGGCGCTGCCGGCGTTCGGGCACACCGGCGCCACGGTCGCGTCGGTGCCGCTGAAGATGCCTGTGGCCAATCCGCGCCGCATCCTGGTGATCGGGGACACGGGCTGCCGCATCACCACGGCGACCGCGAGCTCGCAGAACTGCAACGATCCGGCGCAGTTCCCGCTGCAGTTCGTGGCGAACTACGCCGCCACCTTCCAGCCCGACCTGATCGTCCACACCGGGGACTTCCTGTACCGGGAGCAGCCCTGCCCCACCGGCTTCACCGGCTGCGCCGGC
>Ga0160427_10001958_pt1 | contig 12553 bp, 13 predicted proteins | sample SolpanmetagenomL_FD_108194 | JGI IMG/M metagenome (GOLD analysis project Ga0160427, IMG submission 108194) | Solar panel surface microbial communities from Lawrence Berkeley National Laboratory, California, USA - L | ecosystem: Engineered > Built environment > Solar panel > Unclassified ...
TATTGAACTCTGAAATCTCTTCATTCTTGGAAACAAACATATCAACTTTTCCTTGATTGTTTTAGCAGCGCTGATTAAACGTTGACGCCACTGACATTCTTCAATCGAGTTCTTTCAGGTTCAAGGAAAACCCATCGTACACATTGCCGACCAACAACCTGGAGTTGGTCTTGGCAGCGGTCCCAGGGAAGGTGCCATTGATGATGTGGAGGCGTTTGGCGATACCGAAGACGAAGAAGAGGAAGAAGCTAGGAATAAAAGCGATAATCAAGGTAAAGACGACGACGATGAAGCGGAAACTCCACTAGCAGCAAGCGAAGGCGAGATAATCAATATGCCGACTTCGTCAACAGCGTGATACACTCTCTCAGTTTTTGAGGCTGCCCGTTGCTTTTGAGATCTATTTGTCTATTGTTTGTGTGTACTGTATGACTACATCCCTCCTTCTCCTTTTCTCTCTTCTGGTCTCTATTTAGTCCTACAGGCTTTAGGTTTCCTGATTTCTTTTTATCCCTCCCTACTCTTATATCTTGGTGGATACCATGTGGTATGTAATGGTGGTCAGGCCTTTATAAGCACCAACCTCTTTGGCCTCTTCATTTTTTCTAACTTCTGTCCTTGTGCCATACGATATTGGTATATATGTATTTCTTGTGGAAGGATATATTGGGGCACTTTTCTTTTTCTTATCATACACCATCATCGTTCTTCTTCTTCAGAAGGGTATCTCGGATAATCTTATATTATGCTTTCTGGAGTTTCCTGGAGTTTCTTCCCTCTTTCTCTCATCCTTCCTTTATGTTATTTTCCATTATGCAAAAACTTCATAGCATTTGTTCTTGTTCTCCCTCTGATGTACTTTCATCCTTTTTCTTCTTCTTGTCCATGTCTGATGTATGGGTCCCTACTTACTTTTAGCCATGCCTTCACTCACTTAATTCAATTATCTACTCGCCGTTGTTTTAAACTTCTCATAGCTGTTATACACGATTGAAGAAATGTATATTTCGTTCTCTGTATAATCTTTTTTCTTAGCAAAAAAAATGCAGACGGATGATTCCCCAAGAGCCTTATCGATATAAAGCCTGATCGAGTCACACTAAGATGGTGAGACGAAGCTAGACTAAGCTAAGTACCTAGGTACTTAAGTACTTAGTACTTGATATGGACATGCCTTGTGTGTCATCATGTTAATTTAATTTTGTGAGTGTTCATGCATGCATCATCAGCGTCATCATCCTGGGACTACTTTCTTTGTATTGTCAAAAGAGCAAAAGCTAGCAAACAGCTTCATCCACGTTTGGACGACATCTGTCGATTTTATAGGGAAAAAAACTGTGAATTAAAAAACAATGTCCTTCTAATAAGCTTGTATAATCTGGTCACTGAGTCATTGAAGAGATTACTGGCACTCTCACTGACAAAAGAAAGAAAGAAAGATTCAATTGCCCCCAAAACAAAGTCCACTTCCTTACGTTCAACAGCAGTTTCTGTGTTTTCCTTTGAAGCAGCCAAATCATTTAGCTCAACTGCTGCTGCTACCACTCTTCCCTCGCCACCACTTCCCATCATTCATCTTTCACCTCTACAACAACAACAACATCTACAAGAAGCCACAACATTCATTCATAGAGAAGAGAGTTCTCACCTGACAACTGACTTGAACCTCTATTCCTAGCCTTTTCCACAGAGGAAGAAAGAGAGAGAACTTCGTAACGTTCAACCATCAGCTTCTTACATTTCACCAATCGCATCCCACCAATTCAACCCTCGACTTTTCCCCTCCTAGTCTGCATCGGACAAAATCTGAGCTCTAAGAGCTCTTCTGTCCTTGCTAGAAAGGAGCAACAAAAGGCATGGCGAAAAGGAAAGGTCGCACGAAGGGCACGCCGAGCAAAAAACAGGGTGGTAAAAGCAATGGCGGAGGAGGACATCAGTTTCGGTCACCTCGAGGCATTGACCGAGCTGTGATGGATGAATACGAAAGCCTGACAGCAGGATGTATGTTGCAAGCTTCTTCATCCCCATCTTCCTTTTCATTCCTTTAGTCTGACCTCTATTCTGTCACTTATCACTGCACATTTAAAATCACGTTCTATGTCTTTCGCCTCTTGTTTTCTTTAAATGACAGGAAAAAGGCTAATGTGGTTATTTGTGATTATTAAAGTCTCGAAGCGCAATGACAGAAATGTGAATACAAACGGCAGTCAAAAGAAGAAGAATGGCCACTTTTCAATGCGAGACGAAGCTCGGCATACAACGCACAGCCATGAAATTTTTGGCTCAAATGCAAGACAATTACGCCACGCAGCTCCAATACAATTTGTCAGTGCTGGATCGTATGATCCGTCAAAGATACAGCGATTGGATGAGCAATCATCCAGTGATGAGATACTTGAAGTTGAGATTGAAATTGGAGAGGACGAAGAACAGGAAATGAATGGTGCATCAGAAGACTTTGAGGATGAAGATGATGAATTGGATAAAGCAGAGGAGGACGGCGATATCACAAAACTGGCAAATGGTCGAGGACTGTCGATGCAAGCACTGCATCTCGATGGGATCAAATCTACGCTCGAGCACAAGACAAATGGGCAGAATGGAGTTATCGATGACCTTCATCGTGTCGAAGAACTAAGTGACGTAGATGTGGCGGCAGCGCAACAAGCATACCATGACGCCTTGTTTGTCGTGGATACCCTTGGTGATGCCAACCTTGCCACTAAAGTACAATATCGACCTATGCCAGCACCTCAAGTTAGATCCACAAGTCCAGAAGCTCCTTCCTCGGAGTCAGAAGATGGTGAGAAGGTTGTATTTGTGCCAAAAGGGAAGAGAGGTGCCAACACTCCACCATTATCGAGTGAAAAGCAAAAGCCCGAGAAGGTGACAAGTGAAGGAAAACAAACTTCTGCCATTCCTGACCAGAACATTGTCCATGACAAAGAACCCGTTCAGATGGATTCAATCATGAACGATCTAATCAAGGATATCTTGATAGAGGACGATGTCTTGGATGAAGCACATAAACAGGGCAAATCAAATCCTCCTACTTCTGTTATTGTGGAAGATGTAGTGATGACATCTGCTGTGGTTCAGAACGGCGAAACGGTTGAGGAACACACAGTTGTTTACCTTGAGGATGTGATCAAGAAGTCCATTTTCCCTGCTCCAAGCGATCGTATCGCTGAGCGAATCACTGAAATTTCAAGTTCATCAATCACGACAAAAACATCGATTAGCTCCGCATCATCGCCGAGGAACAAGAAAGCCAATGGACGAGCGAAAAACAGGAGAAAATCGAACCGAAAATCACATCAAACCTTGGAAGAAGAAGAGGGCGATGCCATCATCGCAGATTTCATAGCAAACATGGAAGAGAACCTTTCCGACGCGGACGAGCTCTTAGCCTTTGCCAGTCGAGATCTTGGGGGCGACCTTTCTATGAATCTAGATGACCCATTGGAAGCAAGCACTTCATACTCTAAGACTGTCGATGAATTGACGGTAGCATCTCGAAAGCAATTTTGGGATTACGTTCAAGACGATGACCAGTCTAGTGTACCAGATGTTCTTATACTCGACAAGAGAGCAGGAGCAGATGTGGTGGAATATTACATCACTTGGGAAGGTGAACCGGATAGTGCTTTCTGGATCGATGCAGCAAGTTTGAATGAACACTGTGCGCAAGTTGTTGAGGATTATGAGATTCAAATGATGAGTTCTAGCTCTGATTCTTTGTCTGACGACGATGGAGAAGAGGAGGAAGATGCCTCTGATATCTCAGACGAAGATGAGGACAATGAGATGCTCGATGAAGAAGAGGACGACAATGATGATGTGGAAGGAGGCATTCCGGACGCCGAGTCGTTGAATGGATACAAAACAGATGAGCTTCTTGCAATACTTATACAAGAACAAGAGTATCAGCTAGCTGGTGGGAACAGTCATCGTTCAAAGGGCAAGGTCGTGTCCGTCGTAGCAGGCGATGGCGATGATGACGATGACGAGTTTGATCCTGATGAGCTTCGAGCCATGATGAGCGGTAAACAAGGCAAGCGTGTTGGCAAATACCACTCAGCTACCAAGCTGGCCGATGCCTTTGAGAGATTTGAATCCAGCAACTCAAGACTTGGCGGAGGACGAAAAGGAAAGGCTAGGGCTGTTCCAATGTTCAACCTGTCCGATTCTGAAGCTGAAGCAGCTCTTGTGGAAAGGTGGAGTAACGACAGGAAAACAAAGCGAATGAAGAAGATGGAAAGAGAGGCGGCGAGAAGCCAGGGCACGCTGTCTAAGAGTTCGCGTGTGCAATTCTTGAGAAAGTATGAGAATGGAATGAAGGTTGAAGATATTCATCGAGAACTCAAAGTGTTCTTACTCAGTGATGTTGAATGGTACGTTACATCTGCTGATTCTGTTTCAGCCTTCACCTTTTTGTTTCGTATGATGAAGTATTGCTGCTAACACATTCTTGATGAATTTGATAGTTTGAACCTGGTGCCAATGCTCAAAAATGATCGCAAGGAGATTCACAATCTCGCCAACTTGTTCAACCTCAAATCCAAGTCTCAAGGAGTTGGTATGGACCGCTATCCTGTCTTGTATAAAACAGCTCGCTCCAGCATCTTTCTTGATGACGAAGAAGCAATCGACAAGCTCCTCCTTCACGGTCGACGTATGAAACCAAAGTTTGGCGGAGTGGGTAGTACGCCGAAATGGGCAAGAGGAAGAGAAGGAAAGAGTAGTGGCAAGCGTGGCGGCGGCGGAGGCAACGCAGGACACAAACACCAAGATGGTGACGTTGTAGGTGTTGGAGCAGCAGAGATTGGATTGGAAAATAGGGGACGAGTAATGTTGGAAAGAATGGGTTGGAGCACAGGATCAGGACTAGGTGCTGTGGGTAACAAAGGCATTGTGGCACCAGTGGCAGCGATTGTCAAGACATCGAGAGCAGGACTGGGCTAAGATTCATAATTGGCTGGATCGTAGTTCTCCCTTTTTCTTGTTTCTTTCCTCTGTCCTCTGTCTTCTTTAGAGCTTTTCCCTTATTGTTTCTTTTCAGTTTTCGACGGCGCATTTGGCTTGGTGGTAAAGTCATTGATGGAACTTTTTCTTTTTTCTTTTCCGATCTTTTTATTGGAAAATTTTGATCACTGCCAGCATAGTCCTGTGTAGCACGGAAGTGGTCATTATCCGGTCCTTTTTTGCGATCAACAATGATTAGTGGTCATGTTGAATTTACAAAAAAACTACGGATTATACAATGTATAATATGGTTGACTCCGGTGTCAAGACTTTTCAATCTTTTCTCCTTACTAGTTATTTGTCTTTTTCTTTTCTTTCCTCTACCGAAACATCTTCATTCATGTTGGTCGGATACGATTGTTCTCTCTTCTTTTGAACTTTTGCATTTGATCTTTCTCTCTTTCTTTTTCTTCCTTGTCTGTTGTATTTTCTCATATAGTAGCATTAGAATCTGGTGTTTGAGGACAATTCAAGATTTTCTGGTTTTCTTTCATTTCTCTGCTTTTGTTTCCTCATGGCTACTTTCTTTCGTTTTTTGATCTTTTTGATCTCTAGAACTTCCAGCTTGTCGAAATACCATATTGTACTATATATAAATATATATCTGCAGCATGAAACTCGAATTCTATAGATATAGATCTGTAGAAAATTGGATACGAAAATGAAAGTGATATAATACTGTGCATAACGTTACTGTACATTATTTCTTTTCAGATTTGTTTCGCGTGTATAAGTAGTTTTGTTCTGATGTGTATTGATAGCATGATATTATTGAGTAAAGTGCATTATTTGGCTCGTGACAATTGGGAGTGCATGATCCACCCAATAATTCAAGATATAAAAGATATTTATTCATATAGACCACCACACAATAATAATATTACTATCAGCACACATGCCTCAGACGTCAAGCGCTCAACTTGCCCATAGCCATGGTCACACTCTCTAGTTCGCAGTAACACCAACACTCATTTACAGTCTCGAGATCTCGCTCAAACCCATATTCCTCCCCTGTGTAAAGAGAAATATTAACATTCAAAGTAATCTCTTGTGGTATCTTTGCAAAGTTCTCTTATCACTCATTCTATAGGACCTCATCGTTCTTCAACCCATCAAATGTCTTGCGTACAAGAAAGACTATACTCGTCGTCCATAGTCCGTTTCTACCATCATGAGCTCAGACGAGCAGCAGCGACAACAGCAACAACAACAATCTACCATCATTAGAACCAAAGTCAACAATTCAACCAACGCACCACTTCTCGAGCGTCGTCTACTAGCCAGCGGCGGTAGTACTACATCTTTCCCATCTACCACTAGTCATATCGATGGGGGTGGTGGTGGTTCTGTCAACACTATCAATACCACAAACACCAAAAACAAGCGTAAAAACAATGCCTCAACAGCCGTCAGTGCTGCCGGTGCCCGAGCTATAACAACACAAGCACTCGGTTTCTACTTCCGCTACCCCGTCAAAGCCTTTTTCCGACAACGTATCGACTACCTCCAAGTCGCACGAGCCATCAATCCTCGAGTTTTGGCAAACGAGCCCTGGAGTCTCCGTACTAGTACCCTCGGTCTATTAACCCACGCGGTGCGAGAAAAAGGATGGAATTTTATACCACAGCAGGTGCTGCCGCCCATGTTTGCGAATGCGGGTATTGGTGCGTTGTTGTATACTAGTTATTTGCAGATATTGCAGAGGAATTATAGTGCGGCGAGGGAGGAGAGGATGTATCCGCCGCCGGGGGTGGGGTTGACGTTTACGGCGGGGATGATTTCTGGGGGTTTGCAGAGTTTTGTGGCGGCACCATTGGATGCGTTGACGGTGAGGTTTGATGTTAGGGTATGTTTATTTTCCCTTTGCAAGTCCACTTACTTTCCGCTCTTCCCTTACTTCCTCCTACACTTCTACAGTAAAAAAATATGTTTCAGTCTCTTTTACTCACCACAAATTAAATCTAGCACATGCTCGACGGTCAATACAGTTCCATGACCAACTACGCTCACCACAAGCTCAAAGAAATTGGTATCCGCGGCGTCTTCTCAGGATTCGTTCTAAGTCTCACAAAAGACAGTCTAGGCTACGGCCTATTCTTCTGTTCCTTCGAGTACATTAAACAACAAGCCTACTACAATTTTCTCTCTCGGTACTATGGTTCTCAACAACAAAATCATCCTTACCGCCGCATCTATTCTCATATAGACGAACTTCCATTAATCCGTCCACACTGGGCACTTGAGCCCTCGTTCTTATTGTTAGCAGGAGCAACAGCATCATTTGCAAGCTCTAGTGTTTTCCATCCATTAACACGAGTGCAGAATATCCATTATAGCCGACTGGAAACGATTGATTATGCAAAATCTACTATTCCCGGCTTTGAACTTTCTCAACATCAACGACAACGGCTGCTTGAAAAGAAGATGGGAATGGTGGGTAATATATGGTGCACGATTCAAAGAGGATGGGTGTTTAAAAACCTTGTGGCCTATAGAGATACTTTTAGGGATATTCAGACGTTGGCGAGAAAACAAGGATGGAGGAGGTGGTTGTATGCAAATTATTGGGCGAGTACTATTAGACAGACACCTAGTACTAGTGTGGCGTTGATTGTGTTTGAGTTGATGAGGAGAAAGTTTGGGGAGGAGAGTGGGGAGATGAGTATTGTACATGATGGGTTTAGAGTTTTGCTGTAAGGAAAAACTTTTGCTTTGGGTTTTCCCTGTGATTCATTCCATTTCTTGACATCTTTTGTCATAGGAGGGATGTTTGTTTTGGAGAGTTGTACAGAATAGATATACAGGCCATTTATCTGTCCCTCTCTCTCGCCCTTCCTTTTCTTTTACGCACATTTGAAAATCATTTTTGGGGAGCTTTTTTTTATATCTTTTTCCATATAGAACAAAGGTAAGGCGTTATGGCAGGGAGTTGGAAATGCTCATTCTTTCATTGTGGCTCATAGAATTTTCTTTTTTTCTTTTACATTTATAGACTTTTGTATATATAGCTGCTACGTTTCTCTTGCATAGTGTAGAAACACTCATCTCATCATGACTGATATCAAATCTTGCACTATGCGCGCCTTAAATACTTCAAGTTACTTGAAGCAGCTGGCTTCTCATGAGGGGAACTATAATTGTGTCCTCACGATTTCAAGTTATGAATTTACAAGAAAAGTGATAAGGATAATAATCAAAAAAACAATATCAAAAATTCAAAGAAGTCCTACCGCATATGATACAGAAAGGTACAAAATGTGGGTGCTCCAAAGGTGTGATACAACTCCTATCTATCATGATTAAGATACAATACAATAAAAGGGAGGAGGAGGTACTAAGCAAAGATAGATATGATATCCCTTACAATTTTAAATAAGAAACTGAATAGTTGAGCGAAAAAAAGAAGACGATACAAAAATTCGAATTTCCGCTTTGTGATCTACACACATATACATACGCCAGTTGACGCCCCAAAGACTACGCCTTCTTCTTTTACATGAAAAGAGAAGAAAAATAAAACGCCATAACAAACAAGCTCCCCAAGTTTAAGGTTAAAGAGGGTGGAAGAAATACATAAAAAAGAGGCAAGCCAAGAAGGAAACAACAAACCCCTAAGACAAATTCAAGAATAAAAGAAAGAAAAACGGAAAAAATATCTAACTAAAATCATGTACATCCAACCATTGCTCCTCTTCTTTTTCTGCATTTCTATCATAATCAATAGTCCTGCTATTCATATAAAATTCGGATCCATCTCGCATCTTTCGACAATCAACGACAATCTCTTCCTCTCCAAAACCTACAACCTGCCAATCCTTCTTACTTTGATCAGGATCTTTTGGATTCGTACCCTTGACAAGAACACTTCTTTGCAGCAAACCACTAATGTTGCGCCAAAAGTTCCAGATTCGGATTTCACCCATGCTATCGATACTGACGGCGCGTTTGCTATTGATCTGGACGGAGGTGACGGAGGCGCAGTGGCCCCACATGGAGTAGCCGGAGGATATGGTAAGGGGGCGAGGATTGTATGGTTTAGTATTGTCGGTGGTGGTGGTCGTGTCGGTGAGTGTGGGTGTTGGTGTTGTAGTAGGAAGAGAAAGAGGTTTCTTGGAAAGAAGGTCAGTTGGTGGTGGTGGTGCATAAGGAGAGTTGACGGTATAGAGAGTAAGCGTGTTGTTCTTGTGTGACGTTACGATGTACTGTTTTTTGGTATTACTTAAATTAGTTAAGAATTCTTTGCCGTACCATTTTTGAGAAGGAGGGTTACAGGGAGGCGGTGCACACGAGCTCAGAGCGTATTAGTTGAAATAGGATTCATTCTACTCCAAGAAGGAAGAGATTGAGGTAAGACAATAATGAAAACTTGTGCGCGGCTCGAGTGTCGATGTGTATTAAACGAGAAAAAATAGAAGGGACACTAAGATGCTTACAGGGTATTTGTAGGATATACTCAAGCACCACGAGTATTCACGACGCAGTGGCCGCAAGGAATGCGTACTCGCATCATCCATTGTTGATAACCTTGACAAGAAGACCTTGTGTGTCCTTGGGTCAATGTGTAGCTCTTGTAGCCCGACACGAGCATGCATAAACACATGGTCATTCTCGTGCTGTACAATCGTAACAACATAGGTAGTCCTCTTTGCCTCATCTCCATCACTTTCAGCCTGTCTAATGAAAAGACAATCTTTATGTACAGGCGTTGTCAAATTTGTCAAGTTGGTGACCAACAATGGACGAGCGTATAGTCTATTCTCTGCAAATGACATGGAGGCGTGGTAGCTATATACGAACAGATTGCCCATTCTAGTAGCAAAGACAAGATAGGGTCGGCAATATGACATTTGTAAAATGAGATTTGGAACATTCGATGTCGTCACCTCAGATTTATCTGGAAAAATCTCTTGTGATTTTGTGGTAATTGTCATCTTTGTTGGTGAAAAGTTTAGAATGATGACTTGTCGCATACGAGTAGCGAGTACAATGTCAATACCGTACTCTTTTTGAAGAGCTTGTGTAGAATCCGTAGACAGGGACTCTTCAAGGACCATACATGAAATCCAGTCGCGCGACTGATCTTCTACGGAGAGATTTGTCTCGTTCAGGTAATATGGTATCACAGCCGATTCTTCATTGGCGCCAATCTTCTTGGTAGACCTAATGACAAGACCTCTGGCATATGCAGTAAAAATCCAACCCTGTAACCAAAAGTCAGTGGCATGTTGAATATAGACTCATCAGCCAGATAACATCTACTCCAGCAGTTGTGAGGGAGGATAAAAGAACTCCTTACATTATGATAGCGTGTTTTAATGACTTCCCCCCAATCAAGGGACCCCATCCATCTTCCAAATGGCGGAAGACGCAAAGAAGGCAAATCAGAATCACAAAGTCGTGTCCTTGTAGAACTTCCTCTGTACCAATTATGTCGAAGCCTGTATTTTGCCTTCCAGTCCATTCCAACTTTTTGATAATTCGCCGAGCTTAATTCTTTAATCTGATCATCCTGTAGAACCTCCTCTCTCGTTCGCGCTATGTCGCGAACGATCTCCCTTTCTTTTTGCAATAATATATAATCATCTAACCAAAGATTCCATTCTTTAGCCAGTGGTGGTACTGTATTACCGCTACCACTACTACCACCATAAGTCCCTCCTTTTATATCAGTGCTCAAGCTCGCGCTGGTACGTTGTACCAAATGCCTATGCTGCCGATGTCGCTCCGATAATCTCGGGACGACGAATCTTTTGTAAAATAACGATTTCCATACTTGAGAATCTGATGCGAGGATGTTGAGTTTGTGACTACAGGTTGAGAGTTTGAGTAGATTGGGCGGAGAGAGGTGACAGAGGATACTGAGAAGTATTTCGTGTGGCAAGTTGAGAAGATGGCAGGGGCCAAAGTATTGACGTTTAGAGGGCGACGGTCGTGATGCTGTTAGTGGTGAGGAGGCATCATTATCTATACGACGACGCTTGAGCGACCGGATTGGCGGCGGTGGCTCCGTAGTGTCTGCCATATTTCGCAGACAAGGTGAGGCCTTGGTTGATTGACTGGTTGATTGTATTTGAATCTTGAAGCCTTTGAGCTACAAGTATCGCATCATGATGCGCATAGCAGATCTGTCGACATTCCTTACGTAATATATATGGGTGCATGGATGGATGGATGGATGGATAAGATTAGATTGTTTGACTATCGGCGATATCTGCGATCCTCGCACGTTTGTTTGTTTGTTCATTCATCTCGCTATGGCATACGCCTCAAACCTCGGACAGCTAAAAAAATAAAAAGCTTGAGCCTCAAGATTTAGCAGAGCATGTCAACGACATTGCATTGCATCTCCTCAACATCTCCATTCTTCCTAAAATATAACGGGAATAACTAGATAGAAGCACATCTGGTCAACAATCGCTAGAGATTATTCATTTATTCGAATTCGACTTTATTATCTCAAACACTAAAAATCCACCAGCGACTCATTATTTACCAAATTCTCTGGCCTCTCTCTGCTTCTCTAGTTTTGTCACGTTTTTCGAGCAGTAATCTGACGACAACGACAACAGCACAAAAAGGAGACTTACCACTTTAACTTTATTCTGCGCCTGTCTCAGTCGACTTCACTTGATAATTCTTAATCATATATACCAATAAGAAGTGAGAAAAGGAAAGACAAGGAGATCCCCATTTATTGGTAGATTACCGACAACTACGCCACAGAGAAAAGCGGAACGAAACAACATATCAAACAGCAGAGAAGGATAAACAAGAAGAAGGAGGAAAAAGGAGCGGAAGGAAGGAAGGAACGAGATTGAATTTTAGGACACAACAGTCTGTCTATCAAAAACAAGAAACCACACGCACAGAGAAAGAGAAAAGGAACAATGATTACCCGTTTCCTCACCAACGTATCCGTCAAATTCAACCCATTCAGTCCAAAAGCAAAGACTGCGCGTGTGTTTTTATCACTATTGCCACCAGATGCGCGATCAACAATGAAGATTACGACCAAGGTTCTACCGAGAGAGTCGGAGGAGGAAAGTAGGGTGGCGGTTGTGTTTAGTATGTATATATCCTCTTTAAAATTCTCTTGTCGACTTTTCACTTCCCACTTCTAATCCTTCCCTCTTTACTCCTGTCCTTCCGCTCTCCTGTTCTTCTTCTCCTTCTTGTGTGGTGATAGACTTTTTTTTATATCATGAAAGGAAGGGAAGAAAGCAGAGAAATTATAAGGCGAAGCTAATATACTCCTGTGTGTTTTTTAAAAAAAACAGAGGATGGTAAAGCAATGGATCTTGCAACAAATACACTAAATATCAAAGATTTGGTTGAAGAAATGGATAGACATTCAAGAACACTGCTAAGAAAAGAAGAGCTTGGAGGGAATTAAGAAAAAAAAGATAAATGATATAAAGAAACTCAACGATAACAATTCAATCATCCAACGAACCTAATCAAATCAACTGATCGATTCAATCACTCGATTTAAATCAGGCATCAACATATCAAGAAACGCTAGCTCCGA
>Ga0160427_10001959_pt1 | contig 12550 bp, 15 predicted proteins | sample SolpanmetagenomL_FD_108194 | JGI IMG/M metagenome (GOLD analysis project Ga0160427, IMG submission 108194) | Solar panel surface microbial communities from Lawrence Berkeley National Laboratory, California, USA - L | ecosystem: Engineered > Built environment > Solar panel > Unclassified ...
AAAGCTGCTCTTCTTCTTCTTCTTCTTGTTTTTTTATTTTTTTATTTTTTTATTTTTTTAATTCTTTTTGTGCGCCCTCTAGCTTCAATGGGGGAGTAGATTAGCAAACAATCAAACATCTTCTGCTTGAGCTGAAACAAGCATTGGCAAACAAGTCCATCGCTCATTTCATTGCATTCACCACTCACCATAATAGTAATTGATATACATCACCGTTATAACTCAGTTCCTTCCCTCAGTGTATACAAATATTATAATAATACAAATAATACACTCATCATGGCAAAGCAGAGGATAGCCTTGTCTCCCCTTTCCAGCAGGTCCAATATCTTGCTGCTGCTGTCTAGGAATTGCTCTTCTCCTCTTCTTCATCATCATCATCGTTGCCTCCGAGTCAGTCATCCCCGGGGAGTGCCCCTCCTCCGTCCACACCAGCACTACTTCACGTGCCCGCATCCCCGCGTCCAGCCGTTATCAACACTCGCAGCAGCCTCACGACAACAACAAGCAGGTGAGAAGACCTGGACACTTGCTACAATACAATACAACAATAAAAAAGCAACCATTTCAGGAGCATCTTGATATTAATGAGAAGAGTCTGCACTCGTCCCTAGCCTCGATATCTCCATCAGTCACAAGACTATCGAGTAAGAATCTCTGCTTCTTGTTGTCATGGAGGATTGCTATAAAATACGTGGTAGTCAGTCTGTCTAACCGTCTTTTGTGCAGATACATCTTTGATACATTCGCAATCCAAAACACAACATAACCAACTACAACACTACTCTACTGCCAAACCACCCGCAAATAACCAAAACATGGCTCCTAATCTAGATGCTTTCTTCAATGAGTATGCTTCGTTCACAAACTTATGTATGCACGGGACTGACTACGAATATCAGGGTGGACACATTACAAGACTCTTTCATAGAGCGTAAGCATCTTTATGCATCTGCAACGTCAAGCATTTAATGACAAGCACAATTTAGGCTTGGCTACTGCTGTAGCAATTCCATCGATATCCGCCGAACCAGAAATGAGACCAAAAGTCGTCGAGGTTTGTTCAACCATCTGAATCTAAAACCACAATACTTGCTGACTTGAAAATCTACAATAAACAGATGGGACACTGGCTTAAATCTGAACTCGAGTCTCTTGGTGCTACAGTAGAGCTTCGAGATCCTGGCGAGCAACCCGGACATCCAGGTCTGAATCTACCACCAATTCTCCTAGGACGATACGGAAGTGATCCAAAAAAGCGAACTATCCTCGTATACGGACATTATGACGTTCAGCCAGCATCTTTGGAAGATGGATGGACGTCGGAACCTTTCAAGCTTCGAGTGGATGATAAGGGAAGAATGTACGGTCGAGGATCCACCGATGATAAAGGGCCAGTACTTGGTTGGTTGAATGTCATTGAGGCGCACAAGAAGTGAGTTCTGTTTTCTCTTTCTGCCTTCCAATGAAGAGGACGTCGTGTTGTAAGCACTAACAAATATAGAGCTGGTGTCGAGTTCCCGGTCAATCTCCTTATGTGCTTTGAAGGCATGGAAGAGTATGGATCAGAAGGTTTAGATGATTTGATCATTGCCGAAGCCAAGAAATTCTTCAAGGACGCTGATGCAGTGTGCATATCTGACAACTAGTATGTTCTTTTCATCACAACCATACCCAAGATTCCCTGCTCTAACAAGTATGATGAAACAGCTGGCTAGGAACAGAAAAGCCATGTCTAACATATGGTCTCCGAGGATGCTCATACTATTCACTAGAAGTCTCAGGCCCTGGCCAAGATCTTCACTCTGGAGTCTTTGGCGGCACCGTCACAGAGCCAATGACAGATCTCATGCACCTTCTCGCAACGCTCGTCAACAACAAGGGCGAAATTCAAATTCCAGGTCTTATGGACCTCGTCGCTCCAGTCACAGAGGAAGAGAAGTCGTTATACGGCAACATTGCTTTCACCATGGACAACCTATACGAGTCACTCGGCTCAAAAACATCCATTTTCGACAACAAGGAGCAGACATTGATGGCCAGATGGAGATACCCCAGCTTATCAGTCCACGGTGTCGAAGGCGCCTTCTCATCCGGGGGTGCCAAGACCGTCATTCCAGCCAAAGTCACTGGCAAATTCTCAATCCGAACGGTTCCAAACATGGAACCAAAACAAGTCGACGAACTAGTCTACAAGCACATTGACGCCCAAACAAAGAAACTCGACACCAACAATAAGATTGATTGTAAATTGATGCACGCTGGAAAATGGTGGGTGGCTAGTCCTAAGCATTGGAATTTCAGCGCCGCTCAAAAGGCTACGGAAAAGGTGTGGAATGTGACACCAGACTTTACACGAGAAGGTGGAAGTATTCCCGTTACACTTACTTTTGAACAAGCAACTGGAAAGAATGTCTTGTTGTTGCCAATGGGTAGTTCCACAGATGCTGCGCATTCTATTAATGAGAAGCTTGATAAAAAGAATTATATTCAGGGTACTAAGCTTCTTGGAGCTTATTTACATTATGTAGCTGAAGAGCCAATGGAGTAGAGAAAGAAGGATCTTATCCAACATATTAAAAACTTTGTCCCTTCTTCAAGAAAAGAAGAAGGAATTCATGTAACAAGTATACATTATAAAATAGATCAATCTATTGCTTTTTCAAACTACTACCACCTCGACCGTTAGGCCGTTCTCTGCGTGTGTGTAAAAAATGGACTGATAAAAAGAATAGCAAAGAATTATGTGCTTAGATATGTCCGAACTTGAATAGGATTGTTCTTTTAGTCTCTGCAATCAAAACACGATCAGTAAAATCAACGTAAAGAAGAACAACTAGATTTCAGGATGGTAATATTTATGTATATATACCTATATACAAATTTAAAATCTTGATACTTTTTCCTTCTTTCTTTCCTCCCTTTCTTGTACCCAAAGTACCAAATAAAACCCCTCCAGGCGCCAATGTTGAATACTCTAGAATAATGTTACATACATACACGACCTCCTTCTTCTTTTTCTATCTCCGCAGTGTTGAAACCTTTTCTTGCAACAATTATATAAAGGGGTATACATATCCAAGAACAAAACAAAACAAAAAGGTATTGTTGAGATACACTTTTGTTTTATAATAAAGGAAAAAAAAGAGAGAAAAATGGAAAAGCTAAATGAAGTGAGGCCTTTTTGTCCAATTTTTTGTTTTAGAACAGACCATCAATCTCACCAGTCTCAGCATCGATATCAACATTAAGGTAACCTGGCGCAGTCGGTAAACCAGGAATCGTCTGAATATCAGCCGCCAACGCATACAAGTACCCAGCACCAACCGATAATCTCACATCCCGGATAGGTACAGTGAAACCTGTAGGTGCGCCCTTGAGATTAGGATCGTGTGAAAGTGAATATTGTGTTTTGGCTATGCATATTGGTAGATGTGAAAATCCTTGCTTGGTGTACGTGTCAATCTTTGTGCGCGATAGTTCACTGAGTTCGATACCATTCGCGCCGTACATCTCCTTAGCGATGATGGTCATTTTTTCTTCGATACTCTTATCAGTGTCGTAGAGGAGTTTGAAGTCCTTGGGTTGGCTGGATGATTTGATGACACAGTTGGCTAGGTCGACAGCTCCCTTTCCACCTTCTGCCCAATGGTTGGCTGGAACGGCGTCTTCTGCACCTGCTTTGATGGCTTCTTCCTTGATGACTTGTAGTTCTGCATCCGTGTCGGTTCTGTTTTCATTCATTTTGTTCATTAGCGCTGAGAAGGCGTCAACTGAGCTATACTTAAAAAAGGTAAGCACTTACGAAAAACGATTGATCGCGACAACAACGGGGACACCATATGTCTTGGCGTTTGCAATATGTTTGGCAAGATTGATACATCCAGCACGTAAGAGGTCGATATTCTCGGTTCGATATGCTTCTGGTAGAGCTGCTCCAGGAGTAATATCTGGACCACCACCATGTACTTTCAATGCTCGCACAGTAGCAACAATGACAACAGTATCTGGTACTAGACCACTGCTTCGACATTTGATGTTGAAGAACCTTTCACCGCCCATTGTGAAATCAAAACCGGCTTCAGTAACAACGAAACCAGCCTTTTCCTCATAGTTTTCATGCTCTTCAGTACCAGCAAGTTTGAGAGCAATCTTATCAGCAAGGACAGAGCTGGCTCCGATACTGTAGGATTCATTAGTTGTTGGTTCTGAGAAGATGTAATGTTTACTAACCTGATGTTAGCGAAAGGTCCGGCGTGCACAAACACTGGTGTGCCTTCCAGTGTTTGCATAATATTAGGCTTGATGGCATCTTTCATCAGTACGGTGAGAGCACCACCGGCACCAATATCATCGCAAGTAACAGGGTCTCCCGCTTTACTTGTACCAATGACCATGCGACCCAGTCTCTCTCGCATATCGGCCAAATCGCTAGACAATGCAAGAATTGCCATACATTCACTTGCTACAGATATGTCAAATCCAGTCTTTCGGCTTTGTCCCTTCTCAGTTGGAGCTTCTCCAACAGTAATTTGTCTCAAATGACGATCGTTGACATCAAGAACTCGTCTCCATGTGATTGTTTCTGGGTCGATATCCAGTCGGGCAAACTTTGCAATCTCTTCCTCTGTCAACTCATCGGGGTTTGTCTTGTCGATTCCAAGCTTCTTCAGTCTACGAAACATGACTGGCGCAAACTTTCGGACTCCACCCTTTTTCGGTACAAGACGGCTGTAAAGAGCCTTGTTGCTTTGAGTGTTTTCATGAAACATTCTCGTCTCAATAGCAGCAGCTTTTTTAACATGTTAGTCTCTTACGAAAAAAATTCAGATACGATTGTTTATACCCAATAAGTTGTTGGCAGCAGTGATTGCATGGATGTCACCAGTCAAATGCAGATTGAATTCTTCCATAGGAATGACCTGACTGTAACCACCACCGGCAGCACCGCCTTTGATACCAAATGTTGGTCCTTGACTCGGTTGTCGAACATTGGCAAATGCCACTCTGTTCAAATGAGCTGCGAGAGCTTGAACCAAGCCAACCGTCGTTGTCTACACAGTCAGTTTGAAACTCAACTTTCTTGAGCATTGTTCAACTTACCGATTTACCCTCTCCTAAAGGTGTTGGTGTGATACCAGCAACAAGAACATATTTTCCATTCTTTCTGTGGTTCAATCGATCCAGAACACTAAGACTGACCTTCGCTTTGTATGCACCAAATAATTCACATTCAGTCTCAGTAATTCCAATTTCCTTTGCGATTGTCTTGATGTTCTTTGGGGTTTGTGCTCGTGATACAGCAATGTCGCTTGGGACTGGTTCCTTCAATTCAAGAGGTAGTGGAGTAATAGTTCTGTCACCGGCCTTCTCGTAAAAGCGGTTTGCAGAATTGACGACATTCTGTAATAACATGCAGACAGTCATTGGACCAACACCACCCGGGACAGGGGTGATGTGCGAGGCGACTTCTGCAGCCGAATCGTAGTCTACATCTCCGACTAGACGTTCCCCCGATTTTTTGCTGGAATCAGGTATGTAGTTGGTACCAACGTCAATAACCACAGCACCAGGTTTGAGCCACTCTCCCTTTACGAATTGAGCTTTGCCAATGGCTGCCACAACAACATCTGCCATGCCAACAAATTGTTGCAAGTTGGCGGTTTTTGAGTGGCATACAGTAACGGTAGCGTCGGCGTTCTTCAAAAGATAAGACACTGGGCTGCCCACGATATCACTTCGTCCAAGAACCACGGCATGTTTCCCTTTGAGATCTATTCCAGTCTCTTGCAAGAGTACCATAACACCCTGAGGCGTACATGGTACGAATAGAGGATGTCCACCCCGTTTTGCCAACTCTCCGATATTGCTGGCACCAAATCCGTCGACATCTTTAGAGTCTGCTACAGCTGAAGTTATGGTGTGTTCTGAGAGATGTTTTGGTATAGGAAGCTGTACTAGTATTCCGTGTACAGATGGGTTGCCATTGAGTTTTTCGATTTGTTCAAGAAGCTTCGAAATAGCATTAGCATCATCTTTTTCTCATTTAAAAGCAATCCAAACTTGTTAGATTGACAGAGCCATACTTGTGGTTCAGTGATATCTTCTGGAAACTTTTGAATTTCACAAGTTATATTTGCCTGTTCCAAACAAATTAGCTTAAGATATTCTACCATATTGTGTGACGTCTTGTCTAAAAAGGAATATAAAAATACCTCCTCAGCAGCCTTCAGCTTCATTCGAACATAGGTGCCTTACAACCAATGTTAGTTTTGGAGCAATAATCAATCCTTGAATGACCTACTAGAATCCGATCTATTGCCAACTATACAATCTATATTAGCAAAGTTCCCCTCACAATATTCCTGAAAAAGTTCATGTGAAAGATATATTTTGGAAATCTTTTTCTACCTTGGATAATGGCCAACGAAGGTTTGAATGTCGATGACACCTTTTGTTTGGCCTTGATCTCCTCATTGAGTCTATCGCGAATAGCCTTTGCAATGGCCGTACCGTCAATCTTTTGAGCCACCATCTTGTACAGCGTTGTGGAGAAGTGTCGAGAGCTACGGATGGGGAAAGGAATTGCTGCAAGACTGGGTGTTGATGTTGGTATGCGACCGACGGGCCACCGAACGGTGCGTCGGGTTAATGTAAGGAACGCCAAGGTTGCGATTGGGGAGGGGATACGGTGATCCCTGGGGTGTTAGGGGAGGGGTAGAAGAAAATATTTTCTATGTATGTTTAATTTTAGTCTGTACAAGTTGAGGCCCCGGGGCAGATGGCGGGGGTTGAGCGGGTGGGTGGGTGAGTGGGTGCTGTGTGCAATAATGGGAAACAGGCAAACGGAATGGTTGAAAATGTATGACTCTGTCTGACTGTGCTGGAGCAGCAGCAGCGGGGGGAGGTGAGGAGGTGAGGAGGGGGGTTCTTGCAATGAGCGAGGGCGGGGATGGATGGTGGGAGAGAGGGACAAAGACAATTAGGGCAGGTGTCAATGATGCTCTCTTGCTCTCTCTCTCTCTCTCTCTGTCCTACACGACGACGTCAAGAAGAAGAGGAAAAAATATCAATCAGAACTTGCTCTACGAAAAAATATATGTGATTTTAGGATGAAGAGACAAAAATAACAAAAAGACTCAAGTTGGTATGATAAATACTCTCATATCCAAAAATTCTCCATCCATCCCCCAGCCTTTTAAGACACAAGCAATGCTGCAATCAGGATGGAGAATTTTTTATAAACGATAAGGCTACAGGCCCAACATTCCTTAGAAATTTTTTCAAATGTGTCATGTTTCTCCGGGGTGAATTTGACTTAGCTATCAGGACGTAAATCCCCATGAGTCAAAATAAAAGCCTAGTTTCCTTTGGTAGAACAGGTCTTTCACGATCACAAATATTTGAAGAGATAAAAAATGACAATGATAAAATTGTTTCTCAGCGCGTCTTGATCATTCAACAGGGCAAAATTAAACGCCGACATCACTTTTCAGCAGTTATGTCCTTTCTTTTGTATTGTGATCCGAATATCCAATTAAAAAACTACTCTATTTTCGCTACTCAAGCACAACAATGCATGGGAAAGAACGACAGATACCTGTCCTGAAAGAAACAGGCCTGATGCAGTTTAGTCACAAAAAAAGAAGTATATACCTATTGGTACAATGATCATAGTTGTCCAATCCTTATAACTCCAAAAATCAAATGAAGACTTTCCACAAAAGAGAGAGGAAGAGCAAGCATCCGGGGAAAAGACTGGTTGCTCCGTCTATTTTGAAGATCCGCCCTTTCCTCTTGGTCCGAGAGGAGATCCAATATCTATTAAAACCAAAAAGTTAGTCTTATGTCCTTTCTTGGCAACGTAAAGAGGAATTGAAAACAAACCTTTCCCTCTCAGCTTAACACCAAGAGTTCGTTCTAGCTTGGCCAATACTTGTTGTGATGGAATAGCTCGACCGCTCTCGTAGTCGTTTATAACCGATGGCTTCTCGTTTACTTTTGTTGCCAGATCTTTTTGTGTCATAGTAGGCTCCATAGCTTGTCGAGCGGCCATCATGGCTTTTCCAACCTCGACGTCCACCTTGACGATAGGTGCGACGTCATCTGTTCGGTCGACCTTTGTTAAATGTTGACCAGCTGGGTCTTGTGACTGCAAGGATAAAGAAGATGTGTTAGTTGGTTTTTTTGTTGTGATGACTTTGAAGTTCTGTATGGTCTTCAGAGAATTGCTTACCTTGTTTGAACCTCCGGTATACTTCTTGTCTGTAGCGACGATCGTACCCGCTCTATTGAATTTGTGTCAGCCTTTGAGGGAACCATGTGGATTTGTCGTTGATGAAAGGGGAATTACCTTCGTGCAGCATTGATTTCTGCTTGTGTCTTCGCAACCTTCTCACGAGGACCGCCACCGCCAGATCTGACAGAGCTTCCGATACGTGTGACTGAGTCCCAATCGTCCATTTTGGTTTATTCTTGTAAGTCTGAGTTGTTTTGTGTTTTGTGTATAGTTGTTGCTTGGCTCTAGCTTGGAGTTTGCAGGATGTCGATAGCAATCAATGGGTAGTTGCAGGTGTTGTTGTTGAAGAAGAAGAAGAAGGAAACTTGGAACGGGCTTTTGCGATTGTCTCAAGATTTAAATGCCTGTCTGTATTGTGGCAGTAGAGTCATCATCATCGCCTCACTCATCAAGCAGAGCAAGAACGAAAGTGGCATAGTATTACACAAAGACCAGAATAGAAAGCCAAAGAATCAATCGTCGCTATCGATCGGAACTAATTACCTCACCTGCTAACATGCTCCCTGTCCAGACCCTGTCATATCACAACCAAGCATGAAACAACAGGAACTGTCAATTGTTCACATCAATGATACTCACTATGACATAATTAATGCTTTTGGAACCATAAAGCTTAATGAATCTCAGACGAAAACCTTTTAGACCTACGCATCAAGTGTGCTTAAGGTGTGGCAATTAGTAGCAGACGACCTTGAACGCTAGAAAACCTAAAATCTCGCTGTGAAGCAAACACGAGTTTATGGTTTTACAATTATTGTGATACCAAGTAAATACTAAGATAAAAACAACTGTTCCTTTTCTTTCACAAACAAGTATTCTAGGTCTAATTTTAGGAATAGAAAAACGCAAACAAACACCTATAGTAACGAATCAAAGTTTGAGAAGGGGAGAGCAGCATTATCAACACCAATTTTGTGTTGCGTCGAACTGGGAAATTCGTCATAATTATGAAGCATTTCCCTCAACCTCCTCAAAAGGGCCATATGGTAGTCCTATCACACGAGGAGGCAATTTTTGTGATTTGTCCAAGAGTTCTGCTCTGATCACTAAAGGAATCATACCTCCCGTCTGTAAATGGAATCTTCTATGTCCAGTGGCTTTTTGTTTACAAGATGTCAGTTTTCGTCCTGCTCATTTTGGTTTTATACATGATGATACGTATGACTTACCTTGGACCATGCTCCGTATACACCCAGAATGCGCGGTAATACTGATCCATGTTGCTCCGTCCATCAAGAAGAGTTCATCAAGAGCACCTCTCAGGCGATCATCTCTAGCCTCGTAGGACTCTCTTAGATCTTTGGTCCAGATTTCATCCTCTTCAGTCAAAGACTCTTCATAATCAAACATTGGATATCGCTTCTCTAGAACTGATCTCTTGCCACGCATATCGCATGTGACGAGGCCTATAGTTTCTCTGAAGCGCTCACACACTAGAGGACGGGGAGGATTGGATAAGTTCAAGACAATATCGTTCCATGTGAGATAAAGCGTTGTGGCAGCTCTGGTGAAAGGAGAAGAGTAAAAATGTTGCGGCATGGCACCACTCTTCAAAATCCCGTACTTGCTGATCTGATCTTTCCATGCCGAGTTTGCATATCTAGCTTCTTGACAACCAATTTTGGTCAAATCGGGCTGGTTGAATTCAGTTTTAGTACTGAAATCAGAACTCTCGTGTCTTGTATAACAAGACTCACATCAGGACCCTTTATCCAGATGGTTAGCATTGTTACTCCATACATGTATGGAATCTGTGCCTTACCCAGGTTAATTCTCCACCCTCTTCAGTGTCTCCAAATATCCGTGCTCTCTTAGCCTGTATCGATGATCAACAGTTTGTTCTTTGGACTTTTTCTTAAGAAAAATACCAACATTCCAATCAACCATGCCATACTTGTTTACTGTTGGCAGCATTCAATACAACGCTGACAAAGCCAGAGACTGGGCCAAAAGAACATGGGGTTTACCTTACTGGCAACATTATGTGGCCCTTCACCATGTCTTGCTAAATATAAACTTTGGTTTTGTTTTGAATGTTAGTGGAAAATTCATACGATGAAAAGAAGTAGAAAGCAAGGTATAAATTACACTTTGTAGCAGACGCCTTCTTCAGCCTTGTCGTTCAATTGCTTAATTTTTTGGGCAAATGTCTTCCAGTCTGGATGTCCGTCACTGGTTTTTATGTTTAGACCAAGATCTCCTTTCCTCTATGTATCGTGTTAGCCAGCTGCACAATCCATTGTTGTCATCACGAGATTTCTCACAAAGTCGAAAATAGCAGGATCTGCGGTTTCTGTTTGCAAAAAATATTCTGGAAGTACGCTATAACGAAACTGTGGAGGTTTGCTCGGAGGCCAAGGAGCACCAAATGGCATGACAGATGGGTCGTTGACTATTTGATTGAGGGTTGTAGGCGTGGAAGTCATGTTGGCTGAGATTGATGTACGTAAATTGATAGGGATTTGGTGGATGGTTGGAAGCACTTTGTTGTTGTGCTCAGGAGAGTAGCTTTTTATGAAGTTGTATACACACATCCAATATGTATTTCTCTTGGAGCCTCGTGGTTTAGACCTTCATCACTGCCACGGTACTAACTTTAGGCGGTGATTCAGAATCTGCGCCCAATTTGAAGCGATTCAACAAAAAAATTGTCGCCCACGTTTTGTGGCTGTTTGAGTAGACTGACTGATCGATTGATCGTCTTAAGGCCACTTCCCGAACCTTTTTCATCCCCGTGCATCTGAAGATTGATCGTTTAAACGTTAACATGGGAGGCTTGCTTAAGCTAGATGCTTCCTTGTTAAATTAGCAAAGTTTTTCGGACTCTGATATATATGTTCTATCAGTCCCAAATATTGGGACCTTTACATTTTGTCCAAGACTCCTCTGGTGCTTAATGTCGAAGGAGGAGGAAATTCTGATGGGTGGTCTACATTATGTCCAGCTTTATAAGCACTAAGTACTAAGTAGGCATACGTTACTCAACTATCTTCGAAACATGAACATAATATACGTTCGATTTCTTTAATAAAATAAATGGCGGACGTTGCGGCTTGTATTCTTTTCTTGGTGTTTGCAGTTCGCTGCATCCGCGATCTGTCGGTGAAGAATCACCTCATAACACTGGCGATAGAGCTATCAGCTGTACTCAGGCTTGTCCACAATCGTGTTGCAGATGCAACATGGTCATATACGACATTATATCTTGTTGGCATTATAACTTTTATCATAGGTCTGGCTACGCTAATCTTCTTCACTAGCTATCCCAAAGTTGAGGAGAAGAAGCGTTCTTGCGACACAAGTTTCAGAGCGAAGAACCAAAGAGACAATCTTGACCATGGATCTACAAAGACTTCTGATTTCATCCCAACACTACCTAGAGGCTGCGATACTCAAGCAACATTTTATCCTTGCCAGACTACTCATAGTCGATATTTCCCTATTCGACATTCTTTCTTGTACAACTATCTCCTTGTTGGTGTGCCCATCAATGATGCGCCTACCCTACAAGATAGTCGACTTTTTAATGTAGTTGACCCTGGGGCTACCTCGAGTGCTTGGTCTCTGTTTAGCATCCACCCAAAAGACTATTTGTCGAGAGGTGACGCAAAGCTAAAGGATAAACTCTCCTTGTTTCTTCAAAAACATGTACGCGACTCCTTTGCGTAAGTCCGTCTAATACTAATGGGTCATAGAATATGAATATACAAAATTATCCCTTTGTGTATCTTGTTACCGCTCCTAGATTCTTGGGTTATAGCTTCATGCCAATATCGTTCTGGTGTCTCTATAGTGGTGGACTAGAGAAAAAGAGAACTTTGAGTGTCACAATATTAGAAGTCAATAACACTTTCGACGAACGATGGATGTATATCCTCAAAAGACCGGAAGAGGATAAGAAATTCAGCCTATCCTCAAAAGATAGTGACAGTTCCAGTGAAATACAGCATGCGAATGAGCTTCGTGATCGTATGGCTGATTACACTTATAATGTACAACAGATTTGGAAGAAAGAGCTCCATGTCTCCCCTTTCAATCGGAGAGAAGGAGGTTACACAGCTTTCATACGAGACCCTTTAGAAATCGATAATATTGGTATCAACATGAAAATCATACTTCATTCTGCACCAGAGAATGCTACCGAGGGGATACTGAGCTCGTCAAGCGAGGAGTTCGAAAGCAAACATCTCCGACCAAAGATAACTGCTCGCATATGGTCGAGTTCACAGCCTCGTCCTATATCGACTTTCA